>SXGS01329702.1_pt1 | contig 24873 bp, 12 predicted proteins | sample 3174681 | NCBI WGS metagenome assembly SXGS01 (sample SAMN11356861, study PRJNA531348) | freshwater metagenome | isolation source: freshwater sample F1-80 | place: China: Fuxian Lake, Yuxi | collected 2017-12-25 | reverse complement strand
GATCAGTTCCTCCACCGTTGCGTCCGGCCGCGCGGCGAACTTCTCGAACGCGTAGAGGTTGACCACCACCATGTCGATCCGCGGAATCCCGTGCTCGGCCAACGCCGCCATGTGACCGGCATTGGACCGGATCGCCAGCACGCCGCCGGCAACCCGCGGATGGATCGTCTTCACCCGGCCGTCCAGCATCTCCGGAACGCCGGTGACCTCCGCCACGTCCTTGACCGCGAGCCCCGCGTCGCGCAACGCCTTGGCGGTGCCGCCCGTCGAGATCAGTTCCACGCCGAGCGTGGCCAGCCGGCGCGCGAAATCGACGAGTCCAGTTTTGTCCGTGACGCTCAACAGAGCGCGTTCGATACGAGCCATGAACTTTTCATTGTGGCATGTACGATGAGGGCAACCAGGAGGAACTCCATGCCGGATCCGGTCGCGCGAACTACGGCGGGAGGAATAGCGGACGTGGCATAGTGGGTCAGTGGCCCATCGAATCACGTTGATCCCCGGCGACGGGATCGGACCCGAAGTCAGCGCCGCCGCGGTGCGCGCGTTGGAAGCGGCGGGAGTCGCCATCGAGTGGGAACTCGCCGAGTGCAACGAGAAGCTGATCAAGGAGACCGGACAGTCGATCCCCAAGACCGTGATCGATTCGCTCGAGCGGACCCGCGTCGGACTCAAGGGTCCGGTTACCACACCGGTCGCCGGCGGCTTCCAGAGTGTCAACGTCGCGCTCCGCAAGCGGCTGGATCTTTACGCCAACGTGCGGCCGGTCCGCACGCTTCCGGGACTGCGAACGCGGTTCGCCGACCTGAAGCTCGACATGATCATCTTCCGCGAGAACACCGAGGATCTGTACTCCGGCATCGAGCATGAAGTGGTCAACGACGTGGTCACCAGCCTCAAGGTGATCACGCGAAAGGCTTCGGTCCGCATCGCGCGGGCGGCGTTCGAATACGCGCGGCTGCACCATCGAAAAAAGGTGACGTCGGTTCACAAGGCGAACATCATGAAGCTGAGCGACGGCCTGTTCCTGAAGTGCTGCCGCGAGGTGGGGGCGGAGTATCCGGAGATCGCCTACAACGAATTGATCGTCGACAACGCGTCGATGCAGATGGTCTCCAAGCCCATGCAGTTCGACGTGCTGGTGATGCCCAACCTCTATGGCGACATCATGAGCGATCTGGCGGCGGGGCTGGTCGGCGGACTGGGCGTGGTGCCGGGCGCCAACATAGGCGATAGCCACGCCGTGTTCGAAGCCGTGCACGGCAGCGCACCCGATATCGCGGGGCGGGGGCTGGCGAATCCCACCGCGATCATGATGTCGTCGGTGATGATGCTGCGCCACTTGCACGAGATGAAGGCGGCGGACCGGCTGCAGGACGCAATCGAGACCGTCTACGCCGAGGGGCGCGTTTTGACGCCCGATGTGGGGGGAGCCGCGACGACCGAACAGTTCACCTCCGAAGTGATCGCCCAGTTGAAGCCGTAGCGCAGGCTTCGAGTCTTTACGCGGCGGTGGGCATCTGGTACGCTCGAGGATATGCGTCCTAGAGGTCTCGTCTTACTGCTTCATTGCCTGCCGCTCGCCTTTCCTGCGTTCCCGCAAGGCTCCACTTCCCGCTTCACCGGCTCGGTTTCCGATTCGTCGGGAGCGGTTCTGCCGAACGCGAAAGTCATGCTCTCCAACGATCTGACAGGCGCCGTTTTCAACACGGAAACCAACTCCGCCGGCAACTACCAGTTCGAAGCGATCCAGAGCGGCGTCTACACCGTCGCCGTGGAGGCGGCCGGATTCAAGAAGTTCTCGTCGAAGGGCAATCAGGTGACCGTGGGCGTCACGACGGCCGTCAACGTGATCCTCGAAGTCGGTACTTTGGTGGAAACCGTGGAGGTGGAGGCCGCCGCGGAGCAGGTGCAGTTGAGCCAGTCCGGCAACGTCGGACCGGTGATCAACGAGCGGCTGATGAAGGAGATGCCCATCGTCGCGACACGGCGGCGCGATCCCACCACGATCCTCACCTATCTGCCCGGCATGAACTCGGGCGGCAACACCGGCGGCGGCGGCCACATGAACGGCGCGCGCGACCGCTCGTGGAACTTCACCCTCGACGGCATCGACATGAACGAAGTGAGCGCGGGCGGCGGCGTCGGTAACAATCCCATCCGCGTGAATCCGGATTCGGTGGCCGAGATGAAGATCGTCACCTCGAACGCTTCCGCCGAGTTCGGACGCAACAGCGGCGCGCAGGTGGCGATGGTCACCCGCGGCGGGACCAACGAGATGCACGGCAACGCCTACTGGTTCTACCGCACGCCGCGGCTGAACGCCAACCAGTGGGAGGACAACCTGAACCGCATCGGCAAGCAGATGTTCGTGCAGAACATCTACGGCGGCTCGATCGGCGGGCCAATCAAGAGGAACAAGCTGTTCTACTTCGGAAACTGGCAGGAACTGCGCGCCAGCCGCTCGGTGTCGCAGACCGCGATCGTGCTGACGCAGGAGGCTCGCAACGGCATCTTCCGCTTCAATCCCGCCGCCCAAAATCGTCCCGCCGGGGTCGCGGGCGCAGCCGTGGATCTGAGCGGCAACGCCATCGTGCCGGTGCAGAGCTACAACATCGGGACCTCCGACCCCGAGCGGCGCGGGCTGGATTCGACGATCCGCGGTCTGCTCTCGTCGGGCCCGCTCCCCAACCGTTTCGACGCGGGCGGCGACGGCCTCAACTACGCGGCCCACGTCTTCCGGCCCACCGAGACCGAACGGCAGCGCGACCTCACCGGCAAGTTCGACTACATTCTCAACAATAAGAACACCGTCTTCGGGCGCGTCTACTGGGGCTTCCAGAACACGCTCTGCGACGGCGTCAACGGCGGATTGCCACGCCTGCCGGGCGCGCCGTGTCTGGTGGACACCAAGCGCAGCCCGCGCAACTACGCGTTCAACTGGCGGTCGAATCCGATGCCCACCGTGACCAACGAGTTCGTGGCCGGCTACAGCGAGTACTTCTTCGACTTCCCGAATCCAGTGCAGGACGTGAAGAATCCCACGTTCAACGCTCCATTGGGTATCACGATTCCCATCGCCACCACGTTTGGCAACGCGCGCAAGCTGAAGACCTTGCAGTTCGTCGAGAACCTGTCGTATTTCAAGGGCAAGCACGCGCTGAAGGGTGGCGCGAACTTCCGATTCGTGCAGCACCTGGACACTCGTGGCAGCATCGGCGGCCAAAACTCGGCATTGCAAGTGAACTTCGACAGGACCATCAACACGGTGAGCCCCGCCGCGTTCGGCCTGCCCGCAGCGATCAATCAGGCTGTGGACCGGCCGGCGCTCGAGTCGATGATCAACCTCATGCTGGGCCGGGTCGGCACGGCGTCGCAGGGCTTCGTCGCCGACGGCGGCAGGTTCCGCACCGGCACGTTCGATTTCGACGCGCGGTTCTACGAATACGACTTCTATATCCAGGACACCTGGAAGGTCTCCAAGAAGCTGACCGTCGATCTCGGCCTGCGCTGGGAGATTCGTGACCGGCCCAAGTCCGCCGGCAGCCAGCCGATCCTGACGCCAGGAACGGCGGTCGCGGCGGGAACGGCTCCGTCGAACACGCTGCGCTGGTCGCCGGGCGACTTGCTCCGCAACGACCGGAACAACCTCGGACCGTCGGTTGGCTTCGCCTACGATCCCTTCGGCGACGGCAAGACGGCGATCCGGAGCAACTATCGCCTTGCCTACGACCGCATTCCGACGTTCCTGCTCAGTTCGTTCCTGTTCCCGTCCATGCCCGGCAGCGTGCTCGGCGAAGTGAATTCGGCGTACGGCGCCGGTGGCGGACGCCTGGCGGGACTGCCGTCGCTGCAGCCCACGCGCACGCCGCGGGATCTGTCGCAGCCGGTTCCCTTCAGTCTGGCGAGCAACACGCTGGTGGATCCCAACGTCGAGACCCCGCAGACTCACATGTGGTCGCTCGGCGTTCAGCGCCAAGTGGCGGATCGCACGGTGGTGGAGGTCAACTACATCGGACGCCGCGCGCACAACCTGCTCGGTGGGTACAACGTGAATCAGGCCGAGATCCGGACCAACGGCTTCCTCGACGCGATCCGCACCGCGCAGGCGGGCGGCGAAAGCCCACTGCTCGACCGGTTGACGTCCGCCGATAGCCGCCGCGGGGCGAGCCAATCGGGCGCGGCGTTCATTCGCGGCCAGTTCGGCCCCGATCTGCGCACCAACAATGTCGCGGGCATCGCGAGCCAACTCGCGCAACGCACGCAGTCCGGCACGAATCTGTCGAACGCGTCGGGGCTCGGCCCGTTCTTCTTCTTCCCGTATCCCCAGTTGTCCGGCGGACTGAACGTGATCGACTCGAACGACTTCTCGACGTTCCACTCGCTGCAACTGGGATTCAACCGCCGGTTCAAGTCGGGCGCGAATTTCCAGGCGTTCTACACGTGGTCGAAGTCGCTCGATACGCGGTCGTTCGATCCGGTCTTCACGCTCGCCGGCGGCGGTTCCACGCAAACAGCCGCCAATACGCCGTTCGATATCAATAACCGCCGGCTCAACTACGCGATCTCGGATTTCGACCGCACGCACCAGTTCCAGTTCTTCGGCACGCAGGAACTGCCGTTCGGCCGCGGCAAGAAGTTCGCGTCGAGCGCGCCGCGCGTGCTGGACTACGTGATCGGCGGCTGGAATCTGAGTCCGGCGTTCCGCATCACCAGCGGACGGCCGTTCAGCGTCTTCGCCGGCGCCAACACGTTCAACAGCTTCGCCGGATCGTTCGCCAACTGCAACGGCTGCGCGCGGAACGACGGCGCGGTGCGCCAGGAAGACGGGCTGATCTGGTACTTCAATCCCGCCGAACGCGCCAAGTTCGGCGCGGCCGGACTCGGCGAGCTCGGCAACACGGGCCGCAACTTCTTCCGCGGCGACCGCCTGCTGAATCTCGACCTCAGCATCGCAAAGCGAGTGAAGGTCACCGAGACAATGGGACTGGAATTGCGCGCCGATTTCACCAACTTCACCAATTCGCCTTCGTTCGGATTCCCCACGGCGACTTTCACCAGCGCGATCTTCGGCCGGATTCGCGACACCGTGGTCAGCGGTTCGCGGCAAACGATGCTAGCCGCCAAGTTCACGTTCTGACGCGCGGTTCCGCGCCATCCGCGGCCGCTCGAGGGAGCGGCCCTCTCTTTCCCGGGGCGAAAAGGCCTGAGTTTTGAAATGGGCGACGACTTTGCTGGCATGGACTCTTCCCCTACCGTTTGCGGCGGCGACCCCTGCATCGCGCGAACGCGCATTCCCGTCTGGCTGTTGGAACGGTACCGCCGCCTGGGAGTTAACGAACGCGACCTGCTGGATTCCTACCCGTCGTTGCGGGCCGAAGACTTGGCCAACGCATGGGCTTATGCTCGGGTCCATGCCGCGGAGATCGACAGTCAGATCCAGGCGAATGAAGAAGCGTAGCGGTGCTGGCCCGGCTACGCAGCGTCGATGTCCACCGGCAGCACATGCTTGTTCCAGAGGTCCTCGGGGTCTCCGTCCGCCGGGCCGCACCGATGGCGCAATCGCTAACCTTGGGCTTCTCCAGGCTACGCGCGCCGCCAGGCTTCTTCCCAGGACGTGCCCACGAGAGAGTGGCCGCCCTTCTTCTTATAGTCGGCGACGCTCAGTTTCCCTGGCGCGAGCGACGGCTCATGGCGGATCGCGCTCGTGAACGCCTCGGCGTACGATTCCACCGATCCACGCTCGCCGGGCGGCAACCGCTCCGGCCACTTGGCGTCGTTGATATGGACCGCGCGAGGATCTTCCTTGGGAACGGGAGGCTCGTCGAACGTCCGGAAGCGTCCACCTTCGAACGATTCCGGCAAACCGTGCGTCCGCTCCCACTCGAGAACGCGTTCCCGGTATCGCGAGCCTCGTCCGGCGAGGTTGACGCGCTCCTCCGGGTCCGCCGCCAGATCGTACTCCTCTTCGCGGCCGCCAGCGGCCCACAGGACGTACTTGCGCTCACGCGACCGCAAAGAGATCCAGCGCGAGGCGCCGCTGCCGAACTCGGTGACGTAGGCGTCGCGATCGACTCCTCCGCCAGGGCGCGACAGCAGACTCTTACCCGTGGGTGGCGCGAAGTTCGAGGGATAGCGGAGACCCAGGCCGTCGAGCACGGTGGGAAAGATATCGTCGAGCCCCACCGGATCGTGGCGGACGCGCCCCGCTTCCGTGCGGCCCGGCCAGCGCATCGACATCGGGATGCGCGCCGAGGCTTCGTACGGAACCGACTTGTGAGCCAGGCCGTGATCGCCGAGCATCTCGCCGTGGTCGCTGGCAAAGAGGACGACGGTGTTCTCCGCCATTCCCAACCGGTCGAGTTCGGCCATGACGCGGCCGATCCCTTCGTCGATGTGCGCGATCTGCGCGTGATAGAGCGCCTTGATGCGGCGCAGGCGGTCCGGATCGTGCTGCGCGCCGTCGAATCGCGCGCGCTCCTTCCACGCGGGCGACGGCAGCGAGGCGAGGGGCCGGTCGCGATAGATGGGCAGCGGCATGTCCTCCGCGCGGAACATCGACGCGTAGGGTTCGCACGGCGCGAAGGGAGGATGCGGCGCGATCCACGACGCCCAGAGGAAGAAGGGCTGATCGCCGCGATGGAGCTGGTGTCCGCGCAGGAAGGCCGCCGCGCGATCGGCGATCCAGGTGGATTGGGCGTGCTCCTTGGGGATGTCGCAGGTTTGCGGCTGCAGGTAGAGCAGGTCGCGCAAGCCCTGCGGATAGCGCTTCCTCACGCCGTGCGACTTCAGGTACAGCAGGTAGTCGTCGGCGTCGCGGTAGGGGACCGTTTCCTCCATCGTTTCGTGCTCGATCAGGCCGTAGTGGCGGCCCGAAAAGTGCATCTTGCCGATGGCGTGGGTGCGATAGCCCGCCTCGAGGAGCGCATCCATCATCGTGGGGAAGCGCGAGGGCGGCCCGGGCAGCGCGCCATTGCCCGCGAACCGTGTGTGGCGCGAGCGGTGGCCCGAGATCAGCGACATCCGCGCGGCGATGCAGATCGGCGACGGTGTGCACGCATCGGTGAAGCGAACGCCGGACGCCGCCAGCTTGTCGAGGTTCGGGGTGCGGGCGGCGCGGCTGCCGCCCACGCCGAGCGTGTCGTGCCGCTGCTCGTCGGTGAACAGCAGCAGCACGTTGGGACGCGCGGCTTTCGCGCGCTGGCCGCGAAGCAAACGCGGGACGAGCGCCGAGGCCCCTCCCGCGAGCAATGTCCGGCGGTCCATAGCCGCGGTGTCAGACGTTGGCCGGGACGGCGTACGGCGCGCGATAGTTGCGCGTCAGCATCGCGTTCGCCTGCGCGTCGTCGACGAAGGCGCCGTCCCGCACTTCCAGCCGGCGCTTCAGGCGGTAGCTGATGTTGGCCAGATGGCACAGCTTGGCGGACGTGATGCCGATGGCGATCTCCGCGTTGAGCGATTCGCGTTTGCGCGACCGCACCGCGTCGAGGAAGTTCTTCATGTGGGGAGCGTCCTCGCCCGGGCCCGCTTTGCCTTCCTTGAACAGTTCGGTTTTTTCGCCCTTGTAGATCTTGTAGCCGGATCCGTCGAGCACCATGTAGCCGTCGGCGCCGTAGTAGAGGTTGCCGACCTTCACGCCTTTCTCGCCAGACCCTTCGCCTCCGGTGACGAGTCCGCGAACCTCGAAGACGATCTCGCGCCGGCCGTAGTCGAAGGAGGCCAGTTGCGTGTTCGGCGTTTCCTGATCGTCGTCATAGACGTATTTGCCGCCGCTCGATGTGACCGCCTTCGGAAGCTCGTTGATACCCATGCCCCACAGCGCGACGTCCATCTGGTGAACTCCCTGGTTGCCGAGGTCGCCGTTGCCGGTGTCCCAGAACCAATGCCAGTTGTACTTGAAGCGGTTCTCGTTGAACGCGCGCATCGGGGCGGGCCCGAGAAACTTGTCCCAGTCGATGCCGGGCGGCGTGGCGATGTCGGGCTTGCGGCCGATGGAGACGCGGCGTTTGAAGCAGAGTCCCTTGGCCATGTAGACCTCGCCGATGACGCCGTCCTTCAGCAATTGGGCGGCCTCCCCGATGTGCGGCATGGAACGAGATTGCGTCCCCACCTGCACCATGCGCTCGTACTTGCGTGCGGCGTCCACCATGCGATCGGCTTCCCAGATGTTGTGGCTGGCCGGCTTCTCGACATAGACGTCCTTCTTGGCCTGGCACGCCCAGATCGTGCCGAGCGCGTGCCAGTGATTGGGCGTGGCCATGGAGACGGCGTCGACATCCTTGTCGGCGAACACGTCCTTCATGTCCGGGTATTCCTTGGGCTTGCTTCCGCCCTGGCTGACGACGAGCGCGGACGCGCGTTCGCGGGCCGCCTGATTCACGTCGCAGATGCCCATCACGTTGCAGTCCTGCTTCAGCGACGTGTAGGAGCGCACGTGCGCCGTTCCGCGTCCGCCGACGCCGATGACCACTAGATTCACGCGATCGTTCGCGCCGAGAATTCTACGCGCCGAAGCCGCCGTGGCGGCCGCCGCGACGAAAGTACGCCGGGTGTTCGTCATGGCGTCATGATATCCCGGATCGCACCGCCGCCGCCACGGTGGCGGCCGCTACACGATCTCTTGGATCACCCGGCCCTGGATCTCCGTCAGCCGTTCCTTCCGGCCCAGGTGCATGAAGCTCAACGCATCCTGGCTCAGCCCGAGTTGCGCGAGCATCGTCGTGTGGATATCGCGGAAGTGATAGGGGTTTTCCACCGCCCGCAGCCCGATCGCGTCCGTCGCGCCCACCACGCGCCCACCCTGGATCCCTCCGCCCGCCATCCACATCGTGAAGCCGAGGTTGTGGTGATCCCGCCCCTTCGAACCCTGCGACTCCGGCGAGCGTCCGAATTCGCCGCCCCAGACCACCAGCGTCTCGTCGAGCAGTCCACGCCGCTTCAGGTCCATGATCAGCGCCGCCACCGGCCGGTCCGTCTGCGCCGCCATCCGCAGGTGATTCTCCTCGATGTCGGAGTGCGCGTCCCATTGCATGTCGCCCGGACCGCCGCCCGATACCACGCACACGAACCGGACGCCTTTTTCCACCATCCGCCGCGCCATCAGGCAGCGCCGTCCGTAGTCGGCGGTGGGCTCCGCGCCCACGCCGTACATCTCGAGCGTCTTGGGACTCTCGCGCGACAGGTCGAACAACTCCGGCGCGGCGGTCTGCATCTTGAACGCGAGATCGTAGGCATTGATGCGCGCGGCGAACTCATCGTCGCCTGGCGCCATGTTGGCTTCGTTCAAACCGCGGATCAGTTGGAACGTCGACTCCCGTTGCGACTTGGGCACGCCCGGCGGTAAGTCGAGATTGAGGATCGGCCTGGAGCCCGCGCGAAACATCGTCGGCTGGTACACGGCCGGCAGGAATCCGTGCATGTACATCGGCTGGCCCGCTTCCAGCGCGCCGTCCGGATCGGGCATGACGACGTAGGAGGGCAGCGAGTCTGTCTCCGCCCCCAATCCGTACAGCACCCAAGAACCCATGCTCGGGAAGCCCGGAATCACGCGGCCGCTGAACAACTGATACTGCGCCGCCGAGTGCACCACCATGTCGCCGTGACAGGACCGCAGGATCGCCAGATCGTCCACCACGTTGGCCATGTGCGGGAACAGGTCCGACACCTCGATCCCCGCCTGGCCGTACTTGCGGAACGTCCGCTTGGTTCCCAGCAGCCGGGACTCGGCTCCCACGAACTGATACTTGGCCTCGCCGAATTCGGCCGGCCGCTTCTGTCCGTGCAACTGGTTCAGCAGCGGCTTGGGATCGAACGTCTCGAGATGCGAGGGACCGCCCGCCATGAACAGGAAGATCACCGACTTCGCCTTGGCCGGCAGGTGCGGCGCGCGCGGCGCCAGCGGATTGCCGGATGCCGCGCGGAGCCGCTCGTTCGACATCATGCCGGCGAAGGCGAGCGATCCGAAGCCGCAAAAGGCATCGGTCAGGAACTCGCGGCGGTTGCGAGTGACGCGAGAGTGCGGTGTCATCGGCGGGCTCCTAGTTGACGTACAGGAAAGCGTTCAGGTTGAGCATGGCGAGCGCGAACTCGCTCAGCGGTTGCGTGGCCAGGAATCGCACCGCGGCCGCCTTCTCCCGGGCGTTGGGCGCGCGTCCGGCGGCCAGCCGGTAGGCGAGATCCACCTGCGCGGCGGGACCCGCCGCTTCGCGATCCAACCGCGCGGCGAATGACTTGGCCGTGTCGTTGGCGAAGGCGCCGTTCATCAGTTCCAAGGCCTGGGGCGCGTGAGTGCTGGTCTCGCGGCGCGCGCAGGAAATCTGCAAGTCGGGCGCATCGAAGACCTCCATCATCGGAACGCGGAGGTTGCGTTTGTGGATCAGGTACAGCGAGCGGCGGTCGTGATCGCGCCGATCCTGGTTCACGGCCCATTGCGACGGCTTATAGAGCAGGTTCACCAGATCCACATCCACCGGCACGATGACGCTGGGGCCGCCATCGGCGAGGTTCAACCGGTTCGCCACGGCGAGCATCGAATCGCGAATCTCCTCGGCTTGCAGGCGGCGGCGGCTGAACTTCCACAGCAGCGCGTTCCCGGGGTCTTTCTCCTCGGCTGCCTTGGCCAGAGGCATGGTGGACGCGCGGCGGTAGGCGCCGCTCATCACGATCTTCTTGTGCAGCGGCTTGAACTTCCATCCTCCGGCGACGAAGTCGTTTGCCAGCCAGTCGAGCAGTTGCGGGTGCGACGGGCGTCCGCCCATACGGCCGAAATCGTTCGGCGTGGCCACGATGCCCCGGCCGAAGTGGTACTGCCACACCCGATTCACGATGACGCGAGCGGTGAGCGGATTCTCCGGCGACGTCACCCATCGCGCCAGTTCGGTGCGCGGCGCCTTGGTATCGGCGGGAAGTTCGGGCGCGCCGTCCGCCAGCAGAACGCCGAGCGTGCGCATCCCCATGCGCTCGCCTTTTTGCAGATGATCCCCGCGATTGAGCACGTGAATGGGGCTCGCCTTGGCGAAGTCGTTTCCCACCGAAAAGAGCGCCGGAAGCGGCTCCGGCATCTTCGACTCGGCCTCTTTCAGCCTGGACTCCATCTGGGTGCGCGCCTCACCCTTCAGCCCTCGCATCTGGGCGCGCAGCTTCTTCACTTCCTCATCCGCCACGGCCTTCTTTGCCGACCACGCTTTCTGCTCTTCCTCGGTCGCCATCGGGATGTCCTTATCCCAAACCGGAGCGAAGAACGCCTGCATTCGATAGTAGTCCTTGTGGCGGATCGGGTCGAACTTGTGGTCGTGGCAGCGCGCGCAGCCGAGGGTGACTCCGAGCAGCCCCGCGCCCACGATGTTCGTCATCTCCGTGAGCACTTCGTTGCGGCTGGACGCCACTTCCTGATTGCCGGCGTTCTTGCGCAACGAACCCAGGCGCTGAAACCCGGACGCGATCCGGAACTCGGCGTTGGAAGGATCGATCTCGTCGCCGGCCAGTTGCTCGGTGACGAACCGGTCGTACGGCTTGTCGTCCGCGAACGACTTGACCACGTAGTCGCGATAGCGCCAGGCGTCCGGGCGATGCGTGTCGTATTCGAAGCCGTCGGTCTCGGCGAATCGAACCACGTCCAGCCAGTGTTGCGCCCAGCGCTCGGAATAGGCGCGCGACCCCAGCAACCGGTCGACAAGCGTCTCCCAGGCATCCGGCGACTTGTCCTTCACGAACGCGTCCACTTCGGCGGGCGTGGGCGGCAGTCCGGTCAAGTCGTAGAAAAGACGCCGGATCAGGGTCGCCCGATCGGCGGGTGGAGCCGCCTGTAAGCCCTCTTTCGCCAGCTTGTCGAGCACGAACGCGTCGATCGGCGTGGAAGCGCCGGTCACGCGGGGCGGTTCGACATTGGTCCGCGGCTGAAACGCCCAGTGCTTTCGCTCTACCGGAGTGTATTTCTCGCCGGGCGCCACCTCGGCGGCAGCCAACGGGAATACCAAAAGGACAATGGACGCGTGAAGGCGAAACCAACTCATCATATGCTCGCTGCTAGAAGTATAATACGCCCGGCCCTCGTTTGGACCGGTTTTCGGACTACCCCGCGGGTGCGGACCGGCGGCGGGAAAATGCCACTAGGCCTATAGTCGAGTACTAGGACCGCCGATACCGTGGTGTACGGGACTCCTGTTAAACTGTTCCAGTACTTCCGATTGGGGCTCGTATTCTGTCTAGACAGTCCTCTTCCTCGCGCGGAGTTTCGCGCCACATCGTGCTGGCAGCCGCATTGGCGGCCGGTTTCGGCTGGGCCGCGGACAAGCAGCAGCCTGGCGCTTCCGCGCAGGGCGGACCGGCTGCTCCGCCGCGCTCCTCCAAAATTCACGAGTCGCTTCGCCGGCTGCCGCCGGAGTCCCGAGTGGCGGTGTTCGTTCTCCTGACCGATCAGCCCCAAAGAGCCATCTTCGCCAGCTACGAGCAGTTTGCCAAAGTAGCCATTGACTCGGCGGAATCGGGACTTCGGAGGCTCAGCGCCCAAGCGTCGCCCGATCCCAACGCACTGCGCACGGCCCGCGAACTGCTCGACCGCCTGGTGGTGGAGATGCGCCGCGCGGCTCTCTCGGAAATCGGCCGGGCGGTCTTCGAGCCTCAGTCGAGCGTGGAAACACTGTTGCGCCAAGCCGGTGGGGCCAGAATCGGCAAGTACGGGTCGGTGAACATGCTGACCGCCGAAATGCGCGTGGCGGACTTGGCGATCGTCGAGTCTCACCCGCTTGTGGACGAGATCCTTCCCGCGCCCAGGGTCAGGACGCGTCTGGCCACCAGCACGGGCGTCTTCGGTGCGCCTTCCTTTTGGGCGAACGGGCTCACGGGCGGCGGCCAGGCGGTCGGCATACTCGATAGCGGCAACAAGGTCAACCACCCCGCGTTCGCCGGTAAGGATCAGGTCAACCGGGTCTTCCTCTCGTTCGGATCGCTGGACCCCTGCTTCGCCGATACCTCCGCCAGCGTGGAGGACCGGAATGGGCATGGCACGCACGTTTCGGGGATCGTGGCGAGCCAGGGATCGGCGGATTGGACGGCCCACAAGGGCGTGGCGCCGGGTCTGGGTTCGCTCTACAACCTGAAGGTTGCCTATGTCCTGGGCGGAGCCGGCTGCTCGAGTGGCGCTCTCGCCGATCTGCGCGATGTCTACGCCGCGCTCGATTGGGCGCTTCGAGAGACCTCCGTGCGGATCTTCAACTTCAGCTACGGCGACGACACCACTTCCGACGACGACGCTTTCTCTCGCGTGATCGACTCGCTGGTGGACACCTACGGTGTGATCCTCACCATCGCGGGCGGGAACGGCGGCGCGGGATGCAAGGTCGGCAGTCCGGCGATCGCCTATAACGGCGTCTCTGTCGGCAACTTCGCCTCGCGCGGCACGATGAATTCCAGCAGTTGCATCGGACCCACCGTGGGCGGGAGGTTCAAGCCCGACATCGCCGCTCCGGGAACCGGGATCGTCTCCACCGGCTACAACTGGGATTCGGCGGGTACGCCCGACTTCTTCGCCCTGACGGGAACCAGCATGGCCGCTCCTCATGTGGCCGGGGCAGCCGCGCTGCTTCGTCAGGCGGGGGTGACGGACCCGCTTTCGCTTCGAGCCGTGTTGTTCAACTCGGCCGATGGCGAAGGATGGGCGGCCAACCGCGGTTGGGGATTCGGCAATCTGGACACGGCGAAGACGCAGTCGGCGTTCCATGCGGCGGGCAGCCTGGCGAGCCGTGTGCAACCGGGCAGCTTCCACTTGTTCGAACTGGCCGGCACGGGGCGCATCAAGGCGACCACCGTCTGGAACCGGCATGTACCCACCGGATCGTCGCCAGCGCTGAACGACATCGATCTGTACATCTACAACCGGGACACCGGCGCCGAACTCGGTTCCTCCACGGAGTCGAACCAGAACGTGGAGCAGGTGACCGCTCAGGGGCCGGTCGTCGTCAAAGTGAAGATGTGGAGCGACACGCTCCGCGGCGGCGTGACGCAGGAGAAGTACGGCGCCGCGTTCAGCTCCGCCGCGGTCTTTCGGGCTGGACCGGTGCTCGCTCCTGTCTGTTCGGTTCCCTCCACCATCGCGCAGGGGTCGACGTTCAACCTGACCTGCCGAGTCACCAACACCGGCGACTTGACGGCCTCCAACGTGACGCTGTCCGCCACTCTTCCATCGGGTTTGTCGGGCAATCCGAATCTGTCCTGGAGTTCGGCCGCCAAGGGCGGATCGACCACGGACCAGACCGCGCCGTTGACAGCCTCCAATTCCAGCGGCGCCTACACCGTGGTGGTCCGCGTGAGCGCGGGGGCGTTCGGCGAATCGTTCTCCGGGCAAGCGAACGTTCCAGTGACCGTGGGCGCATCCGCTCCCGAAGCGCCCGTGAATCCATCGCCCGCGCATGGCGAAACCGGCGTACCGGTGGCGCCCGCGCTCTCCTGGTCTCCAGCGGCGGGAGCCAGTTCCTACGACGTTTATCTGGGAACGGCGGCGAATCCTCCCTTGGTGGGCAACACGGCGACAACCTCCTTCGCGGCGGGGACGCTCGCGGCGAACACCGTCTACTTCTGGCGAGTGGTTGCGAAGAACACGACCGGACCTACCAGTTCGGCGACCTGGAGCTTTACCACCACGAGCGCGGGGCCCGCCGCCCCGGCGAACCCGTCTCCAGCGGACGCCGCGACAGCAGTCGCCGTGGCTCCTACGTTGACTTGGACCGCGGCTGCCGGCGCGACGTCGTACGACGTCTACTTCGGACTCGCGCCCGCGCCCCCGCTTCTGACCAATACGACGGGGACAACGGTGGCTCCGGCCGCGCTCAGCCCCGGGACCAAATACTTCTGGCGCGTGGAGGCGAAGACCGGGTCGAGCGGCACGAGTTCGCCAACGTGGAGTTTCACGACCGCGCCCGCTCCGGGGGCTCCTTTGAATCCGTCGCCTGCGATTGCGGCGACTGGCGTGGCGACTCCGGTGACGTTAGGCTGGTCGGCATCCGCGAATGCGAGCTCGTACGACGTGTTCTTCGGGACCACCAGCGATCCCGCGTTCCTGGTGAACACCGCGTCTCCGAGCGCGGCGGCTCCGGCATTGGTGGCGGGACCACAGTATTTCTGGCGAGTCGTTGCCAGGAACGCGGCGGGCAACGCGAACTCCGCCACCTGGAACTTCACGACCGCTGCCTCTCCGGGGGCTCCACTGAATCCGTCGCCTGCGATTGCGGCGACTGGCGTGGTGGCTCCGGTGACGCTAGGCTGGTCGGCATCCGCGAATGCTACGTCCTACGACGTGTACTTCGGGACCACCAGCGATCCCGCGTTCCTGGTGAACTCGGCGTCTCCAAGCGCGGCGGCTCCAGCGCTGTCGGCCGGGACGCAGTATTTCTGGCGAGTCGTCGCCAAGAACGGCGCGGGCAACGCGAACTCCGCCACCTGGAACTTCACGACCGCCGCAGCTCCGGGAGCCCCGGCGAATCCGTCACCGGCGAACGGAGCCACCGGGGTCGCGCTGACAGCCACCCTCGGCTGGGCCGCCGTCCCCAACGCGGCGTCCTACGACGTGTACTTCGGAACAAACGAAGCCAATCCGCCGCTGCTGCGCAACACGGCTTCCCCGGCGGCGGCGCCGGGTGCATTGACGGCCGGTGTGCAGTACTTCTGGCGAGTCGTTGCCAAGGGACCCGGCGGCTCCACCGGTTCAGCCGTCTGGACCTTCACTGCGTTGCCGCCCACTCCGCCTCCGGGCGCGCCGTCGAACCCGTCGCCGGTCTCCGGCGCTTCGGCGGTCGGCTCGCCAGCCGCGCTTTCCTGGACGGCGGGCGCCAACGCGGCGGCCCACGATGTATATCTGGGCACGGTAAACCCTCCGCCCTTTGCCTCAACAGTTGCGGGTTCCACTTACACTACCGGCCAGCTTCCGCCCAACACTGTCTACTTTTGGCAGGTAGTGTCGAAGAACGCCACGGGTAACACCCCTTCCCCGGTGTGGGTGTTCGTGTCGGGGAATCCGGGCGAAGGTCCTGCCGTGGTGTCGGTCGGCCTGTCGAATCCCACCGGGCTCGCGGTTGACGATTCCTTTGTCTACTGGGCCGATAGCGGCTCGAACTCCATCCGGCGGACGTCCAAATCGGGAGGAGCGCAGGCGGGAATTTACGCGGGAGCGGTGACCAGCGGCTTGGCGGTGGATGGCGCGTCGGTCTACTTTAGCGATGGCGCCCGAGTCCTTTCCGTACCGAAGGGAGGCGGCGCCGGGACCCAACTCGCGGCCGCCGCGGCGAACCGCCTCGCACTCGACGACGGGTTTGTTTACTGGACCAACCCCGCCGCCGGCCTGGTGCAACGCGTCGGCAAAGGTGGTGGCGCGCCCACCACCCTCGCCTCCGGCCTGCGGTCCCCGCTCGGAATCCGGATCAAGGACGGATTCGTCTATTGGACCGAGGCGGGCGCCGGCGGTGGAGTCTGGCGCGTTCCCTCCTCCGGCGGGACCCCATCCAAGTACGCCGACGGCTCGCAGAGCGCCGGAATCGAAGTGTTCGGCGCTGGAGTCTACTGGGCGGATAACTCCGCCGCAAGCGGCCGGATTCGCTCGCTGACGGATGGATTCGAGTCGATCCCGGCCAGCGGGCTCGGCACGCCACTGGTGGATACCGCGGCCGACGGCGAGTTTCTGTACTGGCTCGAGGGTTCGACCAACGGACTGTTGCGCCAGATGCGTCCCGGCGGCGGCACGCTCGCCGCGCTGGCCCAGGGCCTCTCCGACCCCGTGGCCATCCTGGCCGACGCCGGTTTCGTTTACTGGCTGGAACGCGCGGGAGGCGCGCCCGGGGCCGGCATGGTCAAGCGGATCGCCCGCTCGGCGAGCCTTCCCGAAGGGCCGTCGGCGCCCACGCCCGGCTCGCCGGCCAACGAAGCCTCGGGGGTTAGCCGCAACCCGGCCCTCACCTACGCGGCCGGGGCCCGGAGCGAGTCGCACGATATCTACTTCGGGACAGCGTCGCCGCCACCGCTGGCGCTGAATCAGCCGGTCTCGTCGGGGACGGGGACTTACTCGCCCCAGAATCTCGCCGCGGATGCCCTGTATTACTGGCGCGTCGTGGCCAAGGGGCCGGGTGGATCGGCAAGTTCGCCCGTCCGCTCTTTCCGCACGGTTCCCGCGGCGCCGGCTGCTCCGTCGTTGGTGTCGCCGGCGGATGGGGCGTCCGGCGTGGCGGCTCCGCTCGATCTGGTCTGGTCCGCATCGGCCGGCGCGGCGGAGTTCGACGTGTTCTTCGGGACCGCGAATCCGCCGCCGAAGCTCTCCACCGTCCCCGGCACGTCCGCGCCCGTGGCGCAGTTGACGCCGGGCTCTACTTACTACTGGCGCGTTCAGGCGAAGAACGCGGGCGGCGGCGCGGACTCTCCGGTCCGCTCCTTCACGGCGCTGGAAGCTCCCGGCGCGCCGCTGAATCCGAGCCCCGCGGATGGCGCGGGGGGAGTCACCGGTTTGGCCGCGCTGAGCTGGACCGCATCACCCCGGGCATCCAGCTACGACGTGTTCTTCGGCACGACAGCGGATCCGCCGCTGGCCGGCAATGTGACATCGCCGGCGTTCAACGCCGGAGCGGTCGCCGCTGGGGTTCGCTACTTCTGGCGTGTAGTCGCCAGGAACGCGGCGGGTTTGGCGAACTCCTCGACTTGGAGCTTCACCGCGCAGGCGGGTCCCGGGGCGCCCGGTTCGCCGAATCCGGCGGACGGCGCGACAGCAGTAGGTGCGATCGGCGCGCTGACCTGGAGTGCGGTGACAGGCTCCACCTACGATGTCTACTTCGGAACGGCGGCGGATCCGCCCTTGGGGGGCAGCGCCGCATCGGCGTCATACGCCCCTGGTCCATTGGCGGCTGGGACGAAGTATTACTGGCGCGTGATCGCGAAAAACGCGGCGGGAACCGCCACTTCGCCGGTCTGGTCGTTCACCACGGCCGCGACCGCGGGTGGCCCACCTACGGCGCCCTCGATCGCCGCGCCATCCGCCGGTCAGATCATAGTGGTTCCCGGCGTGACCCTGCAATGGGAAGCACCGGCGGGCGCCACCGGCTACGAGCTTCGGGTTCGCGAAACCGCTTCCTCGCGAGTGGTGTTCACCGGAACGTTGGCCGGCGCCGCTTCCACGCGATCCCTACTGGAATTGCCCGACGGGGTCTTCACCCTCGCGGTTCGAGCGTGCGCCGGAGCCTATTCCGATGCTGCCTGCTCCTCCTACTCGGAAAGGGAATTCCGTGTGGCGGCGGACTCTCCGGGCGGCGCCCCCAGCGTGACGCAACCCACCAGCGGAGCTGCCTTGACAGCCTCCACCAACACGCTCGCCTGGACCTCGGTGGCCGGCGCGGTCTCCTATGAAGTCCACCTGCTCGACGCGGCGAACAACCGGTCCGAACTGCGGATCCGGACGCCCGCCCTCTCCACCATCTTCTCGCTCCGGAGTTCGACGAGGTACGAACTGCGGGTTCGAGCCTGCTCGGCGGCGTGCGGCCCTTGGTCGGCGGCTTCGGTGTTTTCGGCGGCCATCCCGCCGGCCCCCTCGGCCTCGCCGGCGGTGACCGCCTCGGTGGGCGCGGGCGGGATCCTCACCGTGTCGTGGAACTCCGTTCCCGGCGCGGACCTCTACGACGTACAGGTCGTGCAGTCTGCCCCCGCGGGTCCAGGCGGTGGCGCTTTGACCGTGGCGGCTCGCCGGACGTCGGCGACCTCGGTGAACCTGCCCGTTCCGCCCGGCCGGGCGTCGGTCTTCGTGGCCGCCTGCAACGGCAACGGGTGTGGACCGCTGAGCACCGCGATCGACATCGATCCCCAGGCTCCGCCACCGGCCGCGCCGGAGATCGGGAGTCCGCTCGCGGGAAGCGCCGTGAACGGCCCGGTGGTGCTGTTCACGTGGAGCCGTGTGCCAGGCGACACCGGCAGCACGGTCTACCGGCTGTTCGTGCAGGATCTTTCGCGCCAGTCCGCCGCCGCCGACGTTCTGACCACTCAGAACTACTGGGCGATCTCCCTGAACGCGGAGGGCGCGCAGTATGGCGCGCAGGTGATCGCCAACCCGGGTTCGAGCCAAGCCGCCGGGCCGGCGGTTTCCTTCAACGTTCGCGGCTCCAATCCCACCGCGCCCTCGCTGGTTTCGCCGCGCCACAACGACCGCGTTCCGCAGGGCAATGTCCGCATCGGCTGGACGCCGCTTCCGGGGGCGGGTCTTTATCAGTACTTCGTGGCCCGGGCCGGCGAGACCTCGCCACAAGCGGCGGGAGTGACCACGGGACTTCTCGTCGAGGCGCCGTTGAGCGCGGCCGGAAGCGCGGCCTCGAGACACTCCGCCATCGTCAGAGCGTGTCCGGCCGGCGCTTCCTGCGCGGCCGGTTCCGACGCCGGATGGGGTCCGTGGTCGAATGCGGCCGGCACGGGCGTCAGTTCGTTCGACGTGGCGCCGTAGAATCCGAATAGGTACGAAAATGAAGTGTCCGAAATGCTCCGATAGCGATGTCCGCCCGTCTCGCAATGCCGTCAAGGCGATGCTGGGCGGCATGCGTTGCATGAACTGCCACCGCCGGTTCCATGGCTGGTCAACGGCGTTCCGCGCCGCCGCGCCCTGGATGGCGATCTCGGCTCTCTGCCTGATCGCGGCTCTGGCCATCGGCCGGTCGGTGAGTTGGGGCTCGGCGGGGACCGGGAGCGTCCATGCCGCGGCCGAAGGCGATTTGGTGCTCTCGATTCAGCCTCATCCGGTGGTCCGAAGCGAGGACGGCGCCTGGACGTACCGGGTTCAAGTTCACGAGACCAAGGGCGTCCCCGTGCGAATCTGGAAGCTGTCGGTAGCGGGCGTGGACCAGTCGGCGAAGGTCGCCGCTTGGTTCGGCACGGACGAGATCCCCGCCAACGGCTGGGTCATGGCGACGGCGCGAAGCTCGGGCTCATCGCCCGCCACGGTCGACTGGGTGCTGGAAGGCGAGGCCAAGAAGTGGCGCGCGGCGGTGGAACTCCGCTAGGCTGTCACTTTGCTTTGTTCGCTCACGCGGCATGGCCCGTCCTGCCTCGAGAGTTTCATCACACCAACCGCGTCGCGTGGCCTTCCAGGCCGGCAACCGGGAACTTGAACGAGGTGCGCCGTCGCGTGCGGACGCAACTCCGGACGCCGCGGACGCCCCCGGCGTGAGCAGGCTGATCTACGCCGCGGACGTACTCGAGGCCAACGGCGCTGAGCCAAGCTTCGCGCGGCCATACTGGGCGAGCCGGAACGGAAGAACCTGGCCATTTTCGGACGAGCCGGTTTCGGGGTGGCGAGTCCGCCGCTGACGAGGCTGAACGCTACGCCGTTTGTGTCGATCTATCGGATCGTGCGTGTTTCGAAAGCGGTAAGATACGGGTATGCGCAACGAATTCACAGCGATTGTGGAACAAGACGGCCCATGGCACATCGCGTATTGTGCTGAAGTTCCTGGAGCAAATGGTCAGGGCGCAACCCGGGAAGAATGCCTCGCAAACCTCCGGGCAGCAATCGTCATGATCCTGGAGCATCGGCGCGAAGAATCGTTCCGCTCCATACCCCCTGAGGCGAAACAAGAGCTTGTCGTCGTGGGATGAAGCGCGAGGCGTTGATCCGGCATCTCCGGCGCTGCGGGTGCGTCGTCCGCCGGGAAGGCAAGGAGCATTCCCTTTGGGAGAATCCGCAAACGGGCCATGCCGAGGCCGTTCCCCGGCATGTTGAAATCGCCAATCTTCTGGCGAAACGGATTTGCCGCAGGCTTTCGATCGCCGATCCGCCGGGTTAGCTGGGTCGGCCAGATCGCGGTTCACTGCTCCGTGTCCCGCTCGGGCTATCAACCTGACTTGGCCGCAGCCCCACTGAAACGCTGCGGCGCGGACCTTTGACCGCAATCTGCGTCTATTCGGTGGCTGGATCGATGTAGAACCGTAGGTGCAAGGCGCTCCAGATCCATCCAACGCTCAGTGATGATACTTGTTACAGAGCCTCTCGAATCCCATGCCGGCAACTGGCAAAGTCACTGGACCTACTTCACGAGCGCGTAGTCGATGCGGCGGTTCCGGAACCGGCCCTCTTCGGTGTCGTTGGACGCGGCCGGCTTGGCGGGGCCGTAGCCTTTCGCGGTGAACGTGGCCTCCGGCACTCCCTTCGAGACCAGATAGGCGCGAACGGCGGGGCCGAACTACAATAGGGTCATGAGCTTCGACGACTACAAGCTCGTCATCTATCGAAACCGCCCTGATGGCTGGGTGGCGGAGATTCCCGCGATTGCCGGGTGCCACGCACTGATGCCGACTGCCGAAGAGGCGGTGACAGAACTCGCCAACGTGTTCATGCTGATCGAAGAAGAGCACCGCGCCAACGGTCAGGCTCTGCCCCGCGACACGACCGAAATCGTGCATGCCTAGCGCCCGCGCATCTGAACTGCAACGCGTGGCCGCCAAACTCGGATTCGAGCGCGCACGCCGAACAGGCAGTCACCAGCGGTGGCTGCACAAAGATGGCCGGGCAACGACCATTCCCATTCATGGCGGGCGTGACATCGGCCCACCCTTGTTCTACCGAATCCTTGAACAACTCGGAATCGACGTGGAGACCTTCGAACGTCTTCAGTAGGCTTTGCCGTTACACATTGCTCAGCCCCTTCGAGCGGATCGACCACGCTCGATCGGGCGTTTCTAGTCTAGTGGCCTCACGCCCGGGCCGGATGAGACCTACCGTTCCCGTTCGGCGACGCCCGCAAACGCCGGCCAACGCAGAACTCGCTCTGCCGGACCGACGCCAAAATGGCGTTGCCAGAGGTGGGAACCAAGCAGCAACGCGCCCCAGGCCGCGACCGCGGCAAAACGGGGTGGGCGCCACCGTAAGGCCGAGGAGCCCCCAAGGCGGCGGGCAGTTCGCGCACTTCCGGCACAACTTCATACGAGCCCGCCATTACCGTTTCCGCGGACTGTACACCCGCCTCGTCCTCGATCAAGGCGTCATGCTCGGTCTGTTCCTCGTAGTGTGCCAGAACCCGGCGAAGCTTGGCATCGTCCCATCCCACAGGCAGTTTGGTTTCGCTCTATTGGTGTTTCTTCTTTCCGCGCCGCCGAAAGGCGGCGAGCGGCTTTCCGGTCAACTCGTACGCCGGGATCACGAACACTGTGTCTGGCAACGGGTCCGGCACATAGATAACGCGGAGGTATCGCCCGGAAGCGGTTTGAGCCCTCACGTCCATGGCGATCCTCGCCCTAGCCGCTCCAGATCCGTTCTAACGCTCAGTGATGATAGTTGTTACAGCGGCTTCGAAGCGCCAAACGCCGCCCGGACGCGGAGCCTCTCGATCCATGCCGGCAACTGGCAAAGTCACTGGTAGAACTACTTCACGAGCGCGTAGTCGATGCGGCGGTTCCGGAACCGGCCCTCTTCGGTGTCGTTGGACGCGGCCGGCTTGGCGGGGCCGTAGCCTTTCGCGGTGAGCGTGGACTCTGGCACTCCCTTCGAGACCAGATAGGCGCGAACAGCGGCGGCGCGCGCTTCCGAGAGCTTCAGGTTCGAGGCCTCATCCCCGGCACTGTCGGTGTGGCCGCTCACTTCGACCGCCGTTCCGGCCGGCGCTTGCTTCAAGGCTTCGGCGCTGCGGTCGAGCAGATCCTTGGAGTCCTCCGGGATCTCGGCGCTGCCGCTGGCAAAGTTCACGATCATCAGATCCAGGATCTTGATCAGTTCCTCCGCCTGGAATCCGGGCTTCAAGCTCTTCAGCCCGATGAGGACCTGCTCGTTGGCCGCTTTGATGGCCGCCGAGGTGTCGAACGCCGGCCCCTCGATCTTCGTTCCGTGAGCGGCCGGGGCGTGCGAAGTCGTGGGCGAGCCGCATTGCCGCGAACCCAGCAACCCGAGCAGCACAACCGGCAGGACAATCCAGATCCAGCTCACCCGGTCGCTCGATACGCCCGGAACCTCGGAAGCCGGCGGCCCGGTCAGACCCGGAGGCAACGCGTGCGGCAGGTGGCCTCCGTGGGCGATCTTGCCGAGCAGTTCCGGGATCAGCGCGGCGAGCCCCGGCGCGGCTTTGGATACCGGCAATCCGGCGTCGTGCGCCACCTTTTCAATGGACGCGGCGCCGATCGCCGCTTTCAATTGTTCCGGGCGCAGGTCGATCGGCGCGTTTCCCGACAGCCAGGAATCCACGGCCTTCCCCAAACCCGCCTTCCGGAATCTTTCGACGAACCCGGGGAGGCCGCCCATTTCATGGCCGCCGATCAACGCGATCAAGGCCTCCAGGAGAGCTTTCCCCTTTCCTTCCAATCCGAAACGGTGTTCTATCCCGTGTAGCAACGACTCGACATTCATAGCCTTCGACAACCTTACTACCCGCACGATGCGTGGTGCAAGGCCCCTTTGCGGATTTCCTCGGCCCACCCCACCGGAGTACTAGGAGTTCCGCATCTAGCACACCATCGGTTGGGGCCTCCACCATTTTGAGGACTATTCGTGGTAGCGTGATTCCTGTGATCATCGTCCGTGAGAAAAACAGGACGGCCTGTGGAAAACGCCGGAGACTCGAAAACCGGCGATTCAAGTGTCTGTAACCTGATGGTACGGCATATGGATATTTTCCTTGACGCGGTACTACATATTGGGTCAAGATGGCCACTGACCCCACTTCCCCCGAAAGGTTCTTCCCCCTCGAAACACTATGGGACAGTTAACCGTTGATCTATCGACGCGCGCGTCGGAGCTGAAGCGCTCGCTCCCTGTCACGGAGCGGGTGGGAATCACATTCCCCCGCCACTTCACCGCCAAGCTGGAGCCGGGCAAAACGCCGTACGACGAAGTCCGTTGGGAACTCCGCACCGCCTCCATTGGCAACGACAAGGGCGCGGTGATTTTCGAACAGCGCGACATCGAGGTGCCGGTGGATTGGTCGCAGACGGCTACCAACATCGTCGCGTCGAAATACTTCCATGGGCGCATCGGTTCGCCGGATCGGGAGCGTAGCGTGGGGCAGTTGGTCCACCGGGTGGTGGACTCGATCGCCGACTGGGGAAAGAAGGGGCGCTACTTCCGCACGACCGAGGACGCCGAGAACTTCCGCAACGAACTGGCGCATCTGATGTTGACCCAAAAGGCGTGCTTCAATTCGCCGGTGTGGTTCAACGTGGGCGTGCGGCACGAAACACGCGGCTACGGCTGGTACTACGACGAATCGTCGCAATCGGTGCAGGAAGTGGACGGGTCGGTGGACCGGCCGCAGTGTTCGGCCTGCTTCATCAACGCCGTGAACGATTCGCTCGAGTCGATCCTGAAGCTGGCCAAGACCGAAGGCATGCTGTTCAAGTACGGGTCGGGCACGGGGACCAACCTGTCGAAGCTGCGCGAGGAAGACGCGATCCTCTCGGGTGGCGGCCGCGCGTCCGGTCCGCTGAGCTTCATGAAGGGGTTCGACGCGTTCGCCGGCGTGATCAAGTCGGGCGGCAAGACGCGCCGGGCGGCCAAGATGGTGATCCTCAACGCCGAGCATCCGGACGTCGAGAAGTTCATCTGGTGCAAGGCGAAGGAAGAGAAGAAGGCGCACACACTCATCGACGCGGGCTACGACTCGTCGCTCGACGGCGAAGCCTACTCGTCGGTGTTCTTCCAGAACGCCAACAACTCGGTGCGCGCCACCGACGACTTCATGCGCGCGGTGTCGGAAGACCGCGACTGGTGGACCAAGGCGGTGGTGGGCGGCCAGCCGGTGAAGCGGTACCGCGCGCGCGACCTGCTGCGCGCGGTCGCCGACGCCACGTGGCAGTGCGGCGATCCCGGCATGCAGTTCGACACCACGATCAACCGCTGGCACACGTCGAAGAACACGGACCGGATCAACGCGTCCAATCCGT
>SXGS01419308.1_pt1 | contig 24877 bp, 24 predicted proteins | sample 3174681 | NCBI WGS metagenome assembly SXGS01 (sample SAMN11356861, study PRJNA531348) | freshwater metagenome | isolation source: freshwater sample F1-80 | place: China: Fuxian Lake, Yuxi | collected 2017-12-25 | reverse complement strand
GGAACAGGGCTTCTACCACCCCATTTCCAAAGCCCGCTGCCAGGGGGCGCTGGACGCGGATGGCAACCTGATCGGGTTGAAGATCCGTATCTCCGGCCAGTCGATCCTTGCCGGCATCATGCCTCAGGCACTGGTCAACGGGATGGATTTTGCGACATTCCAGGGCCTGCTGCCAGCCGGGGCTGATCCGCGCTTTGAAGACCAGTCACTTAAATACACCTTCCCTGCCCTGCGCGTGGATCATGCGATGCGCAATCCGCCGGTGCGGCCCGGGTTCTGGCGCGGGGTGAACGCAAACCAGAACGCGATTTACCTTGAATGCTTCATGGATGAGTTGGCCCATGCAGCCGGGCGAGATCCGCTGGAGTTCCGCCTTGCCCACCTGCAGAACAGCCCGCAGTTGGCGGCCGTGCTGCAGGCGGTGGCGGACAAGTCCGGCTGGGGCGCGGATGACGGAATGTCTCGCGGGCTCTGCTGTTACTATTCCTTCGGCAGCTATACCGCGGCCTGCGCAGAGGTTACCGTTTCGGAGGCCGGTGAGCTGAAGGTCCACCGGATCGTGGCGGCGACTGATCCGGGCTACGGGGTCAATCCGCAGCAGATCGATGCGCAGGTCGCAGGATCATTCGTGTACGGCCTGTCTGCGATGATGCATCAGGAAGTCACGTTTGTGGACGGCGAAGTCCAGCAGAAGAACTTCGACACCTATGATTCGCTGCGGATAGCAGAGATGCCGGACGTAGAAACGCTGGTCATGCCGTCGGGCGGATTCTGGGGTGGGGTCGGCGAGCCGACGATTGCCGTGGCACCGCCTGCCGTACTGAACGCGATTTTTGCGGCAACTGGCAAACGGATACGCCAGCTTCCGATCAAGGACCAGGCCCTGCGTTGATCATGGGCCGGATAAGGCATCCGGCCCTGGCGATCACCTTCCTGCTGGCAGTGATCGCGGCGTGTGGCACGGCGCCGGTAGCGGCTGTGGAGACGTCCGTAGCCAGCGAGGCGGACATGCCTCTGGGCATGGCGCTGTCGCTGAGCTGTTCGGGCTGTCACAGCCCGGCAGGGGGGGCGATCACAAGCCTTGAGGGGCGGACGGCAGAGAACATCCGCCAATCCTTGATGGTGTATTATCAGGACACAGACGGCACTACAGTGATGCACCGCATGATAAGGGGCTATAGCGAAGCCGACATCGAGGCGATCAGCGCCTATCTGGGCGAGGAAGCGGCCGAATGAGCAACGCCGGACCCGATCGCCGCACGCTGCTGGCCGGTCTGGGAGCGGCGGCGTTGACCAGCGCGTTTCCCGGCCGCGCCGCTGCCCAGACAGCCGCGCGCATCGTGATCGTGGGCGGTGGGTTTGGCGGGGCGACGGCGGCGCGGTTCGTCAAGACGTACCTGCCGGCAGCATCCGTCACCCTGATCGAGGCGAGCCCTGTCTACACCGCCTGCCCGTTCAGCAATCTTGTGATCGGCGGGGAACGGGAAATTGCCAGCCAGCAGTTCGGCTATGAGGCGCTGGCCGCTGCAGGCGTCACGGTCGTGCATGACCGCGCGGTAGCGGTGGATGCCGCTCGCCGGGCGGTGACCGGCCAGTCCGGCGCGGGGTGGAGCTATGACAAGCTGATCCTCTCGCCGGGCATTGATTTGATATGGGACGCGATTGAGGGCTATGGCGAGGAAGCCGCCGCAATCTTTCCCCATGCCTGGAAGGCGGGCGAGCAGACACTGCTTCTGCGCCGGCAGTTGCAAGAGATGCCCGATGGCGGGCTTGTGGTGATGTCGGTTCCGCCCGCGCCGTTCCGCTGCCCGCCGGGGCCTTATGAGCGGGCCAGTCTGATTGCGCAGTATCTCAAAAACCAGAAGCCGAACTCAAAGCTGCTGATCCTCGACGCGCAGGACCAGTTTTCGAAGCAGCCGCTGTTCGAGGAAGCCTGGGCCGAGCTTTATCCGGGCATTGTCGAGCGCCGGGGAGCGCAGGATTTTGGGCGGGTGATCTCCGTTGATCCCGCTGCGCGGACGCTGGCAACGGAATTTGAGTCCGTGACGGCTGATGTGGCCAATGTCATCCCGCCCCAGAAGGCAGGGGCCATTGCCGATATTGCCGGAGTGAGCGATGCGACCGGCTGGTGCCCGGTTGATCCTGTTACCTTTGCCTCCACCCTGCAGCCGGACATTCACATCATCGGGGACGCCATCATCGCCGCGCCGATGCCAAAGTCAGCCTTTGCGGCCAATCTGCAGGCCAAGCTCTGTGCCTTTCAGGTTTCGCGCCTGCTGGCGGGCCTCGCGCCGCAGCCCGCGACGCTGACCAATACGTGCTATTCCTTCACGTCCAGTGACACGGCCATCTCGATTACCGGAGTCTATCGTGCCGACGATGACGCGTTCCAGCCTATCGACGGTTCTGGCGGCATCAGCCCGCTGGGCGCGGAGAGATTTGTGCGCGAGGCCGAGGCAATGCAGGCGCAATCCTGGTTTCAAGCGATCACTCGGCAGGCCTTTGGATGAAGAGGCGAGGCGCGATTGCAACGCTGTTGGTCTCTCTCGGCGCCTGCGGGCAGGCGGGCGGCGCGGGTCTTGCCAGCGAGGCGGTAATCGAGGGCGACGCCATTCCCGCCTCGCTGACTGGCAAAGAAGGCAGCGTGGCTTCGGGCGCGGCAGAATTTGTTTCCCGAGAGGGCGGGCATTGCGTGCTTTGCCATGCCATTGACGGATTGGAAGCCGAGTTTCAGGGCAATGTAGGGCCGGAGCTTACGGGCATCGGCGACCGGCTGACACCGGGCCAGATCCGCCTCAGGATAGTTGACGCCCAGCGGATTTGGCCGGACACTGTGATGCCTTCCTATTACCGCACAGGCGGCCTGCGGCAGGTGGGACAGGAGTTTGAAGGCCAGCCGGCCCTCACCGCCGGGCAGATCGAAGACCTGGTCGCCTATTTAAGTTCGCAGGGAAGCTGATAGCGCCATGTCTCGTCCACACGCCCCTCCACTGCTATGGCAACGGCGCTCGTTTCTAGCCGCTGCTGGGGCAGCAGTGTCGCTTGCCTTGTTGCCCCTGCCGGCTTCTGCAGAGCCGGAAGACGCCGATGAGGCCATCCGCAAACTGTTTGGCGACCGCGCCATCCGCGAAGGCAGGGTGACCCTCAAGCTGCCGCCAATTGCCGAGAACGGCAATTCCGTGCAGCTGACCGTTTCGGTCGACAGTCCGATGACGGAGAAAGACCATGTGCGCAAGATCGCCATCATCTCACCCCGCAACCCCCTTGCCGAGATCGCCATCTTCAATCTCAGCCATGCTTCCGGCCGGGCGGAAGTCTCCACCCGCGTGCGCCTTGCGGGCACACAGTCGCTGAGGGCCGTTGCCGAAATGAGTGATGGGTCGCTCTGGGCAGGCAAGGCCAGCACTTACGTGACGCTGGCCGCGTGCATCATCGGATAGAGTGAGAAGCGCCCATGGCCGTGATCCGCATCTCCGCACCTGAATCCGCAAAACGCGGCGAGATCATCGAGTTGAAGGCGATGATCCAGCACCCGATGGAAACGGGTTATCGCCGCAACGAGCAAGGCAAGATCATCCCTCGCGACATCATCACCAATTTCCGGTGCACGTTCAACGGCGCGTCGGTGTTTGAAGCCGAGTTCTTTCCGGGCACCGCTGCCAATCCGTTCGTGTCTTTCTTTGCGCGCGCGGCGCAGACCGGCACGCTCGAATTTACCTGGACCGATCAGGACGGAAAGACCTGGTCGGAACGCCGTGCCCTGACGGTTACATGAGCAAGACCAGTCTCGCCGCCCTGATCGGCCTTGTGGCATGCAGCCAGCCGCAGCTCCCTCAAATGGCGGCGGAGAGCCAAGTTGCGCCTTCCGAAGTGCGGTCAGGCTCCACTTTTCTGCAGGCTGAAACACTGGCATTGCAGGAGGATGACTTTTCCAATCCTTCCTATCTGTGGATTGATCGCGGCGCCGTTCTGTACACTCAGGCGCCCACGGAGGGTGGCGCGGCGTGCGCCAGTTGCCACACGGCTGGCAACTGGCCCCTGGAAGACGCAGCCACGCGTTACCCCGCCTTTGACGCGGCGACAAATTCTCTTGTCAATCTCGAAGGCCGCATCAATCTCTGCCGCCAGCAACATCAGGGACTGCCGCCGCTCGCTTATGAGAGCGATGACTTACTCGCGCTGACTGGTTATGTCGCAAGCCTTTCGCGTGGCAAACCTGTCTCTGTCTCAATCGATGGCGCCGCTGCACCCTATTACGAAATGGGGCGCGCCTATTTTTTCCAGCGCAAGGGCCAGCTCAATCTTGCCTGCAGCCAATGCCACAACGAGCATTGGGGACGGAAGCTGCGCGGTGATACGATCAGTCAGGGACATGGCAATGCCTTCCCGGCCTACAGACTGGAATGGCAGGCGTTCGGATCTCTTCAGCGGCGGCTGCGTGACTGCGATGCGGGCATAAGGGCTGAGCCGCTGGACTATGGCTCGGAGATTTACACCGCGGTGGAACTCTATCTCGCCAGCCGTGCTGGCGGACTTCCCATGGAATCCCCCGGAGTACGCCGATGAGCCAAGCCGCTCCGCATCGGGAAGACCGTGTATTGCCGGAACAACCTGCGCCATTCTCAAAGTTTGGCCGGTACACAGCCGCGCGTGCGACTGAGGACTGCCCAGTTCACATGAGACATGTGTTAGACACTGCACTGACGCGATCATCGAAGGATTGTGGATGAAAGAAGCTTCAAATCCCGGCTTCACCGAAAGGTATCTGGAACATCCCGAGGATGTTCTGGCGAAGTGGATCGAATGGCACGCCACTTCGCCAGTTGCTCTTGTTGTAGTTACCGCCACCATCGGCGGCGCGGTGCGCCGGCCGGGCGCGCTGATGGCGGTTACGGCAGACGGGCGCGCGGCGGGCTATATTTCAGGCGGATGCATCGACGCAGATGTCATCTTGCAAGCACAACGCAGCCTGGCCGAAGGGAAGCCTCTGAAGCTGCGATATGGTGCTGGCTCTCCCTTCCTGGACTTGCCCCTGCCGTGCGGCGGCGCCATCGAGATCAGCATCCTTCCGCAAACGAATGAAAACGTCATTCGCTCGTGTCACACCCGCCTCGCAGCACGCTCATCAGCAGAATTCACGCTGACGGAAAATCTTCAAACTTTCTTCTATGCTCCCAAACTGCGTCTGCGCATCGCGGGCCGTGGGGCCGACCCCCTTGCGCTGGCGCGCCTCGCCCGGGCGAGCGGAATAGAGACAATTCTCTATCTGCCTGATGGCCCCGATATGCGCCTTGCCGAAGAAGAAGGGCACGCAAACCTTGTAGCCCTTGGTTCAGCCAGTGAGTTGCCCGCGGTCCGCGATGATCCCTGGTCAGCTTTCGTGATGATGTTTCATGATGCTGAGCGCGAAGACGCCCTGCTGGCCGATGCCCTCGCCGGGGACGCCTTCTTCGTGGGCGCCGTGGGCAGCGCGCGAACGCATGCCTTGCGCTGCGAACGCTTGCGGAGGCGGGGCGTCCCTGAGGCTGACATCCAGAGAATACACGGGCCTGTTGGCCTTGTCCCGTCGATGCGTGACGCTTCCATGCTGGCTGTCTCCGTACTTAGCCAGGTCGTGGCGGAATATCACAAGAGGCACGCCTCCCCCTTTGCCCGGACGGCGCTGGTCCTGCTGGCGGCGGGAAGATCCACGCGCTTTGCAAGGGGCGACAAGTTGCTCATGCCCTTTCAAGGCCGCAAGCTCCTTGATCATGCGGCTGCCTGCCTGCCCGGCGAACCCGTTGCAGCGCGCCTAGCCGTGGTGCCCGCCGTCCCGGACGAACGGAGCGATCTGTTGCAGGCCGCAGGCTGGTCCACCATTCCAAATCCTCACACCAGGACCGGACTTTCGAGTTCGCTAAAATGTGGGGTTCAGGCGGCAAGCGAGAACGCCTATGTTGACCATGTGATGATCATTCTCGCCGACATGCCCGCCATTCCCGCACAGCACCTTCACCGGCTGCAACAGGCCGTCCATGCCGGCCACCCGGCCGCGATGTCCTTATCCGGCGGCCGGCTCAGCCCGCCTGCCATCTTCAGCCGGTCTGTCTTTGAACGCCTGCTTTCCGCGCAGGGCGACACAGGCGCCCGCGACATCTTTCAATCGCTGGAAGGCGGCGTGACTGTCCCCCTCCATGCTAGCTATGCTTTCGACATCGACACCGAAGAGGACCTGAACCTCGCAGAGGAAACCGCCAATGGCTGATGGTTTGGGTCATATTCAGCCCCCACCCCTAACGGATGCCTTCGGGCGCCGGGTGACCTATCTGCGTCTCTCGGTTACAGACCGGTGCGATCTGAGATGCACTTATTGCATGGCAGAGCAGATGACCTTCCTTCCGAAGAAGGACCTTCTGACCCTGGAAGAGCTCGAACAGATCGCAGACGCTTTCATCCGCCGCGGCGTTACCAAGATCCGCATCACTGGTGGCGAGCCCCTCGTGCGCCGGGACATCGGAGACTTGTTTAACCGCTTAGGAGGTCGCCTCGGCAACGGGCTGGAAGAACTCACCCTTACCACAAACGCGACACTTCTCACCACTCATGCTGCCCAGCTTTACGGGGCCGGTGTCCGGCGCGTGAATATCTCCCTGGACACGCTGGACACAGAAACCTTCAGGGCCATCACACGGCGCGGCGATCTCAGCCAGACCCTCGCCGGTATTACCGCGGCGAAAGCGGCCGGCCTGAAGGTCAAGATCAACACCGTCGCCCTCAAGCACCAGAACGCCGAAGAAATCCCCGACATGATCGCTTGGGCGCATGAACAGGGCTTTGACATCACTCTCATCGAAGTCATGCCCCTTGGGCTGACTGGCGAGGACAGGTATGACCAATACATTCCCCTGTTCGAGATCCGTGATCGGCTGGAACGGAAATGGACGCTCACGGATGATTGTTCGAGGACTCCCGATGCCGGGCCATCCCGCTATGCCCGGATTGCGGAGACCGGCGGCCGGGTGGGCTTCATCACTCCGCTGACCAATAATTTCTGCGCAGGCTGCAACCGCGTCCGTGTTACCTGCACTGGCCGCATTTATATGTGCCTCGGCCATGACGATCACATCGACTTACGGGCCGCCCTGCGGGAAACAGCCGATCCAGCCGCCGCTCTGGACGCTGCACTGGACCGCGCCCTTCTCGGAAAGCCCGAGAAGCATGCCTTCGGCATCAGCGCACGCGCTGAAGCACCCGCCCTCCCGCGTCATATGTCCGTCACGGGCGGTTAACACTATGGCGCAGCTCCTTTTCTTTGGCCGCCTCGCTGACATCGTCGATCAGCCCAACCAGTCTGTCCACCTGCCCAGGGAAATCGAGGACACGCTGGCCCTGCGCGCCTGGCTCGATACGCGTTACTCAACCCGCGGTGCCCTGCAGGAAAAAACCGTCCGCATCGCCATCAACAGTGAGATTGTCGTTGATCCGGCGCCTGTCACCAACGCAGACGAGATCGCCTTCATGCCGCCTGTTGGAGGGGGATAATCCCTTGATACACCTGACGGAGTCCCCCTTCGATCCCGGAGACGAACTCACCCGCTTTACCACCGCCGCCGCTGGCAGTGGCGGCATAGTCAGCTTCACCGGCCTGGTGCGCGGCCAGTCCAGTGGCGGCGCAGTCGAGTCACTTTTCCTGCAAGCCTACTCCCCGCTCACCGAGCGTGGCATCAAGGAGGCCGCAGAAGAAGCCCGCAAGCGCTGGGCACTCACAGACCTTTCCATCATCCACAGAACCGGGAAAATGGCGCCGGGAGACGCCATCGTGTTCGTCGCCACCGCTGCCACGCACCGGCGCAGCGCCTTTGAAGCGGCCGACTTCCTGATGGACTACCTGAAGACCAAAGCGGTATTCTGGAAAAAAGAAGTAACCGAGGCAGGTGACCAGTGGATCGAGCCTCGCCCGGAAGATTACACTGACGCCGCCCGCTGGGCAGGTCCGAAGGAGAATTGAATAAATATGCACGGCATAAATGAAAGCCTTCCATTCAAGCCGATCCGCATTGCGATCCTGATTGTCAGCGATACGCGGACGGAAGAAACTGACACATCCGGCCATACTCTGGCAGAGCGCATCCGGGCAGCAGGGCACGAAGTGGCCCAGCATGTCATTGTGCCCGATGACAAGGCCGCCATCCGCAACACGGTGTCGGGGTGGATTGCGGCGCCCGATGTCGATGTGGTCATTACCAGCGGCGGAACCGGCCTAACAGGGCGCGACGTAACCCCCGAGGCCGTTATGCCTCTGTTCGAGAAGACTATCGAGGGGTTCTCCGTCATCTTCCATATGGTCAGCTATCAGAGCGTCGGCCTCTCCACGCTTCAGTCGCGCGCCGTCGCCGGCCTTGCCAACAGCACTTTCATCTTTTGCCTGCCCGGTTCTACCGGTGCCGTAAAAGATGGCTGGGACAAGGTCATCTCCTTCCAGCTCGACAGCCGGCACAAGCCCTGTAACCTGGTTGAGCTGATGCCGCGCCTGGCGGAGACCTGAGGCGATGGCAGACCTCACCCATATCGGTCCGGATGGCCGCGCGCGTATGGTGGACATCTCCGGCAAGGACAGTACCGAGCGCGCGGCGACTGCAACCGGCCGCATACGGATGGCCCCGGAAACGCTTGCACGCGCGCTCTCTCGCGAAACGAAGAAAGGCGACCCACTCGCCATCGCTGAACTCGCTGGCATTATGGGGGCGAAGCGGACAGCCGATCTCATTCCGCTTTGTCATCCTCTGCCGTTGACCGGTCTCAATGTGGAGATCATTGAAGCGCCCGAAGGCGGCGCCTTGCAGGTCACCGCCACAGCCCGCACCACGGGCAAAACCGGGGTCGAAATGGAAGCGCTCACAGCTGTTTCCGCCGCATGCCTCACCCTTTACGACATGCTGAAGGCGATCGACAAATCCATGGTGATCGAGGGGATCGAGCTTCTGGAAAAGGCAGGCGGCGCTTCGGGCAATTACCGGAAGCCCGCCCGATGAGCCATCCCATCCCAGTGGAGGAAGCGCTGGCCTTGCTGCAGGCACATGCGCTTGATCTGCTCGCCGAGAAAGTTCCCGTCGCAGAGGCAGCCGGGCGCAGACTCGCCCAGCCAGTCACCGCACGCCTGACCCATCCGCCGGCCGCCCTGTCAGCGATGGATGGGTATGCCGTACGGCTGGCCGATGTGCGCTCTCCAGGCGCCAAGCTGACGGTTGTGGGCACGGCTCCCGCTGGCGCGCCTTTTGTGGACCAATTGAAGCCGGGGCAAGCCGTTCGCATCTTCACCGGCGGCCATCTTCCGGCAGGCGCAGACCATATCGTCATCCAGGAAGACACACGGCCTGAAGGCGATCAGGTTTACTGTATCAATGACTATGAAGCGCCTGCATTTGTCAGGGCTGCCGGCATCGATTTTACTTTAGGGGAACGCCTGATTGATGCAGGCACTGTTCTGACACCTGCCGCCGTGGCGCTGGCGGCGGCGGCCAATCATGGCCACCTATCGGTCATACGGCGCCCGCGTGTTGGCATACTTGCCAACGGAGATGAACTGCGCCCGCCAGGGTCAGACCTTCTGCCCGGCCAGGTGGTCAATGCAAATGCCGATGGTCTTGGCGCACTTGTCGCTGCATGGGGCGGGGAGCCGGTTGACCTCGGTATCGCCTCCGACAGCACAGCCTCAATCCTTGAGCGCATTCAGTCTGCGGATATAGATCTCTTCCTCCCCGTCGGCGGTGCCTCAGTGGGCGATCACGATCATATGCGGGCGGCCTTCAAAGCGGACGGATTCCAGCCCGTGTTTGAAAAGGTCGCCATCAAGCCAGGCAAGCCGACCTGGTTTTCCCGGCGCGATGGCCAGCGTGTACTAGGATTGCCGGGCAATCCTGCTTCAGCTTTCGTCTGTGCCCATCTGTTTCTCAAGCCGCTTTTGACCGACACGTTCACCCTGCCCACCCATTCTGCAATTCTCGCCACTCCCCTGGCCGCCAATGGAAACCGGGAACAGTTTCTGCGCGCCCGTGTAAACTTCTCCCAGCAAGGCCAACTCATCGCCGAAGCCGCGGCGGATCAGGACAGCTCCCTGTTGAAACCGCTGCTCACATCGAATGGGCTCATCCGGCGCAAGGCCCTGGCCGCGGCTGAACCGGCAGGAGCGAGCCTGCCGATATTGCTGATCGGCCCGCTCTGAGAGCGTGATAGCCAATGACCATCGCGCTAGGCCTCCTGTTCTTCGTCACAGCAGCGATCTATGCCTCGGTCGGGTTCGGAGGCGGCTCGACCTACAATGCGCTTCTGGTACTGCACGGTACGGATTACCGTATTCTCCCAGGCATAGCGCTTGTCTGCAATATCCTTGTGGTGGCTGGCGGCGTGATCCGCTTTCACTTTGCCAGACAACTTTCAGTTCAGAGGCTCCTGCCGTTCCTCATCACGTCCGTCCCGGCGGCCTTGCTGGGCGGGCGGATACCCCTCTCTGAAACCCTGTTCGTTGGCCTTCTCGGCGGGGCCTTGCTGATCTCTGGCCTCTATCTCGCCTTTGAGCGGCCTCAGGAAGAAACCACCACAAACGATGCCCCCCGGGCAGCCGGAATTACTCCCTATGCCGTCGGAGCCGCCATTGGACTGCTCTCAGGCCTCGTCGGCATAGGTGGGGGCATCTTTTTGGCACCCATTCTCTATTTTATGAGATGGGGCACGCCGAGACAGATAGCAGCGGCCAGCAGCCTGTTCATCCTGCTGAATTCTATCTCGGGGCTAGCGGGACAAGTCATGAAACTGCAGGATACGGACATCCTGCATCTGGCGGCGCCCTACTGGCCACTTCTTCCGCTCGTCGTCGTGGGCGGGCAGATCGGCAGCTGGATGGCCAGCCGAAAGCTGCAGCCGCAAATCGTCAAGCGTCTTACGGCCGTCTTGTTGCTCTATGTTGCGGTACGGCTGCTCTCTGACGGGTTCTCCAGACTTTTCTCCTGATTGGTTCAATGGATGTGCGAGTGCATGCATCTGAACGGCCGGCATTCCTCCTGATGCCTGCGTAGAACTACCGAGTCAGTCGAGGGACAGCAGCAAAATGGAGGAACACGCCCGGGCGTGCCTTCGTATTCTTCGGCTTTAGAAGAGCAATACTAGAAGCGTCCCCGGGTTTTTCGCAAGAACGAAAGTCTGATCCGCATTCCAGGGTCACTGTCATTTCATTGCTTCGCTCATTGAGCCGCATCGACCTAGGTGGTTTCCGAATCTAACCGAGATCAGTTTGTTCTGTATTCTGAATTGAGGGGAAGTAGGGCGGCGCGGCGTGGCGGTTTTGGCTTCGCATTAATCGGTGAAGCTGTCGGCGGCTTAAATGAAAGAATGTGAAACTCGAGGTTTCCAATGATATCCGAAGCAAAGACAATCACTGTACGCTCGGGCGAAGCCCGCAGCATTTGGCCAGAAAAGCCGCGGGTCACCAGAGGCACACTACTCCGGAATTCTCCATCAGGCCAACTTTCTACAATTGACGTGCCCACAAAGCCGGAAGCAAGGCCCATAGGAGATGCATCGCAGAGTTTCAGTAGTGACCTGGCACGTCAGATAACCGAATTGCGGGGCTATGCGATTTGGCTCTGTCGTTCCAGCAGTTTGGCGGATGACCTTATCCAGGAGACCCTTCTGAACGCGTGGTCAGCTCGTGATCGTTTTCAACCAGGTACCAATCTGAAAGCCTGGTGCACCACCATCCTGCGGAACATTTTCTTTTCCTATAAGCGCCGTAGTTGGCGGACTGCGCCGTTGCCGGACGATCTTATCGCCACGCTTGCAGCAGACGAAGGCGATCCCAGTCACAAGTTCGAACTCCTGGCGTTGAGGCACGCGATTGAATTGCTCCCCGTGGAACAGCGCGAAGCAATACTTCTCGTAGGAGTTGGCAGCGAAAGTTACATAGATGCTGCAAGGGTCTGCGGCTGCGCCGTCGGAACGATCAAGAGCAGAGTATCGCGCGCAAGGGTCCGGCTGACTGAACTCATGTCCGACAATAACGCCAGCTTAATGTCAGATCAGAGCATGACTGCGGGTGACGCACTCAGCGACCTCATGGATCAGTTTTTCCGCCTGACCGAAAAATGCCGAAAAGACCGGGAAGCCACGAATGAAGCGGATGCGAAGCTACCCGTATAACCCGACTCTGTTTGAGCGGAGCAAGGCGCATTAGGTTGTGCGATGCCTAAAAGACCATCCTGGTCACCTGAGCACACCTCCCGGAGCGTAATCATGCCAAACGAATCTTTCACCGATACCGTTGTGAAGGGCGCTAAAAATACCGCCGCTTCAGCAGCCGAAACTTTTCACGACACCAGCGTGGCAGCCCGCACAACCGCTAAAGATCTTGGCGCGCTTGCAGAGGCTGTACAATCTGACACCCAGGACGGCGTCCGACAGCTCACTCATCTGGTCGAAGATGAGTCTTCGAAGGTCATCAAATATGTCCGCGAGTCCATTCAGGAACGCCCAAACCTTACCGTCGGTGTGGTTGCCGGTATTGGCGTGCTCATAGGCCTGATGTTGTCTGGCCGACGCTGAGCATGCTGGACTATGCAATCCGCAAATCGGAGAGGGCGCTAGGGCGCGTCCTGATCCTTTTGGTACTCAGCACCATCGCGATGCTTGGCCTCGTCTGGCTGAGCATCGCAGCCTGGGGTTGGCTGTCACTAGCTGTCTCGCAAGCACTTGCAGCCGCAATAATCGGTGGTTCTTTTGTCGTCATATCGGTGTTCGCATACCTTTTAAGCCGCAGCATTGGAGCTGAGCCAGAAAAAAAAGACGAAGATCATCATTCAGATAATAAGAATGGATCGGACGATGTCGTTGCCCGGGGAATGCGGCTTGCTGAGCGCATGGCGCCTGATAGCCCGTTAGCCGCGCTTCTGGTTGCCCTGTTGGCTGGTCTTGGCTCCGTGAGCCTCCCTGCGGCATTGAATCCCTTCCTTATAAAGATCATAGATGATGTCGAAAACCTTCCAGAAAATAGACCGCGCAATTGAATGGGTCTGATGCCTGGAAAGAGGCTTTCAACACTGAAGATCAGTATTGAGAGAAGGCCGGATAAGGATCAGGGAAACCCCCCGGACGCCTCTCTGGAGAAGCAGACATCGTTGGCGGCGAAGACGTATCTGAAGAAAATTGCTAGCTTCAGGCCGGCCGGCGAAAAACCGCTAAAAAACTAACCCCTTTCGAAGAAATGTATGCCGCCCGCTAATGGTCAAGATGCCATGAACGCCAAACGGACAAGAGCAGGCAGTGATTTGCATTCCGATTTGACCATTATCGATGCCCGGTGGCTTTCGACCGTGCGCTGGCTGATGCCAAGATCAGCAGCGATGTTCTTGTTGGGCTGACCGGTCAGAATCCGCTCCAGGACTTCGCGCTCCCTGGGGGTCAGCTTTTCCAAACGCCTCAAAGCATCAGTATTTACTTCTTGATACGGATTTTTTTCATTACCCGCGCTAATGGCGCGATCAATTGCCCCCTTCAGACTGGATAGCTCGATCGGTTTCTCGATAAAATCCAGGGCCCCTGCCCTCATAGCCCGGACCGCCATCCTCACATCGCCGTTCCCGGTGATCATTATGGCCCGCGCCCTGGAACCAGATTTCTGCAATTCGGCCAATACATCAAAGCCACTCATGCCTCCGAGGTAGGCATCAATCAGAACACAGACCTCCCGGCTTTGAAAATCAATGGTGTTCAACTTCCCAAGAAAAGCCTCCCCTGAAGGGAAAGAGGACGTGGCGATGCCTTCGCCCTGGAGCAACAGCGTCAGGGTTTCGCAGAAATTGAGATCGTCATCCACAATGATCACTTGAGGTCTCATCAAGGACTGGGAAGGGGACTGAACCTGAGACAGGTTTTCAGCTGCAACCCCCTGCATACGAAGCATGGCCTGGGTTTGGACCTCCAACTCTTCTGCGCTTACGGGCTTGTTCATCTGAGTTAGCCCCTCCCCCGCAATAAGATTGCGCGTGGAGGCAGATATATCACCGGTAAGGATGATCACCGGTAGCAAGGCGTTCTTCCGCCGGAGCAACCGGGCAAGCTCCGCCCCATTCCGGCCATTGGGAAGATTGTAGTCAGCGATCACAAGATCGGGATAGCCGGCCTGCGACGCCGCCGCTTCCACAGCCTCCTCCAGAGTGGCCGTTGAAACAACATCGTGGCCAGCATTCTTCAGGAGAATTTCGAGCATCTGTCGCAGGTCCGGCTCATCTTCTACGACCAGCACGCGGGCTGCCAACTGCGGGCGCGTTTGTAAGGAGGATACAGCTTCACTGGAACTGCGCTCAGCTTCCCTTCGGATGTCACTGGCCAGGTCAACCTCGATCGAAAACATGGATCCCTGATCCGGCCATGAGCGCACGTGAATGGTATGGCCCAGCAGGTCGGCCAGTCTTTGGACAATGGACAAGCCCAAACCGATACCCTCGGATGAAATCCGGCTCTCGCTGCCGACCTTGTGGTACTCGCCGAAGACTTTTGGAAGGTCTCCTTCAGAAATACCGATGCCAGTATCCCAGATTTCCATCCGCAGACGTCCGTTTCGGCGCCGGCAACCAATCAGGATGCGCCCAGCGTCCGTGTAGCGGATAGCGTTGCTCAGCAAATTCCGGATCATCTGCTCAAACAGCCGGCGATCTGTCCGGATGACAGCGCTCGAAGGCGCCAGTCTCAACTCCAGTGCTTTTGCATGCGCATGGTATGAAAATTCGCTGAAGAGGTTCGACATGATCTCGGCAACTGGAATGTTTTCGAGCTTATAAGTTATGATGCCTGCCTGTATCTGATTGATGTCCAGCATTGTATCAAGCATGCCTGACATGGCACTGACCGCTTGCTGCATGCGGTTGGCGAGGAGCCCCACCTCATCACCTTTTGTGCTTCGCGAAAGGAGGCTGTGTATGAAAGTCAATGTTTGCAGAGGCTGGCGCAGATCATGGCTTGCTGACGCAAGAAAACGGTTCTTTGCAATAATTGCCTGTTCAGCCTTAAGAATGGCCGACTTGAGCGTTTCTGTTGCCAGATGCTGATCCTGTATATTCACATATGTGATCACAATACCTTCTACCTGCCCGGCATCGGTCCTGTAGGGCAATATGCGCCTGAGGAACCAGACCCCTTCCGAGGTCGCTATTTCACGCTCGATCGGGTCTTCTGAATCCAGAACTTTGCTGGCCTCTTCCAGGAGATGGGTATCCAGAGCCAGTGGCCGCAAGTCGGAAATTGGCCGGCCGATGTCGGTGGCGATTACACCGAAAACCGTTCGGGTGGCGGGTGTGAAGAAGCGGATACATAGATTGAGATCCAGAAACACGGTTGCCACATTTGTACTGTTGAGCACATTCGTAAGGTCATCTGCGGTCGTTCGCTGGCGCTCGACTGTTTCCTGAAGCTGGCTGTTCAAAACCGTCAACTCTTCATTGAGGGCCTGAAGCTCCTCTTTCGAAGTTAGGAGCTCTTCATTCGTAGACTGATACTCTTCATTCAGCCTGACGCACTCTCGCCGGGTTTTGCGCTCACTTTCCAGTGCGCGCTCAAGCAGGCGGCCAGCATGGGCAATTTCCTGCTTCAGCCCCGAAATTTCGGCCAGCCGGAGTGTGTCATTGCCAACGGTCGATTCAGACCCCAGTCCCGGCTCCTTCGCAAGCCGAGGCGAAGGCAGGAACGTGATCAGAATGAGTTCACCAGACTCTGATGGCGTATACCTGACGTCGGTATTGAACGGCTTCTCGCTACCAGAATCGAGCGTACTCAAACCTTCCAGGCGGATATAGGGATTGTCTTGCCCGACCTCTTCAATTGCAGCTCGAAGGACCGCGCGATGGGACAACGGCACCATCGGCAAAATGTCCAGCGTTGCAGAGCCTTCGGGAACTTCAAGGAATTGGTCGACGGCACCAAGAAAATGAAGGCATGCGCCCTCCCTGGTCACCAGGACTGAAGCAGGCGTGTAATGTTGGGAAACAGCGCGCCGGCAAACATCCGCAAAGCGCACATCAGGCGTCGGGTCGAGGTCCAAGAGAAACCGCGGCGTGTCTGGATACGCATCCTTGTAAAAGTCCGGAGCACTTGTTTCAGGCTGCCAGGAACGACCAAGCCGCCTGTAGACACGCGCAGGCTTGGAAACAACTTCGAACCTTCCGCTGATGTCTCCTCCCGTCTCGGATGAGCCGAGCAACAGGACGCCTTGCGCAACCAGGGAGAACTCAAAATGTGAAATGATCTTCGCTTGCGCTTCGGGGCCCAGATAGATGAGGACATTCCGGCAAGATACCAGATCAAGCCGGGCAAAGGGCGGGTCGGTAAGCAGGTTCTGCACTGTGAACACCGCGTGGGACCGGAAATCATCCCGAACACGATACCCGCGTTCGTCGGGCGTAAAAAAGCGGGCCAGTCTTTCGGGTGAGATATCAGCCGCGATGGAGGGCGGGTAGAGGCCCGCTCTGGCGGTGGCAATCGCATCTGGATCGATATCGGATGCGAGTATCTGCAGACGGATGTTCCGGCCATCTGCTTCAATAGCTTCAAGCAGCAGCATGGCCAGCGACCAGGCTTCTTCACCTGTACTGCAGCCCGCAACCCAGACTCTGAAAGGCCGGTCATCCCTGTGATTGCTCACAAGTTCGGGAAGGACACTCTCCTCCAGAAACTGGAACACATCGCCGTCCCGGAAAAAGCGCGTTACATTGATCAACAGGTCTGCTGCTAGCGCCTCACACTCCTGCGGACTGTCGAGAAGTACCTTGAGATAATCTGTTCCCTGCAGGGTTTTTACTGAAAGCAGAGACATCCTCCGCGTTATCCGGCGAACGAGGGTTCCGGGCTTGTAGAGACTGAAATCTGTTCCGGTCCGTTCAAGCAGGATCTTCAGAATACGGCTCAACCAGTCAGGCTCTTCGTCGACAGCGGCTTTTGAGCGGAGCTTGCGTGTGCGGTCCGGGAGTTTGTTCCAGTTGATCAACGCCGCAGGAACAAGAGCAACAGAAAGGACAGCGTCCACATCTCCCGTCTGAATGGCGCTGTTTGGCATACCATCCGCCTCAGCTTCAGCCGGATCCTGGGCGATTATGAAGCCCCCAACATGCCGGATTGCTTTCAATCCCTTGCTGCCGTCATGCCCCATGCCGGAAAGCACAACGCACATCGCCTGACCAGCGCGCTCGAGCGCCAGAGACATGAGGAAGGCATCAAACGGTAGGCGGTCGGACCGCTTTGCCGGGCGATCAGTTACCAAAAGCATATTGCCCGACAGGGAAACGTCTTGTCCCGGAGCGTTGACGTAAACACAGTCAGGCTCAATCTTCATGTCGGCATCAATCTGACGAACGGCCATATGAGTGCTTGCCGCCAACAGCTCAGCCATCATGCTTTCATGATCCGGCGAAAGATGTTGAATGAGGACAAAGGCCATCCCTGCTCGCTCAGGCACAGCCTCCAGCAAGTGAATGAAGGCATGAAGGCCCCCTGTGGATGCGCCGATCCCGACAACAGGAATCGCTGTCTCATGCGATGAGGACGTGCTCAACGGAGAATCCGTGATGTCCGTGATTGCTGCATTTTTCGAAGGAGGCTGTTCTGGCTCAGGCATAATTTGCACCTTCAGCGCGATCGCCGATGCTCGTGTCTATCACACTTCGCAGGCTGTAAGGGGATCTTTCGGAGCTCTTGTCACTCCGTCTGGCTAAAGTTCGAGCCGTATCTGAAATGCAGGCCAGAGCTTTAATCGAAGGCAAGTGCCGTGAAAGAGTTCATTCCACATCAGCCTGCCAATCAGTTTAGCCAAAGCCCCTGATCCCGACATCCGGACAAACACCTAGGTTCGGCCCTGTGCCAATAGAATGGGTAAATCAGATGATCGGGCCGGCGTCACCGTCGCTTTTGAATAAAGCCGATCAAGACGACCACTATCGCCAATACAATCAGTACGTGGATAAAACCGCCAAGTGTATAGGAACTCACAAGTCCAAGGGCCCACAAGACGACGAGTACAATTGCAACTGTCCAAAGCATGTTCGATTCCTCATGATTAAAACGCAGCACCACAGCAAAGCGGCTCTGGTGTGTCCGGAGTTACCGCACTGGCAAACAAAAACGGGAGAGAGCAGTCTACCGTTTCGTCTTGCCAGTGCGGCGTCCCCTGAGGGTACAGATCACACGACGCGTGTAATCTTGGTGCCCTCAATTCTTTTCCTGGGCATCAAGCCCTTCTGATCAAAGATGAAATCCTGAGCGTTACCTTGAAGAGTTGTTGCCGCGTTGTCTCAAGCTGAGCCTCGATTGACGACGACTGTGGGACCGTCTCCACGTTCCCACCGATCGGCAGAACGCGCGTTGGCATTATTGAGTGTCAAGCTGCCCAGCGCCTGGACACTCCTCTCGTCTTGACCGCGGACAGCCCAAACAGCGGTGTTGCTGCGCGACCTGTGAATGTCACTATCGCCCCCGCCCATGCACAACTGGCAGGCATCCAAGCATCTCTATCATCGACTCCTCGGGATTCACCTCGAACAGAGCTCATTCGTATCGGAGCGCTTCACGGCGAGACAGGCTCGGAATCTACGGAGACACACAAAATTTCAATATTGAAAACAAGATGTAGACGCCTGTTCCAGATCACTCCGAACGACAAACTGAATTCTGTCCGTGCACTGCTTTTAATGTCTGGAGCCAGGCACGAAACCCAGTCCGCCGACCGGCTTCAGATGCGCTTGGCTGCCCCCTGGAAAAGCCCCGGTTTCCCTTGCGTAGTTTCCGAACCTGTTGGGGATCCACCAACAGGGCTAATCAGGACATGGTTAAGCATTTATAAAAACAAAAAAAGGGTGTGGGAGTGTCAGAGTTATATCCCGATGTGAACACTAGGCTCGCCGCCGAGAGTGAGTTCGCGGTCGCTTCCTTCATCCTCAGCAAGCTTTGCGGAAAGACCAGAATGTCTCTTCGCGGGGGCGGTCTTGCGCCGCAGGAACTTTCATTATTGGAGAACGAAAATGCGTAAATCAGTATTGGGCGGCCTCGCCGCTCTGGCATTCGGCGCCCCGGCGTCCATGGCTGCGACAAGCGTCGATATCCCGCTTTCGGGCGTCTTATCGAAAGCATGTGAAATTTCGGCCTTTCTCAACGGCCCGTTCGATGCGCTGGATCTGACCTCGACAGCTGTACAAGGCGCCGAGTCGCTCACCGTGAATTGCAATTACGGCGGTTCGGCTTCCGTGACCTTTACATCGGTCAACGCCGGCGCTTTGGCGAGCGGCGCAAACACGGTTCCCTACAATCTTGTTGTTTCCGGCAGCCCATTCAGCGGCGGCGTCTCACTTGCCACGCCCCAGACCTGGGCAGGTTTCCCGGCCGTCGCAAATGCCAACCAGACACGCTCCCTCAGCATCCAGCTGGCGAACGCCGCTTCGGTGGCGGGCACCTACACCGACACGATTACAGCGGCAGTAACCCCCAACTAGCCACTGGTCGCACCCGGACTGCCATACGGCGGCCCGGGTGCGCTTTTTGATTTTCCTGCTTCCCGGAAAGTTTGTCATGCGCAGCATTCTGACCGCAACAGTAGCGTTGATCAGCCTCTGCGTGCTCGCGCCCGAAGCGGCCTCCTATACCCTGGAACCGATCGTGACGGTGATAGAGTTGCCATCGGGTGCCTCGGGCGAAACAATCATTGTACGAAATCCCCGCGAATTTCCGCTGGCTGTCACGTTCGAGATCGTTGAACGGACCGTGCATGAAGACGGCACGGAAACGCAAACGCCAGCAGACGAATTATTCCTTATTTTTCCCCCGCAAGCGATCGTCCCGGCTGGAAACACTCAGGCGCTGAGAGTTCAGTGGATTGGCCCGGGCGTCAGTACCTCGCGATCCTTTACGCTCTATGGCGTTGAAGCCCCGGTGAAGCTCTCTGAAGAAGAAGGTTCGGGCATTCGTACAATACTGAAGATCGGCGCATCAGTGCATGTCACGCAGACAGGTTTGCGCGCAGATCCTGTCCTTAAAAGCGTAAGCAAAATCGAAGGGGGCGTAAGGGTGTCCATTGCAAACGAAGGGACAAGGTTTGTATACGTAGACGATGTCGCGCTGACGTTCGAAAACAAGACAGTTTCCGGCCAAGACCTCGGAAACGTCGCTGTTCGTACACTGATCCCCCCCGGATCCATCCGGTCCTTTGTGGTTCCAGATGTTGAGGGCACACCGACACTCAAGCACTTCCGATAAGGAAGGTGCCGTTAATGCGGTCCTTTGTCTGGTTCTGTGCACTTACGGCGTCTGTCTCAATGTCGGCATACGCACTTTCCATTTCACCCACACGAATAATCGTGAACGAAGACAGCGGGAGCAGAGTTTCTGTCCGTCTGGCGGGAGAGAGCGGACCGCTCCCCATTGAGGTGTCCGTTTTGGAACGCCTTCCGGGCGGCGCTCTCGTAGCTGTTCCAGAGTCAGTCATTCGCGCCCATCCTCCACAGATACTGCTCAACCCGGGCGAAGCGCGTAATATTCAGATCGACATTTCCAGCGGTATCATCGCAAGCAATTCCAGGTCCTTTTACCTTCGTATTGAAGAGCTCGGGCTCAAGACAGCAAATACCGGCGCGGGAAACGGGCAGGAAATCGTCCTGCTGGCGACCTATCTCCTGCCAGTTCATGTGCTTGGGGGAAATGCTGGTGTGCTCACCGCAGAAATCGCGCTAGCTCCCGAGGACGCGCAGGTTGTGCTCTCAAACGCCGGTAGTGGCCCTGCGCTGCTATCAAGCTGCCGGCTTGGGCTTATACTGACAGCAGACCGGGTCATTGAGCTCGATGGCCGCCAGCTCGCAGAACAGGTTGGGTCTGATGCAATCCTCCCAGGCGAAACCGTCCGGCTCAATCTGTCTTTGATCCTCTCTGGATCGACCGTCCCGTCTGGATCCTCCGTCATCGGTGTGCGTACAGACTGCGATCGTTTCCAATGACTATGCGGAGGTACTTCCTCCTGTATTCGTTTGCCACAACGTTGATAGCGTTGATTGTCCGGCCCGCCTGGAGCCAAACGCAAGAGGCAGCGCCATCCGAACCGGTCTCCCCAAGCTACGATGTCAATCTTCCGGTGGTGATAGACGGACAGATCGCCGGAACGCTCCTCGTTCGTTTGTCCGCAACCCAACTAACAGGTGTGGAAGCCAATTCCTGGCAAGAAATCGCCTACGAACACTTTGACGCTGCGAAGGTCGAAATTGTTCTGGCGGCCCAGATTGACGGATATGTCCCTGAAAGCGCGTTCGCTGCATCAGGCATCACCCTCGAGTTCGATGCCGCCTCGCTGACGATAAGACTGCTCGCGACAGACGAAGCCCGCGTGACGCGCCTTGTGTCCCTCCGCCCCGATGTCATGGATTACTCGGATCTCAGTGCATATGAGACCCCCCGCGCGTCGGCTTATGTCAACGTGTTTGGCTCTCAGGAAGTACGCTGGGCCGCTGACGATTCTGCTGTAAATGAAATCGCGCGCCAACTCAGTCTTGAAGGCGCTGTGCGTCCCTTCGGCACAAATGGTCCTGCAATCGAAGGGGCCGTATTTTCTGACACCAATGTTCAAGACGGTGACTTCCGGCGGGGCGAATTCCGGATTGTCCATGATGATGTTGCGCGCGCCATCCGCTACTCGGCCGGCGATGTTTCTTTCAGGGCGACCGAGTTCCAGGGCTCCCCCCCCTTGCTTGGGCTGTCTGTCGAACGTGCGTTTGATCAGATCCAGCCCCTCCGAGCCATCAGCCCGACCGGCCAGCGCAGTTTCATTCTGCAGCAATCATCCCGCGTGGATGTGTTCGTCAACGGAATATTTGACAGATCGATCCGGCTCGATCCGGGACGCTATGACCTGCAGGATTTTGCCTTCAATTCGGGCGTGAATGATGTCCGCCTGGTTATTGAAGACACGAATGGTCAGAGGCGTGAACTGGATTTTTCCTTATTTACTGACCCCGGACTGCTCAAGGCCGGGCTGAGCGAATTCTCCTTCAATGCCGGATACCGCCGGGATCCAGATGTGTTCGACAAACTGGCCTATGACTTCAACAAGCCCTCCTGGTCTGGCTTCTATCGCCGCGGTGTTTCGGACTGGATGACACTCGGCCTCAGCTATCAGGGTGAGACAGGCAAGCACATTGCCGGTATCGAGGCGTCACTAACCTCGCAGATCGGGATCATCTCCCTGAGCGGATCTGCAAGCGATAACGTTGATGCCGGCTCCGGCACAGCGGCCTCTGCACGCTGGAGTTATGACCGGCTCTTCAGCGGTCAGACAAGATCGCACAGGATTGATGTTGTCGGCGTCACCCGGACGAAACAGTTCCTGCCGCTTGGCGCGGGGACCACCCCGGAAAGGTACCGGCATGAACTTCGCGCGCGATACTCGGGGCCTGGCCCGGCAGACACTTCATTCAGTTTGAGCGCGCGTTATGCTGAGCCGTTTGCCCGGACTGAACCGTCTGAGCAAGCTTACGGCGTTGACGTGTCCCGGCGGTTTGGACGTGTGAACATACTTTTCCGGGCTGAACAGCAAATTTCGGCGCAGGAAGATACGCGCATCGCCCTGCGCTTGACCATGCCCCTGGGTCCCCGCCAGTTACTGTCCGGAAATTGGGAGAGTGATGGTAACGTGTCTCGCCTTGCGTGGTCACGCTTCGGCCGGAATACTGTCAACAGCTGGAGCGCCAATGCCGCGGCCAGACGCACAGAAGCAGATTTTGAAGGAGACTTCGATGTCCGCTATGCGGCAAACCGCTTTGAGGCAGGGCTGGACCATACTTATACGGAGTTCCTGGACACTACTCGTCCAGCAATCCAGAACTCCCGGGCTACAGTCGGCACAAGCTTTGCCGTCGCCAGTAACGGTTATGCGTTTGGAAGACCAATCTATGATTCTTTTGCCATCATTAAGCGGCATCCATCCCTGAGGAACACCCGCATACTCGTTGACAACGGACCGTCGGGACCCACCGCAATCGCTGACAATCTCGGGCCCGCGGTAGTATCCACAATCGACAGCTACATCGGCAGGCGCATGAAATGGGAAGCCGAGGCTCCGCCGCTCGCATATGACATGGGGGATACTGAGCGCGATGTTTTCGCATACTTCCGCTCGGGCATAGGTTTCACAGCCGGTTCGGATGCCTCCCTGACAGCGATAGGCGTTGCGCTCACAGAGAGCGGACAGCCCGTCATGCTCACTGCGGGCATAATTCAGCCTACAGATGGTCGAGATTTTCCGGGTATACAAACCTTCACTAACGCCAGCGGCCGGTTTGCAGCTCAAAGTATGGAGCCGGGCTTCTACCAGGTGGAGTTCTTTGCTGATCCCCCCGTCCAATTCAATTTCGAGATCCGGCCCGGTCAGTCGGGATTGATAAATCTCGGTACACTCCAACCCGTCGGAGAGAAGGAAATACAATGATGGGCAACGCATTTCGCAATTTGGTTGCACCTCTTCTGATGACAGGCATCACCTTGGTGTCGGCTCCTCAAGCGCGCGCGGCACCTGCCTGTGATCCGGGCAAGCTGACAGCCCGGGCTGACCGGACGGTCAACTACATGCCCTTCAGCGAACGTGCGGAAACGATCACGATCAGGATTGATGGCTCTGCAGATGCAGCCTGCCAGATAGTTCTGCGGCTCTCGAGCGGGTCAGGTGGCGTCCTTCTGGAGAACGAGAACAGACTGGATATGGATATTCGCACGCGGCAGGGCCGCCTTCTGAGATCAGACGGCAGTGACCACTTTCCTGTTACCTTGCTGCCCGTTACGGCAAACGGTGTATCTGCCGATCTGGTCGCCGTGATCCCCCCACGTCAGTCAGTTCCACCCGGACTATATGAAGGCGCCTTTGAAGTGGAGGTTGTCTCGGGCGAAGGCGTCGACCAGACAGCGAGTTTCAGCCTTGCTGCAAGGGTTGCGTCACAAGCCGATATTCGTCTTGCTGCAAAAAACGGTGGCACCGGCGGGCGCGGCGTGGACTTTGGTGCGCTGGAAAGCGGGCGCGAAGGAACAACATTTGTCTCGGTCCGGTCCAACAGCGCTTACGCTGTCGAACTGGAAAGCAGAAACGGCTGGTTTCTGGTACTGGCTGGACCGGGAAAGCCAGATGAGAGGATTGCGTATGCGACCTGGTTCAACGGTTTCCCGGTACCGCGACAGGCTGTGGCGCGCCTGCCTGAACGTTATGAACCGAGCAGCCACGATGGCCGTCTCAACCAGCTCCAGTTCAGGATTGGTGATGTCGCGGGAAAACCTGCTGGCCTTTATGAAGACACGGTCCGCCTGACGGTCATTCTGCTCGAGTAAGACGCACGCCATCAAGGACTTTAACCTTGATACCAACAACCGCAGCACTCGGCCGTCAGCAGTGTGCCTCCCATGGAACCGATAGGGTTCTGCCACGTTAGCAAGTTACCGGCGGCGTCTGCCCATGACGCGCCCTCTTCAATCAATCACAGCAAGGATGCAGCCATGCCGAAACGATCGTTCAAATCAGGCAACGGACAAGCTGGAGAGTTGCATCAGACAAATTCGGGCAACGCCGATATTCTAACAACCAACCATGGTGTTCCGGTTTCTGACAACCAGAACAGCCTTCGCGCGGGCTCCGTAGGCCCGACCTTGCTGGAGGACTTTGTTCTCAGGGAAAAAATCTTCCATTTCGACCATGAGCGGATTCCCGAGCGTATCGTGCATGCACGTGGAAGTGCCGCCCACGGCTATTTCGAATGCACCGAAGCAATCCCGGAGCTCAGCCGCGCGACCCTTTTTTCAGAGAAAGGCAAGAAGACACCGCTGTTCACGCGCTTCTCGACTGTCGCCG
>SXGS01656448.1_pt1 | contig 24886 bp, 26 predicted proteins | sample 3174681 | NCBI WGS metagenome assembly SXGS01 (sample SAMN11356861, study PRJNA531348) | freshwater metagenome | isolation source: freshwater sample F1-80 | place: China: Fuxian Lake, Yuxi | collected 2017-12-25 | reverse complement strand
GTGGGGTGCGCCAATGCCTCGGCAACGTTCACACGCGAGAGCTCGTCGCGGCTTTTGCCGCGGAATGGGCCACCACTTGCGGTGAGTTGCAGCGACGCAACTTCGCGCCCAGCGTTGTCGCTCGACCGCAAACACTGATGCACCGCGCAATGCTCGCTATCCACCGGGACGATCACCGCCCCCTTGGTGTTGCGCAGTGGCTGGACGATTGGCCCGGCAGCGATCAAACTTTCCTTGTTGGCCAGCGCCAACCGTTTGCCGTTTCGCAGCGTTTCCAGCGTGACGGGGAGCCCCGCGAATCCCACCACTGCATTCACCACCACGTCGGCGTCGTGCACCACGTCGGCCACATCGTCGGAAAACTTCACCGCCGGGAAGTCGGCAGCCAGTCGCTTACGCACCGATTCGTCCACCACGGCCACGACACCGGGGCGATGCTGGGCAATCTGCTCGCGCAACACGGTTTCGTTCGACGACGCTGCAAGCGAGACGATGTCGTATCGACCTTTGGAAGCGCCAACCACCTCGAGCGTTTGGCGCCCGATGGATCCGGTGCTGCCCGCGAGGGCAACCTTGACGGTCACGTCAGATCGTTCAGCTGGCCCACGGGGTCAGCGTGACGGCAAGGAAGTACACGGTAGGCAACGACAGCAACACGCCATCGAAGCGATCCAATACCCCACCATGACCCTTCAGTACCGTGCCGAAGTCCTTCACGCCGAGTGAACGCTTCAAGACAGATTCCAACAAGTCGCCGATTGGCGCAGCGATGGACACCACGGCAGCGAGCATGATCCACTCCATGAGCGAGTCCCACGTTCCGCTCTGCAATCCGAGGATGACCACCACGCAGAACGTGGCGATGGTGCCACCGATGACACCCTCGACCGTCTTGTTCGGGCTGATCGATTCCTTCAACGGCGTGCGGCCAATGGCCGAACCCACGAAGTAGGCCCCGATGTCGTTGGCGGCAACGGCGAACACCGCAATGAACAAGGTGTCGGTGCCGATGTTGGGGAGCGCAGCCGAGAGCGTGGACATGCGCAGAATCATTCCGGCGTAGCTACCAAGCAACCCGATGTACACCACACCCAACATGAGCGTGCCGAGGCTGGTGACTGCACCGCTGTGGTCGTCGTTGGAACCCACGAGGCTGACCGCTCCGGCGATGAATGCGAACACCACCACCATGGCAATGGCAAGATGCGACATGTAATAGGCCGCAATCGGAGCAGCCACACACGCGACGACTCCCACCACCATCGGTGCTCCAAGACCACGATTGCTGGTTTGCGTGAAGAATTCGAGCGCGGCAATCGCCAGCACTACCATGACCAACGCCATCACCGCGGCAGGACCCACGAACGACGTGCCAACGAACAGCACCACCAGAACTAGGCCAACGATGACGGCCGAACTCAGGTTGCGATCGTTGCCGATGGGGCGAGGTTGCGTTCCGGAATCACCTCGATCCGGACGAGCGCGGCGAACCTGACTCGGACGTGCCGGTGCTGGACGACGCGGTGATCGATCGCGCACGGTCGGACGCGACGGATCCGCAGTGCGGTCACGCGAAACGGGTCGGGAGATGTCGCCGGTGCGGTCGCGCATGCTGGGATGCGTGTCGGACGCGCGACGGGCACGCTGATCGGTGGAGTCGCTGCCGATTCGAATGCGTCCTTCGGGAGCCGGACGGCTCACGGGTGGCGGCGACATCGGACGGCTCGGCTCGCGAACGGGGCGCGAGGCGTCGCGCGTGCCCGGTTTGCTCGGGTCGCGAGGTTGCACACCAAAACGTGGGCTCTCCCCCGTGGGCTGCTCACTCCAGTGCGGCAACTGCGCGGTGTCGGTGGAGTCGACGCTGATGGCTGGTGCAGAGTCGTCGGAGTCGGCGAACTTCACTTCCCCGAACTCGTCGCCGAAGTCGATGGTGTTGTCGCGAAGCTCACCGGTGGTTTCGTTCGAATCGGTGTCATCGCGTCGATCATCGGACATTGCTAAACCTCCATCACTTCTTGCTCTTTGCGGGCTGCGGCTTTGTCGATGTGGTCCACGTGTTCTTGGGTCATCTTGTCGAGTTCCTTTTCGGCACGCTCGAGATCGTCCTTGGAGAAGTCGCCGTCCTTCTCTGCGGTCTCCATCGCCTTGCGCGCATCACGGCGAATGCCACGAATGGTGACACGACCCTCCTCGGCGATGTTCTTCACCACCTTGACGTAGTCCTTGCGCCGCTCTTCGGTGAGCGCCGGAAACGCCAGGCGGATGACCTGTCCGTCGTTGCTCGGGTTCACACCAATGTCGCTGGCCATGATCGCCTTTTCAATCGCAGCAATCGCCGTGCGATCGTGCGGCTTCACCACCAACATGCGGGCTTCGGGCACCTGGAAACTGGCCAGCTGCTGCAACGGCACCGGCGCACCGTAATAGTCCACGTTCAGCTTTTCGATCAGTGCAGGAGACGCACGGCCCGTGCGCACGGCGACGAACTGGTGCTGTACGTGCTCGACGGCCTTGTCCATCTTGTCGAGCGACTCGAGCAGTGTGTCGTCGATCACGCGACTAGCGTACCGATTTCTTCGCCCTGGAGTATCGCACGCAAATTGCCGCGCTGCAGCAAGTTGAACACGACGATCGGCAACTTGTTGTCCATGCAGAACGTGATCGCGGTGGAGTCCATCACGCGCAAACCCTTGTTGATCACATCGAGATGCGACAACCGCGAAAACCGTGTGGCATTTTTGTCCAACTTCGGGTCGGCGGAGTAGATGCCGTCCACACCGGAGTGCGTTCCCTTCAGGATTGCCTGCGCCTCGATTTCCGCAGCGCGAAGAGCGGCCGCGGTGTCAGTGGTGAAGAACGGATTGCCGGTTCCACCAGCCAAGATGACGATGCGTCCCTTCTCCAGGTGTCGCTCGCAGCGACGACGAATGTACGGCTCGGCCACCTTGGGCATCTCCACCGCGGTCATTACGCGCGAGTGTTGACCTGCGCGTTCGAGTGCATCCTGCAGCGCCAGACCGTTGATCACCGTGGCGATCATTCCCATGTAGTCGGCTTGGGCTTGGTCCATGCCACGGCCACTGCCCTTGGTGCCGCGCCAGAAGTTGCCGCCACCCACCACGACGGCGATGTCCACGCCGAATTCCTCGCGAGCGTCACGAAGTTCGCCGGCCAACTGGGCCAACACGTCGTTATCGAGCCCAAAGCCCGACTTTTCGGCGAGTGCCTCACCCGACAATTTCAATACCACTCGTTTCCAGCGGGGCTGGGTGCGAGCAGTCATGCGTCTCTGAGATTACCCGATTTCCACTTGGGCGAACCGCACAATTGAGGCGGAGCCAATGATTTGCTTTACCGACTGCTTGTCGTCCTTGGCATATGGTTGCTCCAACAGGCACAAGTCCTTGAAGAAACCGTTCAGTTTGCCGTCGACGATCTTGCCGATTGCAGCCTCGGGCTTGCCTTCGTTGCGGGTTGCAGTTTCCAACGTGGCTCGCTCGGCGGCCACGATGTCGGCGGGAACTTCGTCACGAGTGAGGTACTTGGGACGTGCGAACGCGATGTGCACGGCAATGTCGTGGGCCAACTCCTCGGTTGCACCCTTCATTTCCACCACCACCACGTTGACACCCCGACCACCCTGCACGTGCATATAGGAGTCCATGATGTTGCCGGCTGCTGCTTCGAAGCGCACCACTTCGCCGAGTTCGATCTTCTCCTTGAGGAGAATCTTCAGGTCGTCGAGTTCCTTGGTTCGCTCCGACACCGCTGCTTCGTTTTTCGCGCGCACGAGATCGGCCAAGGTTTGTGCTTCGGCGACGAACGACTCGCTGGATGCCACGAAATCCGTTTCACACTTCAGCTTGACGATGGCAGCAAGTGGACAATCGATGGACAACGCCACCACGCCCTGATTGTTGTCGCGGTCGGAACGCTTGGCGCTCGCCGCCAAACCTTTCTCGCGCAACCATGTCTTTGCTGCCTCGACGTCGCCGTTGGCTTCCTCGAGTGCCTTCTTGCAGTCCATCATTCCTGCACCGGTCGCCTGGCGCAGTGCTTGAACGTCCTTGGCGTTGACAGCCATTAGTTCGCCTCACCCGCCAACTTGGCATCGCGTGCGGCTTGCGCTGCTGCGGCCTCGGCACGGGCGCGAGCCTGATCGGCGGCGAACACCGCGTTGTCGACCACGGCCGTTGCAGGATTCTGCACCTGACCGCCGGCCTTCTCGGCGATGAAGCGACCTTCGGCGATCGCCTCGGCGATCACGCGGGTCATGAGTTCGTTCGCACGGATGGCGTCGTCGTTGCCCGGGATTGGATACTGCACCAGGTTGGGGTTCACGTTGGTGTCCACCACGGCGATTACCGGGATGTTGAGCTTGTTGGCTTCGGTTACCGCGAGGTGTTCGGTTGCGGTGTCGAGTACGAAGATGGCATCTGGCAAACGAACCATGTTGCGGATGCCCGACAGGTTGCGCTGCAACTTGACGAGTTCGCGCGACATGAGCAACGCTTCCTTCTTGGGAATCTGGGCCCACTCGGGTGATGCACTCAGACGCTCGAGTTCGATCATCTTGGACACACGCTTGGAGATGGTGCCGAAGTTGGTGAGCATGCCGCCGAGCCAACGCTCGTTGATGTACGGCATGCCGGAACGCTCGGCGTAGTTCTTGATCGGGTCTTGTGCTTGCTTCTTGGTGCCGACGAACAGCACTACGCCGCCACCGGAGGCAAGTTGACGCACGAAACCGTACGCGGTTTCGATACGGGTGAGCGTCTGCTCCAGGTCGATGATGTGGATGCCGTTGCGTTCACCGAAGATGAAGCGCTGCATCGTGGGATTGCGACGCTGGGTTTGGTGTCCGAAATGGACTCCCGCCTCGAGCATCTGTCGCATGCTGATGATGGCCATGGTGTTCTCCTTCCTGTGGTTGGTGGACACGAACCGTTGCGCCGAGGCGACCACAGGTGTGCGGATCGTGGAAGTTGATATGTACTTGCACTGATTGCTCAGCCGTCGAGACGCTATCGGCAGCGAGCAGGGCTTCCACCGCACTCGAATCGGCGACGTGTCAGGGGTCGCGACGTGTCAGGGGTCGCGACGCGTCAGGGGTTGCGGACACAACCCACCGTTGTCCCACGGCCGAGCGTGACGCGATAGCGCGGTGCGGCTGGCGCGCCAACGGATCCACCGCCAGTCGCGTTGGCGCCATGCGTCAGCGTGAGCGGGTCCACATATTCCTCTCCCACGCGAACTCCCACGTGTAGCGCTGCAGCGGTGCCGAGCACATCGCTACGTCGCACCACGTCTCCCCGAACCACCACCACATCGCCAAGCCCGCCGTAGGTCACCCGCACGCGCGCATCGGCGCTGGCGCGCACCACCACGTACTGCACCCTGGCCACCGTGCCGACGTACACCACCTGGCCACGCAGCCCGGAGTACACCGGCGAGTTGGGTGGCAAAACGTATTCGATGCCACGATTACCCGCGCATCGTGCGCACTCCGGTGCACGAAACGGGTCGAACACCGTCGCATTGCTCGGCAACATCAAACACACTCCGAGTGCGAGTGCGGACAACATCCCGGAAACTGCTAGGCCAATTCAGCGAAAGTCGGCAGCAGCCAGGTAGCCACGCATTTGCAGCACGGCCTTGGCATGAATCTGCGATACACGACTCTCGGTGACGTCGAGCACTTCACCGATTTGGGCGAAGGTGAGGTTCTCTTCGTAATACAGCAGCAGCGTGGTGCGCTCCCGCTCGGGCAACTTACGAATGGCTTCGTGCATGGTGCGACGCAACTCGCCAGACTCCATCGCGGCATCCGGATTGGTGGCGCGCTGAAAATCGCTCGAGTCGGGCATGGCGTGCGAATCCATCGCCACATGGTCGAGCGGACCTATCGCGCTCGATGCCACATCCGACAACCACTCGTGCAGCTCCTCTGCACTGATCTTCAGACGCTCGGCAATCTCGGCATCGGTGGCGGGCCGACCGAACTCGTTTTGCAAGTCGGTGATGGCAACCTCCACTTGCCGTGATCGAGCGCGCACCGAACGCGGCACCCAATCGAGCGAGCGCAAACTGTCGAGAATCGCGCCACGAATTCTCGGCACTGCATACGACTCGAACTTGACGCCCGCTGTCGGTATGTAGCGGTCGATCGCCTGCACCAAACCCACCACACCGGCACTCACCAAGTCGTTGGTCTCCACACGTTTGGGCAGACCCGCCGACAAACGACCGGCAACGAACTTCACGAGTGACGCGTAGTGCACCACCAACCAGTCGCGTGCCACACCGTCCTTGGTGGCCTGAAAACGCTGCCATGCCTCGTCGACCGTGAGCCGTTCCGTACGTGGATTCATGCGCGTGGATGCGACGCCCCGTACGCCGTTTTCAATCGTTCTTTGCTCACATGCGTGTAGCGCTGGGTGGTGGCCACATCGGCATGACCGAGCAATTCTTGCACCGCACGCAGGTCGGCGCCGTTGTCCAACAAGTGCGTGGCAAAGGTGTGTCGTAAGGCGTGCGGATGCGTCGGCGACACGGCGCGGTCGTCGATGAGGCGCCGAACGTCGCGCGGTGTGATGCGCTTGCCTCGATGGTTGAGGAAGAGCGCGATCTCGTCGGCCAGCACCTCGCGGCGCGCCTTCAACCAATCGCGCACTGCTTCGACTGCCGGCTTGCTCACCGGCACCTGGCGTTCCTTGTTGCCCTTGCCCATCACACGAACGACACCGCGGCGCGCATCGATGGAGTCGACGTCGAGAGAACACAACTCGCTCACACGAAGGCCACTGCCGTACAACATCTCCACCACTGCATCGTCGCGCAGGTGTCGCCACCGCGGATGTTCTTGTGGGTGATGCTCCAACAATGCGCGTAGTTGCTCGGCCGTCAGCACCTTGGGCAGGCGACCCTTGTCCGACGGTGTCTTCACCCCCACCGTGGGATCGACCTTCACCTTGCGATTGCGCGACAACCAGCCGAAGTAACGAGCAAGAGCGGCCTTCTTTCGCGAGATGCTCCTGCGAGCCAACTTGCTCGTGGTGAGAAACGCAACGTACGACCGAATGTGTTGCTTGGTCACCTGCGCGGGAGCCGTGACGCCGTGGCGATCCACCCACTCCACGAACAACCGAACGTCGCGCTGGTAGGCGCTCACCGTGTTGGGGGACGCCGCGGTGAGCGACACGACGAAGCCGTCGAGATTCCACTGATCGGCCCGGCTCACCTCCAAAACGGTAGTTCCCGCTCGCACACATGGCCGATGCATGTGTCACGCAGACACCAATGTCGTGGCACGGCCCACTCATGGAGACACCAAGGCTTCCCACCAGCCAGCGTTCGCGGTTACCCAACCTTGTGACTCCAGATGTCCGATTCGCACCGCTACGTCGTGTATTGGCAGTCTCACACGTTGCACCAATTGGTCGAACGTCAGCGGCTGTTGCACCAGAGCCTCGAGCACGACTCGGTCATCGGGTGACGGCGGCACCCGCGTATCGCGATGCATGCGATGGCGTTGATGATCAAGCCCCAATGCAACGAGTACGTCGGTGGCATCACGCACCGGTGCGGCACCTTGCGACAACAGTTGGTTGGTTCCGGCACTCGTAGTACTGAGTGGTGCGCCAGGCACGGCCATGACGGTGACGTCACGCTTCAGCGCTTCTTCGACCGTGATCATGGAGCCACCGGTTTCGCGCGACTCCACCACCACCAGCACCTCGCTGAGTGCGGCCAAGATTCGATTTCGCAACGGAAATCGGAACGCATCGGGGGCACAACCGGGCGGTGATTCGGACAACAACACGCCGTGCTCCACCACCGAGCCCCACAACGTGGCGTGCTCGCGCGGATATACCACGTCGAGACCGGACGCGACCACGGCAATCGGCGGCGCAGCGTCCTTTGCCGAAGCAATCCCCGGCGGCGCAGCGTCCCTTGCCTCGAGCGCGTCGAGTGCACCGAGGTGTGCAGCCGCATCGATGCCGCGCGCCAACCCCGACACCACCGCCACACCGTGAGCGGCCAACTCACACGACAACCTCCGTGCGAAGTGACGCCCGGCGGCGCTTGCTGCACGCGTGCCCACCACTCCCACACGTCGATGCCGGAGCGCGGGCATGTTGCCACGAGCAAACAGCACTGCCGGCGCACTGGGATCGCCCCGCAACACTGCGGGGTACTCGGCATCCTTTGCGAGCAACACCAGCATGTGGTGGGCTTCGAGCGACTCCGCAATGTGCACCAACAATTGGTCGGTGGCCGACCGTCGCCACATTCGACCCAAATCGTGTTGACCAAGGAGAGCCGCCATACGAGCGGTCGGAGCGAGTTCACCACGAATGGTTCGCCATGCTGTGTGCGCACCGAGCTCGTTCATCAACACGCGCAGTCGTTGCGGACCCACCTGTGGAAGCGATGCGAGCGCAGCGGCGACGACATGCTCACTCACCGCGGTCGTGATCTCGCGGTGGACCGACGTCATCGTGGCCCGCCACTCAACTGCGCCAAGTTGGTTCGCATGCGCAGCGCTGCTGCAACGTGCGCTTCGCCGACGACTTCCGGTGCTGCATCCAGATCGGCAATGGTGCGCGCCACACGTCGCACACGATGCAACCCTCGTCCGCTCAATCGCCCCACTTCCAACTCGCGACGTAGCAAGGCCCGCGCTGCGACGGATAGTGGAGCCACTCGATCGAGTTCGTCCACTGCGATTGCGGAGTTCGGACCACCGCCACGCAGTTGTGCCAGGTGCCGCGCGGCAACCACTCGTTGACGCACCACAAGTGAGCTCTCGCCGTCGACACCGTCGACGAGGTCATCCACCTTCGGCAAGCCGACACTCACGCGCAAGTCGAAGCGGTCCAGCAGCGGACCAGAGAATCGACGGAGGTACTTGGCGCGCGCAGCATCGTCGCACACGCACACCCCGGGCGTGCCCGCACCACACGGACATGGATTGGCGGCGGCCACCAACAAACACCTCGCCGGAAACGCGAGTGTGGTTCGCGCGCGAGAAACATGCACCACACCGTCCTCCAACGGCTGACGCAAAGAGTCGAGAACGCTCGGTGCAAACTCGCCGAGTTCGTCCAGGAACAACACACCCTCGCTCGCCAACGAGATCTCCCCGGGTCGCATCGCTGCAGTGCCACCCCCGATGAGCCCAACAAGAGAAATGGAATGGTGCGGGGCACGAAACGGTGGATGCGTCACTCGCCCGCTGGCCGGCATCGACACGTGCGCCGCAGAGTGCACCATGGTGCACGACAGCGACTGTTCGTTGGTGAGCGTCGGCAGGATGCTGGGCAGCCGTCTCGCCAGCATGGATTTTCCCGCTCCGGGTGGACCCACCAACAACAGGTGATGCGATCCGGCAGCGGCGACCTCCAATGCGTGACGTGCGACCGGCTGACCGCGTACATCAGCAAGGTCGGGCAAATGATCACGTTCGTTGGTATCCACCACCGTGCCTTCACCCAACCATTCGGCTTCACCGCGCAAGCAGGCAACTGCGTGAGCCAGATCCGACGCCACCACGACATCGCTGGCACCGGCTGCGCGAGCCGATGCAGCATTGCTCGCAGCAACCACCACCCGCCGATCGCGCACCGCACCCACTAGTGGCGCTGCGCCAACCACGCCGCGCAACGAACCATCGAGCCCCAACTCGGCAACGAAGGCGAACTGATCGGAGATGTTGGTTGGCAGCTGCTCATCGGCGACGAGAACGGCGATGGCAATCGCCAGATCGAGACCCGAGCCGCCCTTGCGTTCGCCGCTCGGCGCAAGATTGACCGTTATTCGACGATTGGGCCACGAGAACCCTCGTGACAAAAATGCCGCACGCACTCGATCGCGACTTTCACGGCACACTTCGTCGGGTTGTCCGACGATGGTGAACCCGGGCAGACCGACTCCGACGTGAACTTCAACATCGACGGCGCGTCCGACGACGCCCAACAATGTGGTGGAACGTACCGTGGCAAACACCGACATCCTCCAGGGAAATACATCTGTGATGGGCCGCCACCTGTGAGAATGGAACGACGATGAGACTTCTCCCCAGTGGTGTGCACGGTCGAACCGAAACTTGCAGAAAATCTTTCTCGGGTTTCGCCGTCGCGCTCGCAACCGTGATGGCGACCTCCACCGCTTGTGCCGAAACGCCACGTACCGCCACGAACTTTTGCCGAGTGCTCGCCGACCGGATCGACGACATCACCACCACACCCACCAGCAACTCCGAGATTCAGCGACTCATCGAGCACTACGACCGTTTGGTGGAGGTAGCCCCGATCGAAGTGGAGGCCGACCTCGCGACCCTCCGCGACCTCTTCGTGCTGGCGTCGCAAGTCGACGTCAACGATCCCGCCAGTGTGCAGGCGGTTGCCGATGCGGCCTATGCCGCCGAGCGCGCCGCCGATGACGCCGGGGTGTACGCGGGTGCCACGTGTGGCGTGGACTTGTCCACGGGCTTCGCCGTTCAGGCGCCAGCAACGACGCCAGAGACGACTCCCACAACGACGCCGTAGCACCACGTCGAATCAGCGCGCGTTGGCGCGCTGCGAGATGAACTCGTTAGCGGATTTCTCCGCGCTTCACGATGACCTTGTCGACCAGGCCGTATTCCTTGGCTTGCTCGGCACTGAACCAGCGGTCGCGCTCGGAGTCGCGCTGAATGTCTTCCACCGATTTGCCGGAGTGCAACGAGGTGAGTTCGGCCATGCGACGCTTGATGAAGGCCAACTGCTCGGCCTGAATGGCGATGTCGGCAGCCTGACCACGCAAACCAGCAAGCGGTTGGTGCATCATGATGCGCGCATTCGGGAGTGAATACCGTTTGCCCGGCGCCCCAGCCGTGAGCAAGAACTGCCCCATCGACGCTGCAAGACCAACGCACACCGTGGCCACATCGCATGAGATGAACTGCATCGTGTCGTAGATGGCCATTCCGGCGGTGATGGAGCCACCGGGTGAGTTGATGTACAACCACACGTCGGCCTTGGGGTCTTCGCCCTCGAGGAACAACAACTGTGCACAAATCTGATTCGCAGCGGCATCGTCGACATCGGAACCCAAGAGCACCACGCGACTCTTCAACAAACGATTGAAGATGTCCCCCCGTGGATCGCTGGCGCCATCCAAGGCCATGGGCGAAAGCGGTGCGTGTGCTGGAAGCAGTGGCGATGTCATGCGCGCAAGGCTAACGGTTGCACTCGGTGGCAACGGGACTCTGGTTTGCGTGATGTGTCATGGCTTGGGTGTTTCGCGGCGGATACCGCTGAACACCACGGCTACGCGCTCGTCGTCGTTGATTCGATCCCGAATCGCCAACACGCCCGCCAATCCCGCAGCACCCGTGGGACTTACATCAATCGTGGTTGTGCGATGCGCAAGTGCGTACGCCTCGTGTACGAGTTGCTCGGGCGCCACCACCGGGAATCCCCCGCTGGCTCGCATCGCGCGACACACCGACACCCAGTCGTACGTTTCGTCATCCAGAATGCCGTCGGCGAACGAAACGGGAGTCGTTGGCCACGGTGTCATGCATTCGCTCCAATGTGCGGCCGCCTGATTCATGGTGGAGAACTTTCCACTTGCTTCCCATGCGTGCGCCAGCGGTGCACAACCCTCGGCCTGCACGGCATGCAGCGCAGCACGCGTTCCACCGGCGTGAAACCCTTCGGCGAGACTGGCCGCAAAGGCGCCACCACCGGATTGCACGAACAGTCGCGCGATGAGCGGTGGTTCCATGTGCTCGGCGACGTACGCCATCTCCCAACCAATGGTGCGTCCGCCATCCAGGCACCAGGCATTCTCGGGCCCTTGCACTCCGAACGGAATCGCTCCGTCAGCAACTGCTTCGCGAAATCGAAACACACATGGGTCGCCGGCCGGATCGGCTGGGCGGCGTGGACAATGCTGCACGTTTGCCCCGAGTGCGTGAAGACGTGCCACCAACGCGGCGTCGGCCCACTCCGGCACGAACACACTGATGGGCCAGTCCACTGCCTTGGCCAAGGTGCTTGCGGCAAACGCCGCGTTGCCGCACGAGGCAATTGCCAACGACGGACGCGACGTGCTCCCCCACGGTGCAAGCCCGAGTCGCTCGGCCGAAACCAGATGCAACAACTCGGTGAAGAGGTGACGCGACTTCTGCGAACCTGCAACGTTGTGGGTTTCGTCCTTCACCCAAACACCACCCGAAACGGAGAATCCGAGTGCATCCGACAGTGCATCTGCACGCGCAAACGGTGTGAACACGAAACCGGTTCCCGCCACCGAAGCAACTTGGGCGTCAAGTTCGATGATGAGACCATCGCGATCGGCCTCGCTCATGCCATGGGCATGGGCGAATGCATCCCAGGCGAGATAACGACGAAACGCAATGAACGGGTTTGCGTGCTTCGCACGTCGCAATGGTGCGACGTCACTTTCGATCAGCAGTACGTGATGTCGATCGTTTTCAATGGCATTCGGACAACGCCAGGAAAACGGCGTATCGATCGCCACGCTGGTGCCACAAGCGGCACATCGCAAACCCCGAACTATGGGTGGAGTCGCCTTCGGGTTGGCGCGCAGCACGTCAACCAGCGACGCGGTGGTTGAACTCGTCGATCATCGCATCCCACGCCGGAACGAAGCGACGCAAGTCGCGCCAGAACGTTTGTGATCGCCGCGCTTCGAACACATCCACCGGGGTGCCTTGCTGCTCCACCAAGGTGTAGTAGCCGAGGTTGAACACGCGATTTCGGTCGCGTTCGTCGCAGTCGAGCATGTGATTGGTGGTAACGGCCCCGAGATGCTCGGCGAACACTTCGGCGGCATCCGTGGTGGTGAACTCGCCCTTGAAGCGGCGCGCAAGCGTCTTTCGGCGTTCGCTCGGGTACAAGTCGGCACCGTCGGTTGCAATGGTGATGAGAGCGTCGTTGGGGCCGTAGCCGCGCAACTTGGCAACCTTGATCGCTGCGATCACGTTGGCAATCGCAGAGAAACCAAAGTGCTTGAGCGTGTGCAGGATGTTCTCCGGCACGCCCTTTCGCTCGTGCAGGTAGCGGAGGCCTTCGTCGGTGTTGAACAACACGTCGAGTTCGTCGGTGGCGCGATCGGAAACGTCGATCACCAAGTCGGTGTTCATCACGTTGTGAATGAGAGGAATGTGTTTGTCGCCGATGCCCTGGATGTTGTGTTCGCCGTAGCCGTTCTCCAACATGGTCGGACACTCGAGCGCTTCCACCGCGCCAATGGATGTGCCGAACAGATCCTTCAAGCGATCGCCGGCGGCGATGGTGCCGGCAGAACCCGTGGCGCTGGTGAACGCCGCCAAGCGCAACTGATCGTTACCGGTGCGCGCCCGCACGGTGTCGAACACGTGGGCAAGCGCATTGCCCGTCACTTGCCAGTGCACCAAGTGGTTGGCGAATTCACAGAACTGGTTGAAGATGAAGTTGCGCGGATCCTTGCGCATGTCGTTGCAGGCGTCGTAAATCTCCTTCACGTTGCTTTCGGTACCCGGGGTGCGAACGATGTCGCCCGGGTCGCTCGTCCAATGATCGAGCCAGTCGAAGCGCTCCTGAGACATTCCCGCCGGCAACACCGCCACACCGCGTGCACCCATGATCTTGCTGATTGCCACACCGCCACGCGCATAGTTACCCGTGGATGGCCAGATGGCGCGATGTTGGGTCGGGTCGAATTGCCCGGTGATGATGCGCGGCGCCAAGCAGGCGTACGCCGCCAACACCTTGTGTGCGGTGATCATCGGGAAACGATCGCCGAACATCACGATGATGGGGCTTTCGATGCCGGTGAGCGAAGACGGCAACACGATGTGATCGGGCACGGCAACGCGGTTGCCCGACATGTCGTTGTACCAATGCACGCGGAACAAATTGCGTGCATCGGGCGCGTTCTTGTCCACACCCTTGGTGAGGGATGCATCGATCAAACGCGGGTCGGAGAGTTGCGCGAACGTTGGCAGCACCACGTTGCGTTCACGACAACGAGCGATGCTGTGTTCCAACGCTTCGGTATTGACCACGGAGTCGGCGAGCCCGAGTTGTTCCACCATGGCGGCATCACGAAGGGATGAGGCGGAAGCGGTGGTCGTCACCTTTACATTCTGTCAAACGCTTGGTGGCACGACTACCCTGAACGAACGCGGGCCGGCGTAGCCCAATGGCAGAGGCACGGCGCTTAGGACGCCGCCAGTGAGAGTTCGAGTCTCTCCGCCGGCACGAAAGCGATGAACGATGCACCCTGAGCCCACCCCCAACGCCACGAACGTGCACGAACTCTCCACCCCTGCCGTCCTCGTGGATATCGACACTCTCGAGCACAACCTGTCGACCATGGCTGCCGTGCTACCCGGTGCACTCCTGCGGCCGCACGTGAAGGCCCACAAGAGCACCGCTCTCGCCGAGATGCAACGGCGACACGGACATCGTCACTTCACGTGTGCCACGGTGCGCGAGATGGTGGGCATGGCGCGCGCTGGTTTGGGCGACGACCTGTTGTTGGCCAACGAAGTCGTCGATGCCGATCGCTTGCGCGAACTGGCCACGCTCCAAGACGACGCAATGATCACCGTCGCGGTGGACTCCGATGCCACCGTCGACGCAGCTGCTCGCGCAGGAATTCACCACGTCCTCATCGACGTGAACATCGGCTTGCCACGATGCGGATGCGCACCTCACGATGCCGCGCGACTCGCGCAACGGGCACGTGACCGCGGCATGGCGGTGCGCGGCGTGATGGGTTATGAAGGACATCTCATGGTGTCGAACGACCGCAATACTCAACGACGTGACACGTTGGCAGCAATGGACGTGCTGCGATCGGCAGCCAGCGAGGTTGGCGGCGAAATTGTTTCGGCTGGAGGCACCGGCAACCACGACGTGCACGCGGCCAACCGTGCGCACACCGGCGTAACCGAAGTGCAAGCGGGTTCGTACGCGCTGATGGACACGTATTACTCCACGCTCGGTTTACCGTTTCGCCAAGCCATCAGCATTCTTGGCACGGTGATTTCCACGCAAGAAAAGTGGGCGGTGGCCGACGTGGGTTTGAAGAGCCTCGGCATGGACCACGGCAACCCGAGCATTGCTGGACACAAGGTGTGGTTTTGTTCCGACGAACACCTCACCTTTGCAACGGAGAAGCCCGCAGACGATTCCACTCGCGTACCGCAACCCGCTGTTGGCTCGCGCATTCGTGTGATTCCTGCACACGTCGACCCCACCATGTCGATGCACGACTCCTTCTATCTGGTGCGTGGCGACCAGGTGCTCGACCGACTGCCCATCGATCTGCGCGGCTGGTAGCTCCTCAGCGCGGCCGGGTTGCCTCAGCGCGAACTATTCGGCGCGCAACCGTGCAGCCAGCGCGCGAAACGCCGCGCCGCGATGGCCGAGCGCGTGCTTTTCCTCCACGCTCATCTCGGCGAACGTTCGGTCGGCAACGCTTCGGTCAGCAACGCTTCGCGCACCCGAGAAAGCTTCAGCCGGCGCTCCGCCGAGGTGCGGCACGAACACTGCGTCGTAGCCGAAGCCGCGTTCGCCCCGCTCTGCTTGCGCAATGTGTCCCTCACACACGCCCTCGGCCCACAACTCCGAACCATCGGGATACGCGACGAGCGCAACGGTGCGGAATCTGGCCGTGCGTTGCTCGACTGCAACACCCTGCAATTCGTGCAACAGCTTGCGTCGATTGTCGGCGTACGTGGCATCGGGACCGGCGAATCGCGCGGTGTGCACGCCGGGAGCTCCACCGAGTGCATCGACTTCCAACCCCGTGTCGTCGGCAACCGCCGGCAAGCCCGTTGCGTTGCAGATGGCGCGAGCCTTCAGTCGCGCATTGCCCAACAATGTGTCGGCGTCTTCCACGATGTCGCCAACAGAGTTCGGTCGTGGAAGAAGCTCCACAACACCGCGAAGCAGATCCTGGATTTCTGCAACCTTGTCGGGATTCGCCGACGCACAGACGAGTTGCTTCACACTCGCAGCGCCGTCCGTAACGGAAACGTCGTCACGCGCGCGATGCTGGTGGCACGGCGATGACCGCACGCTGCTGCTCGAACACGTTCGACAATCCCTGCTCGGCGAGCCCCAGCAACACATCGAGTTGTTCGCGTGAAAACGCTTGACCCTCTGCAGTGCCTTGCACTTCGACGAACTTGGCTGGACCACCTGCGAGCGGTGCCAACATCACCACGTTCATGTCCACCTCGGCCGTGCTGTCCTCCACGTACGGCAAATCGATGATCGGCGTACCCGAGTGGATTCCCACGCTCACCGCAGCACACAATGAATGCAACGGATTGTGCTTCAACGCCCCACCTTGCATCAACCGCGTGATGGCATCATGCAACGCAAGGTAGGCACCACAGATGCTCGCGGTGCGCGTTCCACCGTCGGCCTGCAGCACGTCGCAGTCGAGCAGAATCTGTCGCTCGCCGAGCACCTTCATGTCGCATGCCGAGCGCAGCGAACGTCCGATCAGTCGCTGGATCTCCACCGTGCGACTCGACTGTTTGCCCTTGGCTGCTTCGCGGTCCACTCGTTCCGGTGACGACCCCGGCAGCATCGAATACTCGGCGGTGACCCAACCCTTGCCGGAGCCCTTCATCCAACGCGGGACGTCTTCATCAACCGATGCCGTGCACAACACACGGGTGCGTCCGAACGACACCAGCACGCTGCCGCTTGCCATCTCGGTGAAGTCGCGTTGAAACGAAATGGGTCGCAATTCGTGTGGCTGTCGCCCGTCGGGACGACTGCCGTTGCCGTTGTTTGCTTTGCTCATGATGACGCTCCTGACATCCATGGTGACACTTCGCCGAGTTCGGGACCAAGCAGACGCTGTCCAAGTGAAGCAAACCAGTCCACGTCGCCGGAGGAAAAGAAACGTCGGCTTCCTACGGCATCCGCTGGTGCTTCAATCCCTCGTGTCTCGAGCAGATCTCGTGCCGCGAACGCGGTTTCGTTCGCGCTGCTCACCAACACCACCCCACTGCCCATCACCTGCTGGATCACCGGCGCAAGATATGGATAATGCGTGCAACCAAGCAGCAACGCATCCACGCCGGCGTCCTTCAACGGAGCCAGCAGGCGATTCGCCAGCACTGTCACTTCGTCACCATCGGTTTGGTCGCGTTCGACGAACTCCACGAAGCCGGGACACGCCGCCGAAGTCAACTGCACCTCGGCACCGATTGCATCCACCGCAACGTCGTAGGCCTTGGAGGAAATGGTGCCCACCGTGCCGATGACACCAACTTTGCCGTTGTGCGTCACACGAACCAACGCACGCGCGCCAGGTTCGATGACGCCGATCACGGGTACGGGCAGCGTCGCCGACAACACCTCGAGTGCCACCGAAGCTGCAGTATTGCAGGCAACCACTATCAATTTTGCGCCGTGATCGCGCACGAGACTTTCTGCCAATTCCACTGCATAGCCACACACCTCATCGGCGGGTTTGTTGCCGTACGGATAACGGCCCGTATCGCCGATGTACACGAGCGACTCGTTGGGCATCAGATCGATCAACGATCGCATCACGGTGAGACCACCGAATCCGGAGTCGAATACACCGATCGGTGATTCGCGGTTCAACACCATGCGCTTCGTAGGCTATTGCGCGGTGCAGATGACGACGTTGATGGCGAGACGTGCACCGTGCTGACCGCCACGTTCATGGCGCTCGCCGCTGCGTGTTTGCACGCCGGATGGAACCTCGCCGTCAAGCGAAACACCGACTCGGGTCTTGCATTGTGGGGACAGTTCTTCATCGCCATGTTCATCGCCGGCGGGGCGCTCATCGGATGGTGGCTGTTTTTTGACGGGCCGAGTTTCGCGTGGCAATACACGCTGCTGTCGGGCATCACGCACCTTCCCTATTCGATGTTGCTCGTTCGCGCGTACAACACGGGTGACTTCTCCGTGTCGTACCCCATTGCACGCGGCGGCGGAGCCGTCGGCGCCGCGGTGCTCGGTATGGTGCTCCTCGATGACGTGCTCTCGCCGTTGACCCTGGCGGGCATCGTGATGGCAGCGGTTGGCTTCTTCCTGTTGTCGCGTGGCTCACTGCGCCAGATGCGATTCGCGCTCGCTACGGCGGTGATCATCGGCATCTACACGGCAATCGATGCCACGGGTGTGCGTGAATCCGCGGATCCCGCGGCCTATGCATTGAGCATTTTCGTCACCACCGGGATGACCGTGTCGGTATGGACGTTCATCACGCGTCGCAAGGAAGCACTCGTAGCGCTCCGCATGCAGTGGAAACAGTTCGGCTTCGCGGCGATCGGCACGCTCGGTAGTTACTGCCTGGTGTTGTTGGCAATGCGGCAAGCACCCGTTGGTTATGTGGCGGTGCTTCGCGAATCGAGCGTGCTCATCGCGGCATTCGCTGGATGGAAGTTGCTCGGCGAAGTCGATCATCGACGACGCATCGGTGGCGCTGCCGTGGTGCTTGTGGGGTTGATTGCACTCGTTGCCGGCGGCTAGAAGTAGATGACTTTTTCGGCGTTCGATGCCGCGGTATCGAGATCCACCGTGTAGGCGCCAGTCGACAAGTACTTCCAGCCGCCGTCGCAGACGATGAAGACGATGTTGGCACTCTCACCACGCTCCGCGAGCTCGTTGGCCACCTTCAATGCACCAGCCAATGATGCGCCGGAGGAAATTCCGGCGAAGACTCCGCACTCCAGCACCAAGCGGCGCGTCATCTCGACGCTCTCGCGCGGTCGCACGATGCGCTTGCGGTCGAGAATGCTGCGACCCTTCCACAGCTCGAACACCGGCGGGATGTATCCCTCGTCCAAGTTGCGCAAACCTTCGACCAACTCACCGAGTGGAGGCTCCACGGCCACGATCTGAATGTCCTGGTTGTGTTCCTTCAGGTATCGCCCGACACCCATCAAGGTGCCGCTCGTGCCGAGTCCGGCGACGAAGTGGGTGATCTGCGGGCAGTCACGCAGAATTTCTGGTCCCGTGGTTTCGTAGTGCGCACGCGGGTTGGCTTCGTTGCTGTACTGATGCAAGAAACACCACTCCGGATGATCGGCTGCGAGTGCTTCCGCACGACGCACCGCACCATTAGAACCCTCGGGTCCCGGCGTGAGGATGATTTCCGCACCGAACACTTCGAGCATTTGACGGCGCTCGATCGACACGCTCTCGGGCATGAGGATGGTGATCGGGTTACCGGTGATACGCGCAATTGCTGCCAGCGCGATTCCCGTGTTGCCCGACGACGGTTCGAGAATTCGCTGACCCTTCACGAGACGGCCGGTTGCATACGCGCGCTTGATCATCGCGTTGGCGATACGGTCCTTCACCGAGCCGAATGGATTCTGACTCTCGAGTTTGGCGAACAGTCGCACATTGGCACTCGGCGACAGCTGGCTCACTTCCACCAACGGCGTGTTGCCGATGAGTTCGAGCACGCTCGCGTGCGACCGCTCCGCAATGTTCACTGCGTTGATGTCGCTCATGTCGTGCTCCAGGGGGTGAACTGCGCTGATGACACTCCCGGCGGAAAGGGTGAAATCCCGATAGGAGTTGTCAACAATCTACTGGCGCTCCCCAAGGGTGAGCGAGTCGCTCCAGGCGCCGGTCGTCACACCCGGTCGGTCGCGCCAGTGCCCTGAATGGCTCGTTGCGCCAGCGCCCCGAATGGCTTGCTGCGCCACTCTGCTGCCCTGGATTAGGGACGCTTTTCGACCGCCGTCTCGCTGATTTCGCCGGCAACGATGCGGTAATTACGCAGCCGCGGAGGGTCGTACTTCAAGCTCACGATGGCGTAGTTCCAGTTGGGGTCCGGCGCTTGGGCCACGTCGGTGGCACTCGGATAGGCCTCGGTTTGGGTGTGGCTGTGCACCACCCCGATGACGGCAAGGCCGCGATCATCAGCCGACTGCTCGACTCGCATGTAGTCCTTCGGGTCGAGCGTGTAGATGATTGCCGAGGCGGCAGCGTTGCGACACGGATGGAATTCCGCCGCTTCGTCGCTACCGGCTGCGCCAACCAAGAGACCACACATCTCATGGGGCTTACACTCGCGCGCGTGATCGGCGATTTGCCGTTCGATTGCATCGGTAATCACGAGGCGCTGCGAACTCATGATGTGGAACGCTACCTAGGCTCAACTCACCACAATGGCAACGAAAAATGACGACACCACCGTGCTGGCAAGCAATCGCCGCGCCAGACACGACTACACCATCCTCGACGTCGTCGAGGCTGGCATCGTGCTGCACGGCAGCGAGGTGAAGAGCGTTCGTGAGGGCCTCGTGCAGATTGCCGAGGCCTATGCACACGTGTCCCGTGGCGAAATGTGGTTGGAAAACATGCACATTTCGACGTACAAGTTCAGCCACGGTGTCGGCGCACACGAGCCTGTATACCCGCGGAAGTTGTTGCTCAACCGCAGCGAAATCCGCCGCCTCTCCGAACGCATGAACAAGGAACGGCTCACCCTCGTGCCCCTCGACGTCCACCTGCGCGGCGGTCGGGTGAAGGTGGATTTGGCCCTCGCCAAGGGCCGCAAGAAAGAAGACCGTCGCGCGGCAATCGCCGAGAAGGAGTCCAAGATCGAGATGCGCCGTGCACTTGGTCGCCAACGCCGCGGCAAACCCGAGTAGCCCCGTCGCAACGGTCGCGTAGGGGACGTCCGTCACGCAACCGCACAACCGTGTCGCAAGCGTGCGTACACTGATGACGTTACGCAAGTTCAACGGGGCTGACAGGTTTCGACGTCAGTGTCGCTGGTCGAGCGTGCGACCCGAGTTGCTCAGACTCGAAAAACGGGGCATCCATACAACTGCCAACAAGCAGTTCGCTCTCGCCGCCTAATTCATTAGGTGTCGGAGAGCACTCGTGAGCCGCAAGGTCGCACGGGGCCGATCCACCGCAGCCCGGCAACAGAAGCGGAGGATGACAGCGGGAAAGCACGCTGACGTCAGGAAAGACTGATGACATTTCGGAAAGACGGAACGCGACTTAGGTAACTAAGTAGTCGACCCGCCGACGGTGTTGCGACAGCACCACAGTGGGGATGGTCGTATCACGGGCGCTCAACGGCTGATGGACGGGGGTTCGATTCCCCCCAGCTCCACCATTTTCGACGGAATGGGTCAATGCAACGCTCTTGCGCGATCTAGTGCGGATGAATCGTCGTTTCGCTGGTTGGTCTCCTGTGCGACAACAATGCCAATGACACGGCACCTGACAAGATCGACGCGATGAGAATCGCCAACTTTGCGTTGGCCTGATCACTTGGAGCCTCTAGTGCCAGCTCGGTGATGAAGATCGCAACGGTGAATCCGATTCCGGCGGCCGAGCTGACTCCCAATAGTTGGCGATTGCGTCCGCCGGCAGGCACATCGGCCACGCGCAAGCCAACTGCCAATCTCGATGCCAGGACGATACCGAGCGGCTTTCCTATGAGGAGCCCGAACCCGACGCCCCACGTGATCGGAGACGACATTGCATCGCGAATTCCCGTCAGTGAAACATCGATGCCGCAATTGGCCAAGGCAAAGAGTGGAACGATGATGAAGCTCGTCCACGGATGCAACGCGTGTTGCAGCCATTCGATCAGACTCGAGTTGCGGTACTGCAATACAGGTGCCAACAAGCCCATCGCCACTCCAGCAATCGTCGGATGCACTCCAGCCTCGTGAAGTGCAAACCACATCCATGCGCCGATGATGACGTACACCAACGGTGAACGAAGTTTTGCTCGTCGCATGAGGAGCGTTAGAAGTACGGCTGCCGCAGCTCCGCCCAGCCACGAGAGCTTGAGTCCCGACGAATACACGACCGCGATGACCACAATCGCCCCGATGTCGTCCACGATTGCAAGGGCCAGCAGAAATGCCCGAAGTGATGCTGGCACTCGCGAGCCGACCACCGAGAGCACACCAACCGCGAGAGCGATATCGGTTGCCATCGGTATCGCCCAGCCTCGGGGCTCGGTTGTTCCTGCAATTGCGAGGTAGACGAGCGCGGGGATGATCATTCCGCCGAGGGCTGCGACTCCCGGGAGGATGGCGGCTCGACGGGAGTTGAGGTGTCCCGTGGTCAGCTCGCGTTTGATCTCCAGCCCCACGACGAAGAAGAACAACGTCATCAGGCCGTCATTTATCCAATGTCGCAGGTCCAAGTCGAGCCCGACACCAGGCAACCCAAGATTGAGACGAGTCGTCCACACTTCGTCATACGACGCCGCCCACGGAGAATTGGCCCACACCAGTGCAACGAGTGCGCCAAGTGCGAGCAGACTTGCTCCGGCCGACTCAGCACGAAGAAACTCGCCGAGCCTCGACGATGCGCGCGATCGGATTTCGTCGGGAATCTCGGGTGGAGTCGTCAAGTCCGACTACCGATTCAATCCGGGTAAACGCAAGGACCGACGCACAGCGACCCCACGTACGGCAACCACCACCGCTAGAGGAATCGAGAGCCTTGCGAGATCGGGTGCATTCGTCTCCACGAGGGTTAGATACATGAGTGCACCAACGATGCCAGCAACCGCGTAGATTTCGCCGACGAAGACAATGGGAGTACGACGTGCAAACACATCACGGATGATTCCACCACCAACGCCGGAAACAACACCCATGAAGGCCGCGATGAAATTTGACGTTCCAGACTCCAGAGCCACGGAAACTCCAACGACCACGAAAGCTCCGAGGCCAACTGCGTCACTCGCCACGTACCACGTGGCTCTGCGTGGATCGGTTGCAGGATTTACTCGGAGTACGACGATCGCCAAGAGCGCGGTCACCAGTGCGACAACCAACGGCCACGAATCCACCGTCCATGCGACCGGTTCATCGATGAGTAGGTCGCGGATGGTTCCACCTCCAATGGCTGCCACTGCACCCAGCACGATGCCTCCGAGCCAGTCCATTCCCGCATCGGCGGCCGCCATGACCCCGGACAGTGTGAACGCGATGGTGCCAACTACGGATACGAACAGAACCGCATTGGAGGACTCATCGAGAACGGACGATGCAACGAGGGCAACTTGAGCCACGATGGCCGATGAAAGCATCATCGTTCTGTCAAAGTTACCACTCTCGGATTAGCCGCCGAGAAACTGACGCACTTCAACGGCACGGTTGCAACACTTGGAACCTTCCGTTGCCAACTCATGTGCAGTTGCGACATCGGGAGCATCGATGATCCAGAATCCGGCCATGTACACCGCCGTGTCGTTGAATGCACCAGCAGTCACCCGAGGAATGTCACCACGATTGTCGATCACCGTTGCATCGTCAGGCGCAGCCAAGCCCGCCGCCAAAATCCAGTGGCCGTTGGCCCGCAATTTGTCGTTGAAGGCATCGATGGCCTGCATCTCGCCCGGCACTGCAGTGGCAGTACCGCTGTCGAGCACGGCAATGAGGAATCGCACGTCAGCGAGAGGACTTTCTCGACGTCTTCTTCGATGACTTCTTCAATGACTTCCCCGACGACTTCCTAGGCGCGGCTCCCTTCGCGTTGCCACCAATCGAGAGCTGTGGGCGAATCATCGCATCCAGCAGCGCCGCATCCACCTTCCAATCAATGGGAATCTTCACCGTCTTTTTGTTCACGTCGTACGACTTCAACTTCGCACTGAGCGACTTCAACACCTTGGCATCCCATGGCGCGATCAGGAGGTGATTGGAGGACGCCGACATGCCGAATACGTATCGTTCGCCATGACGCAGCATCGGTTGGTTCCATGCCATCACCAGTTCCAAATGCGGATGTTTCTTGCGAATCGCCCCGATGATCGCACGAATGGTCTTGGCTTTCGCCGGGCCGATGCTCGCAAAGTACTCGGATGGACTCGCAAAGCGCTTGGACGACGTCGACCCTCGCGCGAACATCACCAATGCATTGGCATGCGCTTGGGAAAACTCGTGACGCTCACGCAGCAACGCAATTTGCTGGGGATACTTTGCATCGCCCAAGTCGGCCAGCAGTGTGAGCCAATGGCTCACCGGTTTGCCGTACTTCTTTTCGATTGCCGGGAAGTGTGCGGCGCGATCCCCCGATGTCGCTGGCTTCGATACGGCACGTCTACCCGACGTCGGCACGGCGCAAACCTACGAACTCTTGCGAATCACGCCGTCCGCCACCGCCGCAGCAGCAACTGCCGGAGCCACACGCTCCACCACCGAGCGGTCGAACACCGACGGCACGATGAAACTCGGCGACAGCTGCTCCGGCGTCACCGACTCGGCGATGGCAATCGCAGCGGCAACCTTCATCTTTTCGGTGATGGTGGTGGCCTGCGCATCGAGGGCTCCTCGGAAGATGCCGGGGAACGCCAACACGTTGTTGATCTGGTTCGGATAGTCGCTACGTCCAGTGGCAACCACCTTTGCCAGTCCATCGATCTGCTCGGGACGAATCTCCGGATTCGGGTTGGCCATTGCAAACACGATGGGATCCTTGGCCATGTTGCGAACGTCGGACGCAGTGATGAGGTCGGGGCCGCTCAAACCAATGAAGACGTCGGCACCCTTCAAAACATCCGACACCATTCCCATTTTGCGCGACGGATTGGTGTGCTCGCCGAACCACTGCTTGGCCGAATTCACCCCGGTACGTCCCGAATACATCGCGCCCTCGCGATCGCATCCAACGATTTCGCCGACGCCGGCATCCATGAGGATCTTGCCCACTGCCATGCCGGCGGCACCGACACCGAGAATCACCACGCTGATGTCCTCGATTTTCTTGCCGGTGATCTTCAGTGCATTCCACAGCGCCGCCAGGGTGACCACCGCAGTGCCGTGTTGATCGTCGTGGAACACCGGAATGTCGAGCGACGCACGAAGACGCTCCTCGATCTCGAAACACTCCGG
>SXGS01362965.1_pt1 | contig 24892 bp, 16 predicted proteins | sample 3174681 | NCBI WGS metagenome assembly SXGS01 (sample SAMN11356861, study PRJNA531348) | freshwater metagenome | isolation source: freshwater sample F1-80 | place: China: Fuxian Lake, Yuxi | collected 2017-12-25 | reverse complement strand
GCCGTCGGTGATCCGTTCCCCTCAACAATCAAACATGAAAAAAACCCTGACATCCCTGGCGGTCGGCGCACTCTGCGCTGCCGCTCTCACCACGCAGGCCGCCGTACCCACCGGCGTTCTGCAATCGTTCCCGACCCAGCCCTTGGCTGTGGATTGGTCCAGCCTCAGCGTCCCCGGCGGCGCCGGCGCTATTACCACCACGGTTGCGCTGGACGCTGCGGTGCTCACCAACGACGTTGCGATCATCACCAACCGCCTCGTCCTCGCGACCGGTGCTGCTCCTGGCGGTAACGCCAATGCTCAATGGAGCCAAGCGGGCCAGTATCTCGTCACCCGCCCCACGGGCAACTCCTACACGATCCTGCTCGCGCGCATCCAGAACACGGGCGCGACCATCAGCGGTGCTTTCCCGGTTTCCTACGACCTCGGCTTCCCGAGCGCGTTCGCAAATGAAGACCCGGACATCGGTGGTCACCACGCTTACTACAGCTTCACCGGTGTCGGTGATTGGGCTCCCGTTCCGGAACTGACCCAGGTCGCCCCGGTGGCCGGCGGCATCTCTGCCAGCCTGAATCTTGGTACTTGGAACTCCGGCGCGACGCTCTATCTTCTCTGGGTGGACGACAACGGCGCTCCTGGCACCGACGGTTCCTACAGCATCGACAACTTCATCATTGGCACCCTCCCGCCGCCGCCGGTCATCGTCACCCAGCCTGTGGGCGTGACGAACCTCGTCGGTCGCACGGTCACCCTCACGGTGGTCGCCTCTGGCAGCGGTCTGATCTATACGTGGATCAAGGACGGCAACCCGGTTGATGCTGGGGCCAACCCCACTGCGGCAACCGCCAGCCTCGTCATCACGAACGCCGCGGAGCTCGATTCTGGTGATTACTCCGTCAGCATCAGCAATCCTCAAGGTAACGTGAGCAGCGTTGTTGTGAAGGTGGACATCCGCGCGGATGGCACTCCGCCCGTGCTCCTCGCCGCACGCCTGGGTGCCACCGCTCTCGAGATCATCGCTGTTTCGGACGAAGCGCTTTGCATCGACAGCGGCGCTTGCGGTTCCGATGCGCAGTTCTCCTTCAACTGGGAGATCGTCAACCCCGACAATCCGTTGGACACCATCGGGGTTGATACCATCGTCGTGCAGAACGGCACGAACATCCAGTTCAACTTGAGCACTCCCACGACTCCTGGCAGCCGCTACACCGTCCGCGTTGTGGACATCGGCGGCGGCCAGAGCGGCGTCGGCGACCTCTACGGCAACTTGATTCCTGGTGGCACGGAAGTGACCACCTTCCCCACGGCCACCTTCCAGCAAGGCGTGAACGGCTACGCTGGCACGCAGGACGCCGGCATCCACTCGGCCACGGCCGATGGCCCAGACGGTGCCAACACCGTGATCAACGTTGACGGCGCGGATGGCGGCGGTGTTCGTCAGGCCCTCCTCCGCTTCGACGACATCTTCGGTTCCAACCCCGGCCAGATTCCCTCCGGTGCCAGCATCCGCGGCGCGACGCTCCGCCTGTTCCAGACGGACAACGGCGACTTGCATCGCCTCCACCGCATGCTCACGGGCTGGGATCAGAACTCCGCGACGTGGAATGTTCTCGTTGACGGTGTGGTCGCTGACGACGTGGACGCAGTGGCGGCTTTCGATGCGAGCGGCCCCGGCTTCAACGGCAACAACATCAACATCAACATTGATGTGACGGCCAGCGTTCAGGCATGGGCAAACGGCCAGGCCAACAACGGCTGGGCCTTCATCCCGAACGGCAATGACGGCTGGCGCTGGAACACCTCCGAGAGCGCCAATCCTCCGGCCCTCCTCGTCGAGTATGACATCATTCCTTGCGTCAACCCGCCGTCCATCGTCAGCCAGCCTCCGGCGACCGCTTCCGTCAACGAAGGCGGCAACCTCTCCATCGCTGTCGGCGTGAACTCGGGCGGCACCTGCCCCCTCACCTTCCAGTGGTTCAAGGGTGTGAACCCGGTCGCCGGCCAGACCTCGGACACGCTTTCGCTCGTCGGAGTCCTTCCGTCGGACGCGGGTGTCTATCGCCTTCAGGTCACGAACCCGAACGGCTCGGTCAACAGTTCCACGGTGACTGTTTCTGTGGGTGCTGACCTCGTCCGTCCGGTGCTCACCCGCGCCGTTGGCGCGAACAACACCACGGTCGTGCTGACCTTCAGCAAGGCCCTCGGTGCGAACGCGAGCCAGACGGCCCGCTACACCTTCACCGGTGGCATCACGGTCTCCGGTGCCGCCGTCGCGAACAACGTCGTGACTCTCACCACGTCCACCCGTCCGGCCGGCAACAGCACGCTCACCATCTCGGGCGTGACCGACAACCGCGCCAGCGCGAACGTCATCGATCCGAACCCCACCACGGTCAACATCACCACCGTCTCGGTGGTGGACGCGTGGAACTCCACTTGGTCGTTCAATACGAACAACTTGGATGGTTCGGCCGACTGGACCACCACTGGTGGCGCTGGCTGGGAATCCGGCAACGCGCTCTTCGGCACGGAAACCTCCGCTGGTGTCGTCGCGATCTTCCCGACGCCGATCGCCACGGTCATCCCGCCGAACACCAACACGCCCGCTGACTTCGTCACGGCTTACTTCCGCAAGACGGTGACTCTGCCCGCGCTCACCGCCGGTCAGTCCCTCGCCATCCAGCACCTCATCGACGATGGCGCGATCTTCTATCTCGACGGCGTGGAAATCGGCCGCCTGAACATGGCTGCCGGTTCCGCGACGTATGCGACGAAGGCCACCACTACTGGTGAAGCGCAGCTCCTGAGCCTGCCCTTCTCGGGTTCGGCTGGCAGCCACGTCCTCGCTGTTGAAGTCCATCAGGGCGGCGCGACCACGAGCTCCGACATCCTGTTCGGCGCCCAGATCGTCGTCGTTCCGACGGCCTCTCCGGCCCTCTCCATCAATCATGTCGGCACCAACGCCGTCGTGACGTGGAACGGTGATGCCTCCTGGCAGTTGCAGGCGGCTGGTAATGTCGGTGGCGCGTATGCTCCGGTGGCGGGCAATCCGTTCCGTCGCTTCACGGCTCCGCTTACTCCGGCCTCGACGAACCAGTTCTATCGTCTGAACCTCATTCCGCAGCCGTAATCGGCTCCTGAAGAGTTAAAGCTCACAGAGACCGGGCGAAAGCCCGGTCTCTTTTTGTACATTGCTGCCGGCCAGCGGCGTCCTTGACACCCACTCGCTGGCTGCCAAAAGCTCGGGGCGATTCCTCTCTCCTTCAAGCCATGCACTCGAACTTTTCTGTTTGCCGCCAGCTCCGCGGTTTGCCCGCCGTCGCCGCTGCTCTCGTGCTGCTGCTGGGTATTGCTGGAGCCGCCGCTGCCACTCAGGTCGGGGTCGCCCGGCGCGACATTACACCGACGGAGCCGATCCGCCTGACCGGCTACGCTGCGCGGAAATCCGCCCACATTGGCGTCGAGCAAAAGCTCTGGGCCAAGGCGCTGGCCATCGGCAACGACCGTGAAGGCCCGGCTGTGCTCATCACGCTGGACAACTGCGGCATCGCGGAGAAAACCTGGCGCGAAGTGCGGACCCGCCTCGCGAAGTCCGCGCGGCTTCGCCCGGAGAAAATCGTCATCGCGAGTTCGCACACGCACAGCGCGCCGGCGACGACTGATTGGGCTCCGAACATATTCGTGCGCGATCTCACTGCGGAGGAGCAGGGCCCGATCGATCGCTACACCTCTGCGCTCGTCGCGAACCTTGAGGCCGTCGCGCTGGAGGCGCTGCGGAACCGTCAGTCCGGGCGCCTGAGTTGGTCGTCCGGCAGCGTCGGGTTTGCAGCGAATCGCCGGACGCGTGGCGGCCCGGTGGATCACGCGCTGCCCGTGTTGAAAGCCGAGACAACGGCCGGCCGCCTGCTCGCGCTGGTTGCGAACTACGCCTGTCATTGCACTACGCTCGGCGGCGAGTTCAACCATGTCTGCGGCGACTGGGCGGGTTGCGCGCAAGAAGCCATCGAGCGCGAAGCCCCCGGCGCGCTGGCGCTGGTGACGATTGGTTGCGGGGCGGATGCCAATCCGTCGCCGCGCGGCGGTGCGGATGCCGGTCTGGCGCTGGCGAAGCAGCACGGCGCCGAACTCGGCATCGAGGTGAAACGGCTTCTCGGCATGACGTTCACGCCGCTGCCGGGCAGGCTCGCGGCGCGTGCGCGCGAGGTTCAACTGCCGTTCGGGCCGCACTTCACGCGTGACCAGTGGCTCGCGCGCAGCACGAACGCGGGCATCGTCGGCTATCACGCGCGCAAGTGGCTCGCGCGGCTGGATCGCGGCGAGAAACTGCCCGAGTTGCTCTACTACCCGATCACGACGTGGAGCTTCGGCGACGCGCTGGCGATGGTTTTCCTGCCGGGCGAAGTCGTGGTGGATTACGCGCTGCGTCTCAAGGATGAGCTCGATGGGCGGCGGCTTTGGGTGACGGGCTACGCGAACTATGTCCCGTGCTACATCCCGTCCCGCCGAATCCTGCACGAGGGCGGCTACGAGGCGGAGGACTCCCTCTGGTATTACGACCGCCCGGCCCGGCTCTCGACAAACGTCGAGGATCAGATCGTCGCCACCGTGCGCGGGCTCGTGCCGAAAACGTTGCACCGTGATCCCAGCCGCGCTGAGACGCCGCCGCCGCAGTCGCCGCAGGAATCGTTGCAGACGCTTCGCACGCGGGCCGGATTGACCGTGGAGCTGATCGCCAGCGAGCCACTCCTCCAGTCGCCCGTAGCCCTCGACTGGGACGCGCGCGGGCGGCTGTGGGTTTGCGAGATGTATGACTATCCCGCCGGGCTAAAGCCACCGCCGGACACGGGCCGGAAGTATGGCGAGCCATTGATCGAACCGCCGGGAGGTTTCGTTCCCGGCGGGCGCATCAAGATTCTGACCGATCGGGATGGCGACGGGCGCTACGACAGGGCGAAGGTGTTTCTCGACAAGATTCCGTTTCCGACGGGCGTGATTCCGTGGGGGAAGGGCGCGTTGATCTGTTCTGCGCCGGACTTGCTCTATGCCGAGGACACCGACGGAGACGGCCGAGCGGATTTGGTGCGCACGAACGTGACCGGGTTCTCGCGCGGCAACTATCAGGCGCGGGTCAATGGCTTCGCGTGGGGGCTCGATGGCTGGCTGCACGCGAGCAGCGGGTTGTTCGGCGGGAAGGTCCGCAGTCTCCAGACCGGGCGCGAGACGGATCTCGGCGGGCGCGACTTTCGCTACCGGCCCGACACCGGCGACATCGAGCCGGTCTCGGGCGTGAGCCAGTTCGGCCGCGTGCGGGATGATTTCGGCAACTGGTTCGGAAACGACAACGCGAACTGGCTCTGGCATTACCCGGTGCCTGATCATTTCCTGCGCCGCAATCCGCACGTTGCCGCGCCGGAGCCGCGTCTCTCGATGGTGCGCGGGGCGGAGGCGAACCGCGTGTTCCCATCGTCGCGCACGCTCGCGCGCTACAATGAGCCGCACAATGCCAACATCGTCACTAGCGCGTGCAGCCCGCTCGTCTATCGCGACGCGCAGCTTGGCGACGAGTATCACGGCAACGTTTTCGTCTGCGAGCCGGTGCATAATCTCGTTCACCGCCTCGTGCTTGACCCGAGCGGCGTCACCTACGCGGGCCGCCGCGCGGCGGGTGAAGATCGGGCCGAGTTTCTTTCCAGCACCGACAACTGGTTCCGCCCCGTGCAGGCGCGCACCGGACCGGACGGCGCGCTCTACATCGTGGACATGTATCGCTTCGTCATCGAACACCCGCGCTGGATCGCGCCGGAACGCCTGCGCCAGCTCGATGCCCGCGCCGGTGCCGACATGGGCCGCATCTACCGCGTTCGCGCCGAAGGCTCGAAGCTGCGGCCTGTGGCTGCACCGGCGACGATGTCCGTCGAGGAACTGGCGCACCAACTCGCCGATGCCAATGGGACGGCACGCGATCTGGCGCACATGGAGATCGTCCGGCGTCACGCTCAGGCAAAAGCCGCGGACCAAAGTCTCATCGTGCGCGCCGTTGCCGCGCTGGTGAACGGCCCGCTCGCTCCGGCCGCGCGTGTGCAGACCCTCGCCGCGCTTCGTGATCTCGGTGGGCTGCGCGACGAACACGTTCAGTCCGCGCTGGTGAACAGGGATGTGGAAGTGCGCCGCTTCGCCCTCGGTTTGTCTGAAGGCCGATCCGCGCTCGCCGGCGATCTCATCGCGTTCGCCGGGCGGCCGGATAATCAGGATGCGCGCACGCTGCTTCGGTTCTGGCTCGCGGCTTCGGGTGCGGAGCCGGCGGTTGCGCGCCGGTTGCTCGACGAAGCACCGATGCCGCGTGGCGACGCTCGACTGCAAACCGCCTGGCTCATCGCGGCAAAACAAGCGCCGCTGGAGGCGTTCGAGTCGTGGCGACGCGTTTCCGATCCGGGGCCGCTTCCTTCCGCGCTGCTGAACACGATGTTGTCAGAGTCGCGTGTAGGCGATCTCGGCGCAGTCATCGTGCGCCTCGACAAGGCCACTGCGTCGGTGGACGACGCCACGTCGCTGCAAATCCACGCCGCGCTGCTCGGACAACCGGGCGTCGTGACCGCGTTGTCCGATAACAATGACGCGCCAGTGCGGGAGTCGCTGGGCCGGCTGATGCGCGGCGAGGCGGCGGATGCGGTGATTCAGCGGCTGTTGGGCGGTGAGGTGACGGCGCTCGTCCCGGCCAGTGCGCAGGCGGCAATTCGGATTCTCGGCCATCGAGCTGCGACCTCCGCGACGAACCGCGCGTGGTTGATGGACTTGTTTGCCGTCCAGCTCGACACGGCTTCGAAGCAGGCGTTGCGCAAGGCGGCAGGTGAGTTGCGCGGGGATGAGTTCGCACGGGAAGCAATGGCACGCTGGTCCGCGTTTGGGCCGGCGGTTCGCGGTGAATTGCTGCCGCTGTTGCTGGCGCGCGACGCTTGGACCGGGATCGCGCTGGAGGGCGTCGCCAGTGGCAGCCTGCAACCGGCGGAGTTCACTCTCGCCCAGCGGCAACGGCTGCAGGCACAAAGTTCGGAGACGATCCGCCGTCGTGCGGCGACGTTGTTCGCTGCGGCAAGTTCGGATCGCCGCGCCGTGCTGGCGAAGTATGCCGGTGTCAGTGATCTGACTGGGGCGAAGGAACGCGGTGGCGCGTTGTTTGCGCAGCACTGCGCTCAGTGCCATGCGTTTCGCGGCACGGGCCACGATGTCGGGCCGAACCTGGCGGAGTTCTCTGGAAAGGGCGTGTCGGATTTCGTCCTCGCGATTTTCGATCCGAATGCGGCGCTGAATCCGAACTTCATCAGCTACAACGTCGAGACGCGCGACGGCCGGAGCTTGAGCGGCATCGTCCGCAACGAGACGGCGACGGGCCTGACGCTGGTGCAGGGCGGTGGGGTGCGGGAGTCGATTGCGCGTCGTGATGTGGCTTCGATTCGCGCGGGCGCGTTGTCGTTGATGCCCGAGGGGCTTGAGCAGGCGATGACGCCGCAGGATGTCGCGGACTTGATCGCTTGGCTGAAGGCCGGCGCGCCGGCCGTGCATGGAAGCGCCTCCGTCGAACAGGCCACGAAGGCGCGCGCGGACTTTGTGAAGCGCGGCGCGAATGGTTTTGCGTCGGTGGTCGCGTCGCAGGAAGCGCTGCCGTATCCGAGCTGGCTTGGCCGGTTGCCGATGGCGTATTGCCGGCAGAGTGCAGGGCAGGGGCGGCTGGCCTGGGACAGCCATCCGGTGCCGGAGGCGGCAGGTGCGACGCATGTTTTCCGGCTGCCGGCGGGAATGGGATTCGCTTCGCAGCCGAAGGGGAAGTTCACGCTGACAGCCGGCGGGCGGGCGGTGCTGGAGTTCGACGTGAGCCTGACCGACGCGTCATGGCAGAGCGCCGACGGCCGGGCGCGAATGCGTTACGCGGTGCTGGAGGCGAACGGCGAGGATAGCAATGGAGTGCTGGAGATCGAACTGCCGCGCGAGTGGCTGAAGCCGGGCGAGCCGGTGCGGTTCGAGGCGCATGGTTCGGCGAGCGGCAGCCAGCGGTGGTTCGGCATCTATCAGTTGCCGCGCGGGTCTTGAACTCTTGCCGCGCCGCGTTGAGTGAGGTCCACCATCACGGGACGACCCCGTGGCGATTCGGCTCAGAAGTATTGTTCCAGCGCCGCTCGGCCGCCGTTGCCGGCGAGCACATACGTGCGGCCGCGCTCCGTCCACGTCACCGTGGCGAGGCGGTTCACGTCGGCGAAGTCCCGTGCGACCGTTACGTCTGACGTGAACGACTTCGCGTCCACAACGAACAGGAAGAGCGTGTCGCGCTGGAGGGATTCGAGGCAGACCATGCTCACCTTGCCGCCCTGCCAGCTCAACACGCCGCCGCCGCTGACAGACAGCCGGCCTAGCTTCTCGGGCAACACGTAGTCCGCCGGGGCCTGTCGCGAGGCGAGGAAGCTGCGGACTTCGCGCATGTCATTCGTCACGATGTCCATCGTGTACTGCCGCAACACCGCGCCCACCATCCGGCTGCGGAAGACTTCCACGGTCGCCTGAGCCGCTTCGGGCTTCGGCCAGAACGTCAGCCCGATGAAAAAGATCAGCGCCGCCGCTGCGCTCCACGCTGCGGGATGTTGCCACCAGATTCGCGGACGGACGACCGCACGCTCGGCCGCGCGACGGAGGATGCGCTCGCGCAAGTCCGCCGGCACGGGCATGGATCGCAGGCTCGCCGTGATGCGTTCCTGAACGGCCCGATGGCGTTCCAGCCACACCTTCAATTCCGGATCGCGCTGTTCCAGATCCAGCGCCTCGCGCAGGCGCGCCGCGTCTTCCGGCGTCCGGCCGGGACGCCATTCGAGCAGCAGCTGTTTTGCTTCGGGAAAGGTCACTGGATGTTTCGTGGTTTGGAGAATTGGTTTCGCGGCACTTGGCTCAACAGCGTGTGCAACTGCGCGAGGCCGCGGGCCATGCGGCTTTTGACGGTGCCCAGGGGCACGCCGAGAATCTCGGCGATCTCGTTGTAGGAACAGTCTTCAAGATAGAACAGCGCCACGGGCCCCCGGAACACTTCGTCGAGTGCGGCAAGACCTTCGAGCACTAGCGGCCAGTCCATGCCCTCGGTGACATTCGGCCCGAGCTCCGGAAGTTCCGCTTCCACGGTGCCGATCTCTTCGTGGACGAAACGCACGTCGCGCCGCCGTCGCCGGAGGAACTCGCGGTGCAAGGTCGTGAACAGCCACGTCTTGGCCTTGCCGGGATCGTTTAGTTGATGGCCTTTGGTGGCCCATATCAGAAAGGTTTCCTGCACCAACTCCGACGCGTCGTCTTCGTGCCGCGCCAGGCTCAGGGCAAACCGGAACAGGGCCGTCTGATGGGTGTCCACCAGTTGCTCAAATTCCAGTGCGCCAGCCATGCGTTGTCTGTTTGTTGGAGTCGCCAGCGCGGGAATGGTTCCCGGAATTTCTCCGGCCCCGGCTCTGCGCCCGAGCATCGCCACGGACCCCCGGGCAGTGCGAGCGCGAAACTTTTTCGGGAACCAATCTCCGGTTCGGGTCTCTTACCTTTGCACGCGTTGGACAGTTGTGGGGGCTGGATCCGGCGCGGTTTCGAAATGGATACGACCGATGCCTCAAGTCTCCGTGTCAGATTGCCAGAAGCTGTTGCACCTGGTGGGTGAGTTGAACGCCGTCCCGCACGCCGACAGCCTGCCGCAGGAATTTCTCCGCGCGTTGCGCCCGGTGATCGCCTATGAGTTTGGTGGCTGCCACTTCATCGATCCGTCGCGGCATCAGGTCTCGGTCTGCGCGTCCGGGGACGACTCCGCCCGCTTCCAACTGCCCGTGCAGCACAAGGACTACTGGCGGCTCGCCGCACAGCATCCGCTCCACCGAGTCGCACTGGCGAAGCATTCCCGCGCGTGGCGGCTCTCCGACGTGGTGAAGCGCCAGAACTTCCAGCTCACGGAATGTTACCGTACGCTGTACCGTCCGCTCGGCGCGGACTTCGAGCTGGCTGCCGCGCTGCCAGACTCCACGAACACGGATGCATTCCTCCTCATCAACCTGCACCGGCACAGGACGGACTTCACCCAGTGCGACCGGCAGATCTTCAACCTGCTCCTCCCGGAACTGGCCGCCGCGCGCCAGCGGCTTGTCGCAGCGGATCGAGCGCAGGAGAAAGCCGCCGCGGAATCTCCGCTCTCGGATGAATCGCGGTTCAAGACCTGGCTGCGTGACCGCCCTCAATGGGAGCTGACGCAGCGCGAGGCGGACGTGCTCTTCTGGCTTTGCCAGGGGAAGACCAACAACGAGATCGGCCGCATTCTCGGCATCGCCGAGCGCACAGCCGAGACCCACGCGCTGCACATCTATCCGAAAATCGGCGTGGAGAACCGCTACAACGCCATCGCCACCCTCAGCCGGCTCGTGAATTGCCCGGCGTAGCCCGGGCGGTCAGTTTCCGCCGTAGTTGAACGGGTCGGCATACTTCGCATCGGTCGCGAGTCCGGTATCGGTCAGCGTCTTCAGGAACGCCACCAGCGCGGCTTTCTCCGTAGTCGTGAGATTTAACCGGCGCGGGCCGGGCGGTTGCCCCGGAGGATTGCGCAACTGAGGTGCGAGGTTCGGCGTGGCCACCACGCCGGAGTTGTAGAACTCCACCACCTGTTCGAGCGTCGCGAAGCGTCCGTCGTGCATGTACGGGGCGGTCAACTCGATGTTGCGGAGAGAAGGAACCTTGAAGAGCCCGTTGTCCTGCGGAACTCCCGTCACGCCACCACGCCCGAGATCAACGAAGGGGAATTCCAGGCCGTTGTTGTTGAGCACGGGGCCGGGCACGAAGTTCTCCGTGCCGTGACAGGTCACGCACGTCGCGTTGCCAACCTGCCCGACGAATATCCGCTGCCCGAGACGCTCCTGATCAGTGAAGTTGCGGAAGCCGTTCGTCACGCCGATGTCGAACTTCGATCGGACCGAGACAATGGAGCGAACGAACTGCGCCAGCGAACGGCTGATGCGGTCCGCCGTGACCGCAGGCGTGCCGAACGCGCGGGTAAAGAGATTCGTGTAGAACGGTTCCGCCGCGAGGCGGTTGGTCAGTGCCGGAAGGGTCATACCCATCTCGACCGGATCTTGGATCGGCCTGAGCACCTGATCTTCGAGAGTGGCGGCGCGTTCGTCCCAGAAAAAGTGACGGCGCAAGTACCACCGCGCATTGCTCAGGCCCATTGAGTTTCGCCCGGTGAGCCCGCCTTCGAACCCAACGCTGAAACGGCGCGGATCAGAGAAGCCATGCTCGCGCTGATGACACGAGGCGCACGAGATCGTCTGGTTTGCGGAGAGGCGCTTGTCGTAGAAGAGCACCCGGCCCAGCGTCGCGCCTGCGTCCGTGGTGACGTTCGTCGCGGGCGTGTTGTCCTGACCCAGGATCGGTTGGACCGAAAAACTCGCGGGCAGCGCAGGCGCTGCGTAGTTGAACGGCGCAGCCGGCAGCAGCAGTGCGTTCTCAACCGTGCTCGAGATGTCCTGCCGCGCCGGGCTCGTGAACGCGCGGAAGAACTGCGGCGTATTCCCGGGTTCCTGAATGAAAGTGCTTAGGACGGAGCCGTTGTGGACCTTGACCACCCGCGCTTCCGTCCAGTGCGTGAAGTCCGTGGTGCCCTCAAGAATCCAGACACGATTGCTGGCATCGGAGAGGTTGATCCCGGCAGCGTCAGGGCTTCGGCGAATCTGAAGCGAACCCGGAGCGTCGGCTGCTGGTGCGGTGGCCGGGGCGACACAGGCCAGCAGAACCGCCATGGCGAGAACCTTGTTCCCGGGACGAATCGAAAGGTGGGCTTTCATGAAGCGATCCTGCGCCACGTCACCTTAAGGCAAAATGAAGGCCGGAAACATTTCTGTTGCGATGTGGCGGCGGGGCGGACTCGTGGAATGCGGACGCGCGTCCGGAAATCAGCGGCTGGCCTTGAGCGAACGGCTGCGCTAACTTCCGGCAGAAACCAAGCGCGATCGCCACCGGCCCATGTTCAAAACACTCAAATACTGGCAGCTCACGAGCGCCTTGAAAGCGAAGGGCAACGCCCCGGAAGCGTTCTCTGCCGTGCTCGAACTCGGTCGCCTCGGCGACGACAAGGCCATCGCGTTGCTCGTCGAAACGCTCGCCCGCAAGGACGGCGTCGCCCGCAGCGCCGCGCGCGAATTGGGGAAACTTCGCCAAGCCTCCGCCGTCGCCCCGCTCGTCGCCGCGCTGGACTGTGGCGAGATCAATCAGGCCGCCGCCGAGGCGCTTCTGGCTTATGGCGCGGCGGCTGTTGGTCCGCTGATCGAAGTTCTGACCAAGGGTTCCGGTGCCGCCCGGCAACTGGCTGCCGCCGCACTCGGCGAGTTGCGTGACAAACGCTCCGTCGAGCCGCTCGTGCAAGTCATGCAGACCGATGACGTTTACGCCGTGCGCACTGCAGCCGCCACCGCGCTTGGGAATTTGAAGGATGCCCGCGCCATCTGGGTGCTGGTAGCCACTTTGCAAATGCGCGATGATTCCGACCCGGCACGCCAGGGCGCACTCGAACAACTCCGCGCCGCCGCGCAGCTCGCGATGCGAAAGATCGGCGATCCTCTGGCTGCAAAGTCCGCCGCCCAGACCGTGACCGATCTCGCCAACGCCGCCGTGGCGGACGCAGAACGCAAACTTGCCGGATCGAACTACCATCCGAAGCTCGTCGGCGACATCAAGTTGCTCAACGAAGACGAACTGCTCGCAGTGCTCCGCGAACTCGTCGCCGCCAGCGAAGAGATATCGTGGGCCAAACTCGAAAGCCGCGAACCAATGCTCGCGGAATACTTCGCCGCCTATGAGCAACGCGCCGGTGTCGCGACCACCATTGGGAAGGAGGTTCACCGACGCGGTGGCCGCGAGCTTTTGCGGCGGCTGCTCGAAGAGAACCTTGGCAACCACAGCGCCATTGCCAACTGGTGGGACGAAATCGGCCGCTGAACCGTGCCCGTCCCGTTGGTGTTCACCAGCGCGTCCGGAACAGCCCGAGGTCGAACGCGCTCCGCCCCGTTATGCAAAGGTCTGCGAGAATCTCCCCGACCACGCTCGAGAACTTGAATCCGTGCCCTGAGCACGGGCTGGCGATCCACACCTGCTCGTGCGCCGGATGCCGGTCGATCCAGAAATGTTCGTCTGGCGTGTTCGTGTAGAGGCACACTGTCGCCGATTGGAACGCGCCTTCCGCGTCCGGCATGAACCGCCGCAACAACCCACGCATTTCGTCCACCTCCGCCGCGCTCACTTCACGCGCCACGCCATCCGGGCCACCCAGCGCGCCATCGTGATGGCACGCCACTTTCACGCCGTCGCCCAAATCCGGAAACCCGTAGAAGAACCGCTGCTCGTCGAATTGCCACAGGTGAATCGGACAACGTTCGCTCGTGAACTGCGCGGCGTTCCGTGCTGGTGAAAACCAGAACAACGCCTGCCGTTCGACTGTCAACGGCGCGTTCAGCCCGGGCAACAACTCTCGCGCCCACGCCCCGGCGGAGAGGATCAATCGTCCCGCGTGATACGTGCCCTGCGAGGTTCTCACTTCGACGCCGTTGCCAGTTGCCGTCCAGCCCTGCACGGGTTCCTCCGTCCGCAATGTCGCGCCATGCGCACCGGCCATCCGCAGGTGCGCGGTGACACATGCTTCTGGAAACAGAATTCCCGCGCGCGGCTCCAGCACGGCGAGCATGCCGGGGGAGGGCGTGATGGCGGGGAATCGTCGGCGCACGTCCGTTGCGGAAAGAATCTCATGCGGCAACCCGTGCAGTTCCGCGCTCCGTTTTGCGCCGCTGAACACCGCGCTCTCCGGCGTCCCCAGCATGAGCCCGCCGGTCTGGAGGAAGAGCTTCGTCGCTGCCGCGCGTTCCAATTCCTCCCAGAGCACATATGCCCGCTGGACCATCGGCACATAGATCGGGTCCTCGAAATACGCCTCGCGAATGATGCGCGTCTGACCGTGGGACGATCCCATCGTGTGCGGCGGCGAGAATCGGTCCAGCCCCAGCACCCGCTGTCCGCGCTGTGCGAGGTGGTATGCCGCCGCGCTCCCCATCGCGCCCAGCCCAACAATGATCACGTCGAAAGAAGCGGCCATGCGTGGAGACTAGGGGAAGTGGGCTTGGTGATTCAATCGCCGGAACCGTTGATGGAGTTCACGCGACGCCCCAAGGAACGAACCTTCGTGTCAGTAATAAGGTGCCGCCGCAGCGGGTGCCCGAGTGCTCACCGAGGTGCGGCTCAACACCCAGTACAGGTCAGCTCGTTCGCCGGCGCTCACGCGAAACGGGAGGTTCGCCGCATCGGGAACCGGAGGAGGCTTGGTCGATCCATTGCGCCATGCGCGGAACTCCGCGTGCCCGTCCGCGAACGCGAAGTTCGCCCCGCCGTTGTGGAACGATGCCGGGAGGTCATGCCATTCGTAGCTGTAGAAGCGGTTGATGAAGTATCCGTCGTTGATGCTGTCCGGATGCTCCTCCACGAACGCGAAAATCTCGGACGGATTCGGCACCTCGGAAAGGGTGAAGAACTGTTTGTAGCCCGGGTTGTTCGTGTTCACTGCGCCGGCGAGGAACTCCCCTGCATTGCCCAGCATCGCGTTCATCGAATAACTCCGCACGCGGCCGCTCCAACCAGCCTGCTGCTGGATCGCGCTCAACGCGTTGTCCGACGGGCAGCGGAAGATCGTCGTGTTCCCGGACAGCATCGGCCCGAGGCCGCCGGACGCGAGCCAGGCGGTGTTGGTGTTGTCTGCGTCCAGTTCCCATGACATGACGTTGTTCGCCCAGTTCAGGAACTCGCCCGAGGCGATCGTCTTGCGCGTGCCTTCCGTGCCCATGTTGAAGGGGAGCAAATCGTCGTTCTCAGCGACGTAAACCTGTAACGCGAGCCCGAGCTGGCGGAGGTTGTTGAGGCAATAGATGGATTGGCCGCGGCTTTTCGCGCGGGCGAGCGGGGGGAGGACCAGGCTGGCGAGGATGCCGACAATGGCGATGACCACCAGCAATTCCACCAAAGTGAAGGCTGCGCGACGACATGAACGGTCGTTCACGCGGTCTGGCGGGCATTCGACATCAAGGATCGTGGGCGACGGCTTCACACCGAGTCAGGTCGATTTGGAACACTTCGACTGTAAACCGGTCGGACGGTCTGTCAATTGGGAGGAACACGCTGGCCAGGGCCGTCCGGCGTTTGTGGTGCTTTGACGTGCCAAGTCGCCTCGCGGCGGGAACGCTAGGGAATGACGATGCGGTAGAACCGCTGCAACGCAATGGTCGGGGTGACGAGCCGGCCGGAATTGTGGTTCGCCTGAACGGTTTCCCAGCCGGCTGACAAATCGTCGCTGCTTTCGAGGTGGCCGTTCCGCGGTGACCAGATGACTTCGCTGAAGCTGGGGTCGTCGAGCCTGCGGATGAGGAGTTGGGGTTGGACCGTTGCGGGTCGAGTCGGGAAGATTCCTGAAACCTCGGCTGCCAGCGTGATGCTCTCGCTCCGAAGCGTGCCTTGGTGCAGTTCAACTGCAAGGAGGTTCGTTCCACCGATGAGTGTCGGGGCATGCACGATGTGAGTTTCGGAAATGGCGTCGCCGAAGGACCGGGTGGCAAGGCTGTCGTAGGTGATGTCGCCGGATGCCATGCCGGTGCGCAGGAACTCGACGCCGTTGAGGTAGAAGACCGCACCGTCGTTGATGGCGATTTGCAGCTTCAGGAGCGAGTGGGCGGCATCACCGTTGAATACAAAGCGGGTGCGGAAATAGATCGTCGGAATCTGTGCGGTGTTCGCTGCGTTGGAAAGCGTGAGGCAGCTGCGGACTTGGCTTTCCAGAACAGGGACGAAAAGACGGCACATGCTGCCATCAGCCTGGCGATAGGCGTCGAATGGCGCGTATCTGTTGGTCCAAGCGGTGTCATCGTAGTCCGTGGCGCGCCAGGCTGTGCCGAGGTCCGTGCCGGATTGGTTGAGCCGCCATTGTTGAAAGTCATCCACTAAGACCAGTGGTGCCGCGAAGGATGCAATCGAAACTTCGCTTCCAGCGGCCAGGGGGTTGCCATGATTCACGAATTCGTCGAGTTGAGCCCCCCGCTGGAGGATGTACACGGTGTTCGGATCGCGGGGGACATCGGTCGTGAAGATGAACTCGGTGCTGGAACCGTTGTCGCGCTCGCCGAACACGACGGTGAGAGTCGTGGAACGATCCTCGGAAAGAACCAGCCATTCAAAGTTGTCCATTGCAGCGCCCGGATCCGGCGCTTCCGAGAATGCTACACGGATCATTGTTGGGTCCTCCAAGCCCAGTGCGTACAGGATGCGCACGCCGTTTGTGTCTGGCACATAGGTGAGCGTTGCAACACGGCTGGTCACGCTGCCTGCACTGTTGCTGGCGACGCAGAAGTAATCTCCCGCATCCCCGAGCGCCATCGCTGGAATCAAGTAACTGTCGGCCGCAGCCCCGGCTATTGCCGCGCCATTGCGGAACCATTGGAACGCCGGCGCGGGGAATCCGCTGGCCTGAGCCACGAGCGTTGTGCTCGCGTCCTGATCGACGGAGCGGTCCGTCGGTTCATCGACGGACAGAAACGCGGGCAGTTGAGATGAGGCGGTTTCGAGACTGAGGCCAAAGACGACGTCAGAGCTGGTGCTGCTCTGTTGATGCACTTCGACGGCGAGCACGTTGTCGCCCTGCACCAGGTAGTTGACCGGGATGGCGAACTCCACAACCTGACCTTCCGGCGTTGCGAGTTGGGCACGGGTGGTGAACGTGATGGTGCCGGCGGGCATCCGCACCCGACGCACTTCGGCTCCGTTCAGGTAGACGATTGCGCCGTCGTCGATGTAGCCCTTGGCGATGATGTTCAATCCCGCAGGGTTGCCTGAAAAGTTGAACCTCGCGCGAAAGTAGTACGTCGGGCGTCCGCCGCTGACCAGCATGGGCGTCCGAACTGGCGTGGGATAGGGATACGGCAGCGAGCCTTCCAACCCGAAAAGCCCCGTGCCGCTGCGCCACTGGGATTCCGCCGGATAAGAGACTTCGCGCCAGGCTGTGCCGCGGTCGATTCCGGCGTCGTCATAGCGCCAGACGCTGTTCGTGAGGTTCACGATGGTCGTGACGCCAATCTGGGCGTCTGCGGCACTTGCCCAAGCCAGCAAAGCCGCAAGGGATAACAGGTTGGAAGTACACCGCATCGGTGCGGCATTGAAACCCGCCATAATGCTCTTCCCGCAATGGCTCAACGCCGTGCGAAAAAAAGCCACTAGCCGGGTGGAGTCTGGAACTGGATTCACGCGCTCACAGTGAACCATATTTCACCGTCCGTTGCAATGACGCCGATCGCAACGTCTTGGCAACACGGGCAACGAGTTTCGATCACCACGTGCCCTGCCAGCCGCGGCCGTTGCGAAGAGAGCCAGTGCTTGAATCTGCCCGGGCGTCCGGCAACCTCGCACGCGTGAAACCTCTCCTCCTTTGCCTCCTTCCGGGGCTGCTCACGATACTCCCCGCCGCCGTGGCTCCGGCAGCTCCGGGCGCAGCTGCTGCCACCAACCGCTACGAATTCCGCGCCGAGCACAGTCGTGATGGGCTCGGGAAGTTTTATATGGGACGCGAGATCGCGCACTTCATGAGCCATCAGGGTGCGGACTGGCTGGAACGCCCTGAGCGCGACCAGGAGGAGCACACTGGCAAACTCGTGGCGCATCTCGGCGTCAAGCCCGGCCAGGCAATCGCCGACATCGGCGCTGGCACCGGTTATTTCAGCCGACGTTTTGCGACGTTGACCGGTCCCGCAGGGAAAGTCTTTGCGGTCGAGATTCAGCAGGAGATGCTCGACCTGTTGACGAACCAGACGGCACGCGCCGGCATCACGAACGTCGTCCCGGTGTTGGGAACGATCACGGATACGAAACTACCGCCAGCTTCCGTGGACCTGGCGGTGATGATCGATGTCTATCATGAGTTCGATCATCCATGGGAGATGATGCAGGGTATCGTGCGTGCCTTGAAGCCCGGCGGGCGCGTCGTGTTTGTCGAGTTCCGCGCGGAAGATCCAGCGGTGCCTATCAAGCCGCTGCACAAGATGTCCGAGGCGCAGGTGCGCAAGGAAATGTCCGTCCAGCCGCTGGAATGGGTCGAGACGCTCGCGGTGCTGCCGCGCCAGCACATCATTGTCTTCCGGAAGCCGGCTGCGTCTCCGAAATGAACGGGAGGCGCGCGTGTCGCCTCGCAGCAAGATTCCGGTTGTTCATCCGTTCCCGGCGGTTAACCTCGCCGCAATTCCTATGAAAAACTTCGCGCTCCTGCTTTCAGCCGGCCTGCTCTCGCTCATCATCACGCCGGAACTTTCCGCCAGCGACTGGCCTCAATGGCGCGGGCCGACACGCACAGGGCACGCGCTGATGACGGAGTCGATCGCCCGGTTGCCGAAGGAACTGACTCCGCTTTGGAGAATTACCGTCGGCGCGGGGCATTCCGGCCCGGTGGTGTCGGGCAGGGTACTCGTCTATCTCGACGAAGATGGTGCGCGTGAAGTCGCCCATGCCATCGACACGGCGACAGGCCGTGAACTGTGGAAAGCGGATTACGCCGAGCGGGCGAAGGATGAATGGGGTGCCGGGCCTCGCGCCACGCCGCTGATCGATGGCGACCGGGTTTATGTGCAGGCGATGAACGGCGAGTTCCGCTGCTTGAACTTGAAGGATGGCAGCGTGCGCTGGCAGACCAGTTACGGCGCGGATTTCGGGGCCAAGTTCATGGGCATGGCCGCGGGCGAAGGCAACGGCACTGCCACACGGCGCGGCAACAGTGGCTCGGGCGTCATTGATGGTTCGCGGATTATCCTGCCTGTTGGCGGCACGAAGGGTTCGAGTCTTGTCTGTTTCGACAAGCTCTCGGGCAAGGTGCTGTGGAAGTCCGGCAACGATGAGGCCGCGTATTCCTCCTTCATGGTCTCGACGATTGCGGGCGTCCGTCAGGTGGTGGCGTTGACGGCGGAAGCGTTGCTCGGGGCGAAAGTCGAGACGGGTGAGATCCTGTGGCGCGTTCCGCTCAAGACTGCGGCCAAGCGCCACGCAGCGTCCCCGGTGATCATCGACGATCAAGTGGTCGTGAACTCCCACACGTTCGGCACGCGCAGCTTTCGCATCGAGAAGGACACGGGCGGGATCAAGGCCACGGAGGCCTGGGCCAATGCCGCGTTGAAGATCAACCTCGCTTCGCTCGTGCATCTGAACGGCCACCTTTACGGGCAGGGCGCGGCGAAGGACTTCGTTTGCGTGGATGCCGCGACTGGTGAATTGAAGTGGTCGCAGGCTGGCTTTGGGCTGGGCAAGAAGGACTACGCCTCGACGATCGCCGTCGGCGACAAGCTTCTCGCACTCACCGAAGACGGAACGCTGCTGCTGGTTGCGGCGAACTCTGCGAAATACACCGAACTCGGCCGCGTGCAGGTCTGCGGAAGCACCTGGAGTTTCCCGGCGCTGGCCGACGGGCGGCTCTACGTGCGCGACGGACGTACCTTGCAGTGTCTGGAACTCTCCGCAGGGCGTTGAACGCGCCGGTGTGGCGCGGCCGTCATCAGAAGGTGATCGAAATCCCGCCGGTGATGGACTGCACGCGGGCGCGGCCAAAACGCACCGACTGCGAAGTATTGTCCACCTCCCACTCTGCTGCTTCCGCCGCGAAATATTTGTAAGTCACGCCGAGCGCAAGATGGGCATTGATGTTCCAGCGCACACCGCCGTAAGCCTGCCACGCGAAAACCGCATCGGATGCCCCGCCGTCGACGGCTGAGCCGCTGTTGAGGCTGTCGTCGTTGATCCCAAGCACGCTGAAGGAAACGCCCGGTCCTCCGCCGATGAACGGAACGAGCGGCGACTTGTTCGGCAGACGAAACTCCACCACCGCGAGAATGGGTGCCTGCAACAGCGCTGCATCGGCCCCCTTGATTTCGTTCACGATGAACCCCGTCTCGGCACCGAGGCTGAACCAGTCGTTGAAGCGGTAGCCCAAGTTCAGCCCGATCCGGCCGCCGGTGCTGAACTCGACTTCGCCGCCCGGAGGCGCGTCGGGAAATTCGCGCAGGCTGGTGTCCTTCGCGATGGCCGGGCCGGCATCCACGCCGAGATAAAGGCCGTGATCGTCGTGGGCCTGAACGGCGGTGGACGAGAGGGTGAGCACGGAGGCTGTGATGACTAGCAGGAGGACTTGGATGGCTTTCATGGTGTGAGGTTTCGTTGAGGTTTGATTCGCTGGCTTTGCGATAGAAGTTCGACCCCTGCCTGTCAATGCCGCGAATCGGGACACGGCTCCTTTGGCCGAGCGGCGGCGGCAATCGCTGCTCGGAATGAAAACCAGTTAAGGGAACTGATTAACCCGCCGAAGACAAAGGAGAATGGAACTCAATGCCGGGAATCGAAACCAGAAACGTGCCTTCCACCGTGGAAGGTGCCGGGCGATCGCGGCGCGGCGTTGAAGAGCTTTTATACCTATGGCCTCATTTAGTTACGTGGCGCGTGAAGCTGGCAGCGGGAGGGAAATCCGCGGCTCTATGGATGCCCAGAGCGAGCAGGCCGCCGTGGCGTCCCTGCTGAACAAGAATCTCCTTGTGATGAACATCCAGGAGAAAACCGCCAAGAAGGGCAAGACCGCCGGCGGTTCGGTGGGCCTGGCCGACCTCGTCATTTTCACGCGACAACTCGCCACCATGATCGACGCCGGCTTGGCGATGGTCCAGTCGCTCCAGGCGCTTGCTGACCAGACGAACAACAAGATCATGCGCGACACGATCAAGGACGTCTGCACCCGCGTCGAGGGCGGCGACAGTTTCTCCGAGGCGTTGAGCAAGCATCCGAAGACGTTCAACAAGCTCTATGTCTGCATGGTCGGAGCGGGCGAACGAGGCGGTCTGCTCTCCGAAATTCTCTCGCGACTGGCCACCTATCTCGAAAGCACCGCCAAGCTGCGCAAGAAGGTGAAGTCGGCGATGATGTATCCGGTGGCGGTCACCGTGATCGCTCTTGGCATCACCGTCTTCCTGCTCGTGAAAGTCGTGCCCGTATTCGGCGAAGTTTATTCCGGCTTCGGCTCGAAGCTTCCCGCGCCTACGCAGATGCTGATCAATGTCAGCAAAATTGTTCAGAGCTACCTCCTGATCCTGATGGGAATCGCCGGTGCCGCTGTCTGGGGTTGGATGGCGTGGCTAAAGACGGCGAAAGGGCGCGAGTTCTGGGATAGCACGCGCATCCGGCTTCCAATCTTCGGCTCCATCGCTCACAAGATCTGCCTCGCCCGCTTCACCCGCACGCTGGCTTCGTTGGTGCGCAGCGGTGTGCCGATTCTCGAGGTTCTGCAAATCGTTTCCAACACCGTCGGCAACGTTGTCATGGAAAAGGCGATTCGCGTGGCGGCCAGCGACATCGAACGCGGCGAGAGCATCGCGGCGGCGCTGGGCAAGCATCCGGTGTTTCCCGTGATGATCATCCGCATGGTGACCGCCGGTGAGCAGACCGGCAAAATCGAGAACATTCTCGAGCGCATCTCGGACTTCCTCGACGACGAGATTCAAACGACTCTCTCCGGCCTGACCTCGCTGATCGAACCGCTGCTCATCGCCTTCCTTGGTATTACGGTTGGCGGCATCGCGATTTGTATGTTCCTCCCGATCTTCAAGATGAGCGAACTCGTCAATCCGCGGAAGTAGCGGCGACGCCCGGGTTCAGCCCGCACTTTTCAACAAAACAGCGCGGACCGAAAGGCCCGCGCTGTTTCGCTTTTCCAGAGTCGTGTACGACGTCGCTCGCTTCGAGTTACTTGAGCAGGACCTCGGCGATCTGAACGGCGTTCAATGCCGCGCCCTTGAGCAATTGATCGCCCGCCACCCAGAAGCACAGGCCGTTGTCTAACGCGCAGTCCTGCCGGAGCCGGCCGACCTCGCAGTTGTACTTCTCGGCCACGTAGAGGGGCAGGGGATACTCCTTCTTCTCGGGATTATCGACGACATCAAGGCCGGGTGCCTTGAGCAAAACAGCGCGGGCAGCCTCGACCGTCACCGGCTTCTCGAACTCGGCACTGACGGCAACAGAGTGTGCGCGATAGACCGGCACGCGGACGCATGTGACACTCGCGCGGAAGCCGGGGTGATGCATGATCTTCCGGCCCTCGTTCTCCATCTTCATCTCTTCCTTCGTGTAGCCGGAAGGCAGGAAGGAATCCACATGCGGCAGGACGTTGAAGGCAATCTGGTGGGGATAAACTTCCTTCGTCACGGGCTTGCCGGCGACGACTTCGCCAACCTGACGTTCGAGTTCTTCGATTGCCTTCGCACCCGTGCCGGACACGGCCTGATAGCTCGACGCGAAAATCCGCTTTACGCCAAAGGCCTGGTGCAACGGATAGAGTGCCATGAGCGTGATTGCCGTGGTGCAGTTCGGGTTGGCGAGGATGCCGCGATGGTTCTTCACGTCGGCGGCGTTAATCTCCGGGACGACGAGCGGGACGGTGTCATCCATGCGGAACGCACTCGAGTTGTCCACCACCACGCAGCCCGCCTTCGCCGCGATGGGCGCAAACTCCTTCGAAATGCTCCCGCCCGCGCTGAACAGGGCGATGTCGATGCCGGCGAAGGAATCCTTGGTTAGTTCGGTGACGGTGACGTCCTGGCCTTTGAAGGGAAGCTTCTTGCCCACGGAACGCGCCGAGGCGAGCAGCGTGAGCTTGCCCACCGGGAAGTTGCGCTTCTCGAGCGTCTTGATCATTTCGATGCCCACGGCACCCGTGGCACCAACAACTGCGACATGCGGATTCGGATTCATAGTCAAAGGGCGACGACTATATCCACGGACCGCCATGTGTCAAACCGCCCGCCGGGCTTGGGCTGTTTGGGTGCGATCGGAAGTGGCGGGCAGCTAGCGGCCAAGACATGCGAAGCCCGACGTGGCTGAGGGCTAACGACCCAAGCACAGTGACCCGGCCCGCGGGACGCCACGATTGCAACCGGAGCGCAATGGCCGGGTTCGGAGCAATGCTGGGTATTTCACAGCGGTCAATTCGAGCCGTTTATGACCCAAAAGCAGGGCGGAGTTAGGCCTGAAATCGGTTTCCCACTGAACCCATGCCCATGCGTTACTGGCGTTCCATCGTCCGAGTGGTTCAGTCCACGGTTTCCGGGATCATTCTATTGATCCCGCGGGTCGTCAGTTTCGGCGGTGTGTGCGCCTGCGTCTCACCGGCAACCGGCGCCTCCGTGGAGATCGTTCTGCAGCACGGGGCAACCATCGAAGTCATGGCGCCGGCGTTCAGTCCCGATGGCCGCATCGTTGCCGCCTCGGGAGAAAGCGAGTCCATCCGCCTGTGGGACCGTGCCTTGGGGGATTTGGTGGGGGACTGTGCCGGGACATCCGGAGCGGGTCATCGACGTGAAGTTCAGTCCGGAAGGAAAATAGCTCGCGTCGTCGAGCACGGATGGGAGCGTCAAGTTGTGGGACTATCGCGAGGGGCGGCTCCTGCGGATGTTCACCGATCATGTCGGCAACTGGGTGCGGCAGGTGGCGTTCAGTCCGAATGGCCGATGGCTCGTGCCGGCGAGTTTCGACGGGAAGTTGAGCGTGTGGGACGCCACGAACGGGGAGGGTGGCGCGCACGTTTCCGACGAAGGGGCGCGGCGACACGGTGCGGGAAGCCCGGCTTTGGCTGGCTGGCGGCTTTGATTTCTGGTAGGCAATCTCCTGCTTGAGCGACATCACGAAAATCCTGACGCGTTTGGAGACGGGCGATCCTGCGGCCGTTCAGGAGTTTCTGCCGCTCGTTTACGGGGAGCTCCGGCAGTTGGCGCGACAGAAGATGGCGGGGGAAGCGCCGGGGAACACCCTCCAGCCGACGGCGCTGGTGCATGAAGCCTGGCTGAGATTGGGAGGGGATGCGCAGCCGGGCTGGCGAAACCGCGTTCATTTCTTTGGTGCGGCCGCAGAGGCCATGCGGCGAATCCTCGTGGAACGCGCGCGCCGACGACTGGCGGCCAAGCGCGGCAGTGGCACGGAACCGGTGGACCTGGACCGCCTCGAACTGCCGGCGCCAATCGCGGATGATGACGCTCTCCTTCGCGTGAATGAGGCGCTCGATAAACTGGCTCGAGTGAGCGCCGCCAAAGCCGAATTGGTGAAGCTTCGGTATTTTGCCGGGCTGACGTTCGACGAGACTGCGGCGACCCTGGGCATCACCGTGCCAGTGGCGAAGCAATGGTGGGCCTATGCCCGGGCCTGGCTCTCCGTCGAGCTGGAAAAGCAGGCGTTGGAGTAAACAATGCCCCGGTGCGACAAAGCCCAAGGAGGTGGAACTCGTCGCGCTGCGACGAGTAGCGCCGCGTTCAGCGGCGCAACGAACTCGCGATGGCCAAAACCTCCACACCCCGGCTCTGCAACCGCCCCGGTCGCCCGCTGGACGCGGGCGAGTGGTCGCAGCGCGACCACTTCCACCACGGACAACGTCAAGGTGCACCGCTCCGGGCCGCCAAGATTTTTCATACTTTTTACCGGCGCACTGCGCATGATGAACTGGTGATCCCGTGAAACCAGAATTGCCAACGAACCTGCCACCCCAGGAAAGGGAGGAGCTGCTTTTTGCCGCTGCCTTGGAACGGGACGAACCCGCGCGGTCGGCCTTTCTGGATGAGGCGTGCCGGGGCAACCCGGAGTTACGACGGCGATTGCTGGCACTCCTGACCGCGAACGAGCGACCAGATGCTGGGCGACCTCGGTGCCCGCGTGATCAAGGTGGAGGCGCCGGGCAGCGGCGACGACACCCGCGGCTGGGGACCGCCGTTCGTCGGCGAGCCCGACGCGCGCCAGTCCACCTACTTCCTGT
>SXGS01609176.1_pt1 | contig 24902 bp, 18 predicted proteins | sample 3174681 | NCBI WGS metagenome assembly SXGS01 (sample SAMN11356861, study PRJNA531348) | freshwater metagenome | isolation source: freshwater sample F1-80 | place: China: Fuxian Lake, Yuxi | collected 2017-12-25 | reverse complement strand
TCGGGCGAGTAATTGTTGCGCTGTGACGCGCGGCAGTCGTTGGGCGAACTGCCCCAAACGCCGCCGCGCAACAATCGAGACGAGCCAGTAGCAGGTCCTGTGGGGTTTGTAATCGGGCTCGAGGCGTAGTACCCATAGCTCCAATAATCCTGACACCACTCCCAAACATTTCCTGACATATCGTGCAGACCCAATCCATTGCCAAACTTGCCGCCAACGGCGTGGGTTTGGCTGTCTGCAGTATTGCTGAACCACGCAATGTTCCCGAGAAGCGTGTCATCGTTGAAGCCATTTGGCTGTTGGGGATAACTGTGAAATGCTGTTGTCGTTCCCGCGCGATAGGCATATTCCCATTCGGCTTCGGTTGGCAAGCGCAAACCTGTTGCAGAATTGAAACCACCCGAACCAGTGATCATGTTCCAAGAGACTCGTTCGACTGGACGCGATGGACTGTCGGAGTATCCAGAGAAACTGCTCGGATTGCTCCCCATCGTTGCCGTCCACTGAGCCTGCGTCACTTCATAACGCCCAATATAAAAAGCGCTCAATATCACTTGGTGCAAGGGAGTTTCGTTGGAAGAACAAGAAAATTGAGCGGACGCACTGCAACCCATTATGAATGTTCCCTCTGGAACCAACAGCATCTCGATATTGCTTGCGTTGTCGCGCACTCGCCAAGGCAAACCCGACGCCGCAATCGCGTTTCGCAAAGTGGCGTTGGTCACAACCGCGGCATCTGGCGTCGCTTCCAACACAGTCGCCCATGAAGGACCAGGGCATACTCCCCAACCCGACAGAACAAATGTAAGGTCGAGTCCGTCGACAGATCCATCGCCGTTGACATCGGTTCCTCCTGGAACACCACTTGTGCCCCAAGCTGACAAGAGACTGGCGAGGTCCAGTCCATCAACAATGTGATCGTCATTCACATCCGCAGAACACTGCGCCTTCGCGGACCGCGACACAGGAGAAAGCGTCAATAGTGTTGCAGCAATGACTATGGCAGTGTTATTCATTGATTTCATAAACATAATATAAGTCTATGTTGCACTAAGTCAAAGATTCCCCATTTCCCATATATAGAGGCATTTCATAGGAACTGTTTTTTTTGGACTCATTGAATAATCGCGCGTTGCGTCGATGCAGGTCAAACCATTGAACTGCACACTGCGGCGATATTTGCAAAGCGAGAAAATTCATTTCACTTTCAGAAGATCTGACCAGCGCGTGGTGTAACAAGGTGTACGCATTTTGGCTTGCATTTCCCATGCCGGAGCTTGGCTTGGGCTTGGGCTCCCGCACGCGCCAACCTTCAAAGTGTTCCTGCCCATTCGTGCGTTGATTGCATCCATTACTTTCATGACCTTTGCATCTTGGGAATGTTGACGCTGGTCATCAAAGAGAGAAAACTGAATTGACGCGCTTGGGCAGATATCCGAAAGAATCACGCCAGCTTTTTTATATTCAACACCCTCGCGAAAAATTTGCTCCAGCACGCGGTTGGCCGCTGCGCTCAATCGGACTGTCGACGATGTGCCTGCATCCATCTTGATCATGCGCGAGTTGTAATACTGCGGCCCATCTTTGAAACGATTGGTCTGAATAAAGACGCTCATTGTGTGGCAGATACCGTCTTGGCGACGCAGTTTCTCGCATGCACGCGTGACATAGTTCGCTACGGCTTCTTGCAATTCTGAAAGTGTGTACACCGGCCGTCCAAACGATTTCGAACAAACGATTTGCTTGCGATCCTCTTGAATCATCTCCAGCGCCAAGCATGATTCGCCGCGCAACTCCAGGACAATGCGCCGCCCAATAATGGTGAGCAACTTCTGCATCGCGTCCAAATTTGCATCGCGAAGTTGCTGGGCAGTGCGCACACCCACACGATTCAATTTGGCGGCGCTGCGTGCGCCGATCCCCCACACATCCTCGACAGGCAATGCGTGCAGAACTTCTTCCTGCGTCGCAGGGTCGCACAGATTCAAAACGCCGTCGTTTTTATTGTTTTTCTTCGCGACGCGGTTCGCCACCTTCGCCAATACCTTTGTTGGACCAATTCCAATTGCGGTTGGAATGCCGGTGTCGCGCCGCACCACTCGGCGAATCTCGCGCGCGTATTCGGTCAAATTGCGGCTGCCAAAACCATCGAGCGACAAGAATGCTTCGTCAATGCTGTACACCTCCATCTCTGGAGTGAACTGCGCCAAAGTGGACATCATGCGCGCTGAAAGATCGCCATAGAGCGCATAGTTCGATGAATAAACCCGGACTCGGTTGCGCTTGACGATGTCCTTGATCAAGTGCAACGGATCGCCCATTTTTATGCCCAACGCCTTTGCCTCGTCGCTGCGCGAAACAGCGCATCCGTCATTGTTGCTCAACACAATCACGGGTTGATTGTTCAACGATGGATTGAAGACGCGTTCGCAGGAGCAATAAAAACTATTGCCATCCACAAGAGCAAACACAAGAGGTGTTGCGGGAGAAGGAACGCGCGGCGTGCTCATTTGAGACTGTGGATCACATTCGTGCAGACGCCCACAACCTCGAACTGCATTCCTTCCACGATCACGATGTCCTGATATGCAGGATTTTCCGCCTTCAAAGTGATTTTTGAATTGCGACAGATGTAACGCTTCACCGTGAATTCTCCGTTGACCACCGCGAGCACAATTGATTTGTTGCGCGGCTCTTTTGATCGGTCCACAATCAACAAGTCATCGGGATGAATGCCCACGCCAATCATCGAATCTCCAGCGACGCGCACGAAAAATGTTGCGGATGGTTTGTCTATGAGATATTCGTTCAGGTCAAGCTTCTTCTCTATATAGTCATCTGCAGGACTTGGAAAACCACAAGAGACCACGCATCCAAAAAATGGAAGCCGCACGCTGGGCTTGATCGCGGATTTTTTCTTTATGGAACTTGGCACTTTGTCCTGCTTCAATCTTATCCTCACCCCCCTTTGGAAAAGACACGAATCGCAGCAGCGCAAACTGCATCGCACGCTTTGACCGCGGCTTCACCGCCTTGATTGCTTGCGGCAAGGACTGCAAAACCTTTCTCGGGCGAGAGCCAAGCAACGCAATACCACAGGGTGTTTGACCCTGAGTGCGTCAAGACCTTGCCGCCCCACGCGCGATCGGCGGTCATCCATCCGAGAGCTTCAAACGGTTCGGCTTCACCTCGCGCTTGAAGATGTGCAAGTTCAGCCGACGCTCCAACGAGCGCCGCAGGTGGCTTTGCACCAAGATGAAACGCGATGAACTTCGCCCATTCGCCAACCGGCATATGGAGCGTGCCGGCTGGCGCGATCGCATTTGGATTATCCATTTCACGCGGCGTTGCATCTGCGGCGTGCCCACTTGGAGCGTTTGCATTTGACTTCGTGGGAATTCCGAATCCGAAATCTTTGATTGTCAGCGGCACAAGCACACGCTCCGCAAGCAGGGATTCAAAATCTTTCCCACTCGCAATCTCGATCATTCGCCCCGCAATTGCATACCCCTGATTGGAATATGCGAAGGCTCCACGAACTTGTGCAGCAGCGCGCGAAAGAATGCCGCGCACAAACACCGCGCGACATTGTTTAGCCGAATCGGCGCAGGAAAACGCTTCTTTCCATTCTTCGGGCGAGGGCGCAGATGGCGCGCCACTTCTATGGCGCAGCAACTCCTCGAGTGTCACGCTTTTCCAATCGGCATGCATTCCAGGAACATCACTGCCGAGCAACTCTTCAACTGTGCTCTTCCATTTTATTTTTCCATCCGCGACAAGCACTGCACACAGCGTTGCGGTGAATGCTTTTGTGCACGATCCAAGATGCATTCGGTCGGTGGCGGTGATCAGATCGCTCTTGCCCTGCTGACGAATGCCGTCGACTGCGATCGACTCGACGCCATTTTTTGTGACGATCGCCACAACCAAACCAGGAATTTTATATCGCGCACGAATCTCTGCCACTGACGCGGAGAGTTCTTGTGGCGTAATTGTGGTCTGAGGCGAGATGGGCGATCCACTGATTGAAGAGACGAGAACCATCATCACCGCAATGAGCAACATATGCATAGAGTAGGTTATTCCGTTTCTTGTGGCTTGCGCCAAGACGCGTGGTAATGAATATTCAGCGTTCGATAATCGCGCTGTCGGCGCTGCGCAACTCTTCAAACAAAGTTGCGGCATCGGGCGCCATACAAACGCGTTCACGCGTTGCGATGTTGGAGAAAATTCGACTGACACGGTGCAGGACTTGGATGTGCTCTGTGATCTTGTCTGGCGGCGAAGCGAGCAGCACAATCAAACGAACAGGACGACGGTCGATCGCGCCAAATTCGATCGGCACGGAGGGTCGACCGATCGCGATCGCAGGTCGCAAAATGCTTGCACATTTTCCGTGAGGTATTGCCAAGCCTTCTCCAATTCCCGTCGATCTCTGTTGTTCTCGTTCCCAGACTGACTTCTTGAAAAGTTCTGGATCGGCCAGCACACCGATGTTTGCCAGCGCATCGACTAATTCCTCGAGCGCGCCGCGACGATCAATCGCGAGTAGCGGAACTCGAATCGCCTTTGGGTCAAGTATGTCTGTGATTGAGAAGTTCATAATCAAGGGAAGTCGCAGGATAGCAATGTTCAATTACTTGGCATACTGGATCGAATCAATTCGGCACGATCTTCCGCAACTTTCTGCTGTGCTTCGTCACCATTTTGCTTGTAAGCCTCGCTGAGAAGTTCGAAGAGTTTTGCTTCATTTGGCGCAAGCTCGATTGCAGGAGTCAATGTTGCTATGGCATCCGCTGGACGCTGGAGTCGCAACTGACCCAGCGCGATCGCAGCGCTGATCGCGACATTCTTCGGGTCATTCGCAAGTGAATTCCTGGCGATGGCGATCCCTTCGTCGACATCATTGGTGGTGCCGTATTCGATCAGCAGCATAGATAGTCTGCGTATCGGATATGTCGAAACTGTCTGACTATTCGCAACATCTCGTGCGATTATGATCGCTTCCTCGAGTCGTTCCTGTTGCAGCAGACGACCAACTTGCTCATCGACGATTGTGATCCATGTCGGATGCGCTGTGACAACCGATCGAAACCACTCAACAGATTGTTGGTCTTTCTGCTGCGCATCAAGAACACGCAAGAGAACCGTGGCGATCCACTCTTGCGGATTTTCGTTCCACGCTTGGCGCAGTACTGCCTCGCTTTGTGGAAACTCCCCTAGGACTGCATGCAACCAAACAATCCGCGTGAGAATATTTTCGTTTCGAGGAGCGAAGAGTGCCAATCCACCTGAATTGATCGAAAGCGTGCGGCCATACCACTTCAATCCATCACGCGCCGCGGACTGCATTGCTGGTGAGACTTCGCTTGGATTTTGAGAGAACACTTGCGACTCTGGCAACTGAACGGACAAGTCATTGCGATACGCCATCCATCCACTGAAATTGACCGCAAAATTGTCGGCAAGCCCAAGTGAGATGCATAGGGTGATGGCGATCCAAGCAAATCCCAGCGGTTGGATGCGGTGCTGTCGGACAAAATTGATGCGATGAAATCCTGTTGGATATCGCAGAAGAATATGCCATGACTTCCAAGTCATGAATGCAAAGCAAGCGGCAATTCCTGAGGCAAACAAGAGAGGAACGGTTGCCTTGGCCACGCTTTCTCCAAATGGAAAATAGACCGCATAGAAAGCAAACAACGCAGCGGACAACAGCGCGAATTCGCCGGTCCAAGAAAGATCCCACTTCTTGACTGCGGTGGGAGCTTGAGGAATTCCCACTGCTGGTTTTCCAAATCCAAATGAAAGCGCTTCTTTGGGACACACCGAAACGCAATCCGTGCACTTCATACAACCTGGATCAACCACCATTCCATAGAGCGCGACTTCTTCATGCACACGAACATTGGAAGTGCAGACAGCAGTGCAGTGACCGCATCCTTCGCACGCATCCGAAACGCGAATGCGTCCGATTGCCAATTCATCCACAGGAGCGAACACGCCACCATACGGACAGGCATATGTGCAATATCCTTTTTGACCAAGAAACCACACGGTCACGAATCCGCAGACCAAGAGAAATGGAATCGCCATCATCAGTCCGGGGAAAGTCGTCCAATAGTTCGTGGTTGTCATCTTCCACGAGAGTTCCATAGGCAAAAGATCTGGCTGCAAGATTGGTGCGATTGCAAATCGATAGACCAATGGCCAAACAAACATATACGCGGCGAGTGCGACGGGAATCCAGCGCAGTAAACGCGACCGAAAAGCTTTCGGACGAATTCCACTTTTATGCAGTAACGAACCGCAGAAATCTTGCAACATCAAGATGTGGCAACCCCATCCGCAGAACCAACGGCCCAAGATCGCCGTCGAAAGAATTGCGACAACGAAGAAGATGAATCCAACTGTGATGGCACCATGTTTGAGCGTTTCCATCGATTCGCTTGGTTCGATCGGTGCGAGAGTCACGCCAACCACGAGCCACTGAACAAGATGAACGATCATCAGGAATTGGACGATGAGAAGAATTGTGAAACGCCGCACGGTCATTCGCGACTTACGAATCGGCTGATTCGCGGGGATCGAACAGACTCGAGGCGTTGCGAGTAGCGGAAGCGAGACGGGAGCGTTTGACATCGATTCAATCATAACCCTCATTCGTGACGGCTCGTCCTATACTTGTCGTGCTCTATATGGCGCGGGATTACTACGAGGTTCTGGGAATTGCACGAACGGCAACAGCCGACGAGATTCGCCGCGCACATCGCAAACTTGCGAAGGAATTTCATCCTGACAAAAATAAATCGACGGATGCACCGAAACGATTCTCAGAACTGCAAGAAGCGTATGACGCACTTTCTGATCCAGAAAAGCGCAAGCAATACGACCAATTCGGACATGCGGGCTCCAGCGCAAATCCATTCGGTGGTCGAGGTGGTCGAGGCCAAACTGGTGGCGGGCAAGCTGGCGGGCCTTGGCAGAATGTCAATCCTGAAGACCTCGAAGAAATGATGGGTGGACTTGGCGGTATTGGAGATTTTTTTCGTGGCGGTGCAACGCGGAGCGGGCGATCGGGACGCTCCGCAGCGCAAGCGGGACAGAATATGGAAATCGAAGTCACGGTCGATTTTATGACCGCTGCGGTGGGAGGCACTCGCAATGTTTCTGTTCGAGATGCCCAAGGAAAAAATTCCGCGATCGATGTCCGCATTCCTGCGGGGATCGCCAGCGGCGGATCAATGCGAGTTGCAGGCAAGGGCCATGATGGAACTGGCGGCGGGCCGCCGGGAGATCTGATACTTGTGATTCGAGTCGCGCCGCATTCTTGGTTTTATCGCGACGGCATGGATGTTTCGATCGATGTGCCAATCACGATTGTCGAAGCGACGCTTGGAACTTCGATTGATGTCCCCCTTTTGAAGGGAACTGTCAAGTTGAAGATTCCTGCGGGAACGCCAAGCGGAAAAAAACTTCGCGTGACTGGAAAGGGAATCGCTCCCGCAAACAAAACTGCAGGAGACTTTTATGCCGTCATTCAAATTATTGCGCCGACCGATGTTGAACCTGCGGATGCTGACGCATTGAAGGTGCTGGGCGAAAAGTTGCCGAATCCAAGAGAAAATCGCTGGGTTTGAAAGAGGATCGAGATGCATTTGCGTGCAACGGACTGATTCGCCCTGTGGCTCGAACTAATTCAGAATGATTTATGCGAGCGCCGCGGGACGCATGTCCTGGCGCTCAAACCAATTCAGAATGCTTTATGCGAGCGCCGCGGGACGCATGTATGCGTGCTCACACGAAGACGGAATGATTTATGCGAGCGCCGCGGGACGCATGTATGCGTGCTCACACGAAGACGGAATGATTTATGCGAGCGCCGCGGGACGCATGTCCTGGCGCTCAAACATGCTGCGCCTCGCCTACGCGGACTCCGGCTCGGCTTGCAAACTCGCGCAGGACATGGTCCCGACGGCGCACACGCGAAACGATGTTCGTTTTCGCAGCTGTGTGTTTGGCTCGAATCTGTTTGCGTCTCCAGCCGTTGGAAAGTTCTCTCGGGCGAGTTCCGCAGGCGACCGACTGAACTTGCAACAAAATTTTCGCGAATCGGATCGTGTCGGTCGCCGAGGACTGTTTGAGCCCCGAGAGGACTTTTCACGGCTGATCACTTATGCATTTCCGTGGCTGTGTCCGTGGCTCGAATCGATGCAAATTCAACTCAGCGACGCGCCCATTTCAAAGTTCACCCCGCGTCGATCTTCCCTCACCCAATCAACCGCATTCTTGAAAATCCTCAATCCAAGCGGATCAAATTTTCGCACTGCCGGCGCTTGCAGATCCATTCGCGTCCACTGCGGATGTTGGGTCCACCTCGTGTATCGCTCAGGATGCGGCATCAATCCAAAGACAAGTCCAGATGCGTCGCAAATGCCCGCAATCTCACCAACTGATCCATTGAAATTATCACTCGCCCCATATCGAATGGCGATCTGTCCGCCAGCACTCAAGCGTTCAACCACCGCGGCAGGCGCGACGAATCGACCTTCGCCGTGCGCGCTCGGAAGCACATCATCAGGTTGATCGCACGCCAATCCTTTCGTCCATACGCAGACCGTATCCGCGGGAATTTCGACGCGTGTCCATCGATCCGTAAATCGCGCCGACAGATTGTTCGCAAGCGCAACCGATGCGTGCGCGGGATTCTCTGGCCACGAATCTCCCGCAGAATTTGGACCCGGCAACAAACCAGCTTGCACCGCGATCTGAAATCCATTGCATGGACAGATCATCGCAACGCCACGCGCAATCGCGTCGCGAAGCGCTGGATAAATCGTCCGCGCCATCAATGCTCCCATAATTCGTCCCGCGGCGATGTCATCGCCATAACTGAATCCACCTGGCAAACCAATCAAGTCATATCCCGCGATTCGAGATGGCTCGCGCGCGAGCGTTTGCAATAATTCGCTGTGCGGCTCTGCCCCTGCTGCGGCGAAAGCACTGCCAAGTTCCAGATCGCAGTTGATCCCTGGAGCGGTGATGATGAGTGCTTTCGGCGCGTTGGGTTTCATAGTGCTGTCAATAAATTACCAACCAGAATTTCCAGACGACCACGCAGCACGCAGCTTTTCGAGAGACTCATATCCAAGATCGCTGTCACCGTGACAGATTTTCAAGTCGCTCGATGAATTCGTTTGTCCAATGATCGCACTTGGAATTCCTGCCGCTGCGAATCTCGCGCACAGCGAATGCGCGTCGCTGGACTTCACTTCCAAAATATAGCGCGATGGATCTTCAGCGAATGCCAGTGCATAAGGATCAAACACATCACCCGCCGCGCTGATAGCCGCACTTTTTTCTGCTTGCAAAATCGGCATCTTTGCAAGATCAATCCGCGCGCCAATGCCTCCCGCGAACGCCATTTCAGCAACCGCGACAAGAAGTCCACCTTCGCTGCAATCATGCGCGCTGCGTATCACTCCACTTGCGATTTCGTTTGCAACCGCCGCGGCAATGCGTGGTCCTTGCGTCAAATCCACGCAGGGCATCTCAAGCGATGACGATCCATCAATACCTGCCAAGAGCGCCCAGTGCGATCCACCCAATCGCATCGAAGTCGATCCAACCAACACAATCGAATGATCCGCACCCTTCAAGTCCATCGTGCAAGATCTATGAATGTCGTTGACAATCGAAAATCCGCTGATCAAGAGCGTTGGTGGAATCTGAATTGTCCGACCATCATCGGTGACGAATTGATTATTCAGACTGTCCTTGCCCGAAATGAATGGCGCGCGATATGCCTTCGCTCCGTCATAACAAGCCCACGCCGCACGAACGAGCGCGCCCATATTGTGCGGATCTTTGCACGATGGCCAACAGAAATTATCGAGTATCGCAATGCGCGATGGATCTGCTCCAACGCAAACAAGATTGCGAACGCACTCATCAATTGCGGCGAGTCCCATGATGTATGGATCGCTCGCGAGCCCACTTGCCAAACCACTGCCAATCGCAAGGCCGCGCGAACTTCCCACGACTGGCGCGATCACCGCCGCATCTCCTGGACCACCCTCGCCAATTCCAACGAGCGGCTTGACGACCGAAGTCCCTTGAACTTCGTGGTCGTACTGTCGAATGATCCACGCTTTGCTTGCGATGTTTGGATGCGACAAAAGAGCGCAAATTGCCTGCGAAATCGAACGCGACGGAATCGAACTTGGCTTCGTACGCGATCCTGCAAACCCTGCATTTTTCTTCGACCAGTTCGGATCCCACACAGCCTCGCGAACTGGCGAAGGAATACCAGCGTGCATGAAGTGCGTATCAAGCCGACCAACTTCGTTTCCATTCCATCGCAACACGATGTTCTGATTCGAAGTGCCGAATGTTCCAAGCTCCGACATCTCGACAGCGTGATCCGCGCAAATTGCGCGAAGTACTGCAATATTTTCCACTGGCACTGCAAGCACAAAACGCTCCTGCGCTTCGCTGATCCAGACCTCCGTCGGCGAAAGTCCCGCATATTTCACAGGCGCTCGGTCAAGATGCACATCAGCACCGATGGTCGCACCCATCTCGCCGACTGCGCTGGAAAATCCACCCGCGCCACAATCCGTCAACCCGTGATAAAGACATCCATGCGCGTGATCGCGCGCCGCAAGAATCGCATCGAGCGCACTCTTTTCAGTGATCGCATTTCCGATCTGCACTGCATGGCTGAATTCATCCGCGTGCGTGTCAGTCAATTCCGCGCTGGAAAAAGTTGCGCCATGAATTCCGTCACGACCAGTACGACCGCCGATCGCAACGATGACATCACCCATCCGCACCGTGCCATGCGTGCGGTTGCGCGGCATCATGCCGATACAACCAGCAAACACCAGTGGATTGCCGACATAGCGATCGTCGAACCACACTGTTCCATTGAGCGTTGGAATGCCCATGCGATTTCCATAATCGCGAATGCCAGAAACAACTTGCGACAGAACGCGCTTTGGTGCGATGCATCCTCGCGGAATCGGAGAGAGATCTGCGTTGGCGACGCAGAAAATGTCCGTCGATGCGATTGGCTTCGCCCCCTGCCCTGTTGCGATGATGTCGCGAATGCAACCGCCGATTCCAGTCGCAGCACCACCATAAGGTTCGATTGCGCTTGGATGATTGTGCGTTTCGACCTTGAAACAAATCGCATTCTGATCGTCGAATGCGATGACGCCAGAGTTGTCAACGAAAACAGAAAGGCACCACTCAATCGGGGCCACGCCCATTCGCACACCAGGCCCTGCAAGAAAATCATTCTTCCCCATCAATTCATGCGTCGCACCCGCGACTGTGGTCTTGAGCAAATTATTGATCACAACCGTTCCATCTGACTGCGCCACATGACCTGGTCGTTGATGATCACCGCAACGCTCGCCGCTGTATCGGATTGTCGACTTGAGTGTCTTGTGAACACAGTGCTCGCTCCAAGTTTGCGCGAGCGTTTCAAGTTCGATTTCGCGCGGATCGCGGCCAAGTCGATGATATTCCGCTTGAATTGCCTTCATTTCGTCACGCGACAAAAATAAATGCGCGTCACGCGATAACCGATCAAGCGCATCGTCGCCAATTTCCCGCATCGCAACTTCTCGAATCTTCAATTCGTACGCGCTTCCATGCGGGAAAGATTCTGGGTGATACGGCTCGTCAAAGATTGCGTGAATCACAGGGTTCGCCGCGTGCTGCTCGACGATCGCGCGAGCTTGCGATTTCGAGACTCCCCAGAAATCGAAGCGCGCTCCAGTTCGGACTTCGACATCGCACCCAAGCAAAGCCTGCGCCGCAATTTTGACACTGTCGGCAGCAGGATCCATCACGCCAGGCAGGGGATGAACTTCGACGATTGCATCAGGCAAGGTTTTTGTGTGCCCAGCAGTTGAAACAGATGCTGGACCGGATGCAGAACCATGCGCTCGCTTCCAAGACCATGACTGCGTCACCGGATCCGCGAGCAATTCGCGCGCAAGGCGATTGCAAGCATTCGCGTCAAGGTTTCCACTGATCAGATAGACCGCGCTATGCGCCAAGCGCGTTGGCGCAAGCGCACCAGCGCTTCGCGCAAGCGCATCACCACGAGGGTCGCGATCGCCGCCAATCGAACGAACCTCAAACCGAATAATTTCTCCCGTCGAAAGCAATGACATCTGTTTGATACTAGCGAATTGTCGCCAGATTCTGCGCTCAGAAGAGCAACTGCATTTGCGCACGCACGACGAATTCGTCAGATTCTGAAGCGCGCCAACCAGTCGATGGCGTTGCGGCCGATGGATAGATCGGCGTGAAACCATAACCAAAGTCGGCAGTCACTTTCGCATCTTGACCGTCGATGTAATAGTTCAAACCAGTCGTCAAGATGGAAACATGACCTTGGTTGAGTAGAAAGTTTCCGACTTGTGTGGCTGAAAGTGCGTCAGCATTTGAGGCCGTCAAGTGCATGTATTCATAGCGCGTAAAAACTTCCCACTTCGGCGCGAGATACACAGATCCTTGCAAGGTGATACCAAGCGCATTCACACCGCCAGCGTTGACCGTCTGGGTCGATGGAGAAACACTGTTTACAGAATTGCGGTAAAACGCCGCATATGATTCAACATAGTTGTAATACGCACTTGCGAAAAGTGATGCCCCTCCGAACTGCATGGTGAAATCCGTAGTGATCCCAACCCAAGTGTTCGTGTCGGAACTTGTAGACAGCGCGACATTTTGTTGTTGACCATAGATTTCGCTCGGCTTAGTCCCTTGTGCATTCACCGCAAATCCCCACAACCAACCAGGCTCTGATCCATCTGGACTTGTGAACTGATCGAATTGTTGCCAGCCACCAGAACCCTTCCAATCGAATCGCGTGGTCACACCCCAGATACTTTGTTGTTCAAACCAAGGAGAATTCAGTGGATGAGAACCAACAACTTGGCCCGCTCCTGCGATGTTGTCGTTGCCACCATCATTCACAGAAAATCGCCAGCGGGCCTCGTTGGAAAGCCATTCCAATTCCAATCCTTGCGTGTAACCCATTCCGTAATGCAAAGAGACAAGCGATCGATCAACTGCCATCTGATATTGCTCGAGAACCAAAAATTCTCGGCCGTACGGCGCGCGAAATTGACCGACCCGAACGGACCAATCATCTGTCAAGTTGACACGAACCCACGCATCGAGCAATTGGAAAGATCCAGAAGTGGTCTCTCCAACAAATCCGCCAACATTTGTTCCATTTGACGATGGCTGTTGGGCAGTGCTTGAACTATTGGAAAAAATACCCTTCAGCATGTACTGAATGTCAGGTGAAATCACATGACCCTGCGCCCAGAGTTCGATGTTGTGAACATCGAAGCCAGATCGATTGAGGGTTTGGTCATATGTCACTTGCGGGATGTTTGGATTACCTGTTGGAACAATTCCATCAGCCGTATATGGCGCGCGCATAGAACTCCACACCCAACGGGCTTGCACTAAACCGCCGATTTCCAAGCGAAATCTATTGTCTGGGCTTGCGATGAAAAAACCGTTGTCCCAGCCCGCAGTTGCGCCATTGGACTGAAGAGAGGTTCGCGTCGCGCTATCAGCCAAGACATCCTTGACCAACTCACGCACTTCAGCGGCGCGTTCTTCGGTCAACCACTGCTCGCCATTCTGCGACTTCAACTCGACAACTTGTCCCTGCAATTCAGCGTTACGCTTTTCCAGAGCATCGAGGCGCCGCGCCATATCGTCGATCTGCCGACTGTTCTGATCTGTAGCGCTTTGCGTTGCCGGAGAATTTGATTGCGCCAATATCGAACTCAGCGCAAGCGAAAAGAAAATGGTCTCTGCGAGAGCCATGGAATAAAAATGAGTCTAACCGAATGCCAAGGCATCCGCCGAATCCGAATGCGGAGGGGCAAGTCGCTTGAACCGTCGCTTTCCGGTGGCGACGCTCTTCGGTGGCGGCGCTCCTCGGTGGCGGCGCTTTCCGGTGGCGGCGCTCCTCGGTGGCGGCGCGATTCCGATCGCCGCCACCGAAATAAAAAAAGGGCCGACCCTTGCGGATCGGCCCTTTGCGTCTCTATCAAGTTGGTCGAAGAACACTTCGTCCAACATAAAATCTTGAATCACGAAACTCGAAACCTGTCAGATGATTCCCAACTCAGAACATGATCTGAAGCTGAGAGATGATGTTCATCTGATCGGAGTTCGATGTGTTGGCATCAGGATTCCAACCAGCGCCAGTGAGATCTGCTGTGGAGCTTCCAATGTCGGACAGCGAAATACCAAACTGGGTTGTCCACTTCATGTTGGTACCAGCATAAACATTCACACCGAAGGTGAGGATGTTGTTGACATCGGTTGCAGAACCACTAGTACCGCCAGGCGTTGCCGAGCCATTTTCGACATTCATCCATTCCCAGCGACCGAATGCTTCGAGGGAATCGGTGAAGCGGTAGCCACCTTGAACGACCATTCCGTAACTTGTATAAGAAGTATTAGGAGAAACTGAAACTTGGTCCTCTCCGTTGGCCCCAACAAATGCCCCGCTCAGGCTCAAACCACCCGACTTGAATGTTGCATCGGCTGTCCAGTCAATTGCTGCAGTCGTTGTATTACCTGTAGTTTCTCCATACACAACTGATTGTACACTTGGGTTATATCGACCATTAACGGTTGCTCCACGATTGTTGTAATACTGAATCGCTGCACCGATGACGAGACCTGATTCATCACTCTTGAGTGATGTCTCGTTGTCGAACTGCGACCAACTTCCCATAGCCTTGAATTCAGCACGACCTGCGAGCGAAATGCTGTTGTTGCTATTGCTCGACCAAGTTCCGTTCTGACCACGAGGACCATTGTTGTATGAACCCATCGCGCGGAACATGTCCTGCGTGTAGTTCAACATTACTCCTTGGGTATAACCACCCGAGAAGATGTAATCAACGACTGATCGTTCAGCGGTGAGCTGTGCGCCAGCATTGCGGAGAGATTCTGCCATGAATGGGGACTTGAACTGTCCGACCTTCACACCGAATCCATTGCCGAAGTCCTTGTTTACCCAAGCGTCTTGGAGAACAACTTGTCCAGCGGTTGGGGTGTAAGGATCGACAGCAGATCCATAGTTCATTCGAGCCATATATGTCCAACTTGGGTCAACAACATTGCCCGAGAAAGCCATTTGGGTGCGACGGTTTTCGAATGCCCATGTTGAGACGGCGTCGCCGGTTCCGTTGGTGGCATTGCTTGAAATATTCTCACCTGGCTGATAATTCCAAGTGAAGCGGGCTTGCGCGAGCAAGCTGAGGTTCAACTTGAAGTTTCCGTCAGCGCTGGAGATGAAGAATCCGTTGTTGTAACCCGAAGTCGCGGCAGTTCCTTGAAGGCTGGTGCGGGTTTCGGAGTCAGCGAGGACATCCTTCACGAGCGACTTGATTTCGGCGGCGCGCTCTTCTGTGAGCCACTTGTCGCCATTTTGGGACTTGAGAGTTGCAACTTCAGCCTTGAGTTGAGCGATCTCGCTCATGGCGTCAGTTCCTTGCGCAGATGCCGCGCCGGTAAAGGCGAGACCACTAGCGAGAATTCCAACATACTTGGTAAGAGTCATAATTTCCTGTGCTCCTGTTTTGATTTCACCGTTCTTGATACGAGACGCGATTGGTGAACCTGGTTGTGACACCTGAAATCGGAAACCCCCGCCACGTTGACGAGGACCGACTCAGGTTTTTTCAGTATCGACCATTTCGGGGCGAAACCTGAAGGCGGAACTATAGGGTCGTGGGGTGCCTTTGTCCACCTGTCAAGTGCTGCGGGAGGTGCAAGTGCCGTTTTATGGCATAAAAACGGCATTCTCGAGAGAAAAGATTTCCGTTATCAGCCAAAAACTTTTCAGAATTATCGAATATTTCCCTTGACAAGCGATTCTGAGAGCAAAACGCAGAGGCTTGCGAGTGCTCGTTCTGGGTCTGGTGCGCCGCCAGATTTCATCTGAAAATCGGTGTGAACAGCTTGGTGCAAAAGTGCGGCGGCGCGGGTTTCGCCTATTTTTCTGGCCACTCGCAGGATCGGAATCGTCGATTCTCCCCATAAACGAAGCTCTTTTGCGATTTGACCATCAGAAACTCCTTGGGCGGCAAGAGCGGCTGCAGCGTGAATTTTACGAGCAAGATCGATTGCAGACCAAGAGATCATCACCTCTGGAGCCTTGGAAATCCGCAGTAATTCCGTCAATTTCGCAGCGGCACGCCCAGAATCTCCGCTGAGAATTGCGTCCTGAATCTCCCAGGCTTGCTCTTCTCGGCTTGCGCCAACAAGCTCCACAACGGTCAAACGCTCTATTTTCTTGCGGCCAGAAGCAAGCGCGCCCACCGCCAATTTGCCGATTTCCGAATCCAAACGAGCCAAATCAGCGCCCACTCGTTCGACCAATAATGTTGAGGCATCCAAATCCATCTGTATTTTATGCTGTTTTTCGCTGCGGGCGACGCACCAACGCGCGGCATCCGCATCGCTGGGGGATTCGCATTTCAAAATAATCCCAGCCTTTAAAACAATCTTGTCAAAGTTGCCGGGTCGCCAATTCTGCGCCCGAAGCAGCAAAGTTGCCTCTTTCATAGGGTCTTCTGCATATCGCTCCATTGCACGGCGACGATCCTCGGCCCCGAAGAAAGCGTCCGCGTTATCGACTATCACAAGTTTGTGGGATGACATCAATCCATATGAGCGCAATTCGTCCAAGACGGTTGCAAGCGTTGCTGTAGACCCGTCAAATGAGAATTCGTCGACTCCTCCGAAGTGCGTCTCCAAAGCGGTACGCAGTCGCCGCGACCATTCAACCCGCAGAAAAGAATCCTTTCCGTGCAGGATCACGATGCGGTGCTGAGCTTCTGGTCCGTGGGTGGTCACGGCGGCATCCTAGCCCCCCGCCAATTCGATCCGCCCCTTGCGCGAACTTCTCTCTATCCTTGCGCGCCTTATGCAGATTCCATCTGATCCGTACGGCTTGGGCGCTCTTGGCGAACGCACCGCTTCCCGTGAAACCCTCTCCGCAGCGGGATTGCCCATCGACCCGCGCATTTCCACTAGCTATCAGCGCACGCGCGAGATGACCATCGACGAACTCCTATTGGAGAACCGCGTGGTGTTCTTGGTTGGCGAAATCAATCATTCGTCCGGCGCACGCGTGCTGATGCAAATGCTCTATCTGGAAAATCAAAAAAAGGGGCAAGATATAAATTTTTATATCAACAGTCCCGGCGGTTCGGTTGATGACACGCTTGCGATTTATGACACGATGCAATACATCAGCAGCGAAGTTGCGACGACATGTATTGGCCGCGCATATTCAGGCGGCGCTGTTTTGTTGTGCTGCGGACATCCAGGCAAGCGCACGATTCTTCCGCACGCGAAGGTGATGATCCATCAACCGTACGGCGGCGTCACTGGACAAACCACCGACATTCAGATTCAAGCGGATCAAATCATCAAAGCGAAACGCTTGTTGAACGAGATCATCGCTCGACATTGCAAGCAGCCATACGAACAAGTCGCGAAGGACGGCGAGCGAGATAAATATTTCGACGCGCAAGAAGCGAAGGCGTATGGACTCGTCGACGATGTGGCGTCGTTTCCCGACAAGAGCAAGAAATAATCGCCGATCGTGGCCGCTGTGCAAACAACCATGATGATGATGGAAGACGAACCTCTGTTGGTGCCTCATGTCATCGACGCTTCGGGATATTCCCAGCGCGAATTTGACATCGTCTCGCGCTTGCTTGCGGATCGCATCGTGTTGTGTTCGGGCGAGGTTGAATCGGAAATGGCAAATTCGATCGTTGCGCAATTACTTTTTCTTGCCAATGACAAACCCGATGCGCCGGTGAGCATCTATATCAATGGACAAGGCGGCAGTGTGAACGACGGTCTTGCGATCATCGACACAATGCGCATGATGCCATATCCCGTCGCGACATACATCGTTGGATCTGCTCCAAGCATGATGAGCGTCATCGCTTGCTGCGGAACGAAGGGTCAGCGATTTGCCCTGCCCCATGCATGGAACTTAATGCATCAGGGTCGATACTTCGATGCGATCGAAGGTCAAGCGACCGATCTTGAAATTGAAGCGCGCCGAATGTTGCGCCTCGAAGAACAGTGCAATGTGCTTTACGCAGACGCCACGGGAAAGTCCACCGAACAAATCGGCCGCGATTGCGACCGTGATCTCTGGCTGAATGCTTCCGAAATGTTGGCTTATGGCCTCATCGATCGGATCGTGAATCGATTTCCAACTCCATCTCTTTCTAAGGATTGAATTATGAGCATCATCCCAATCGTGATTGAAAAAACTGGCCGAGGCGAACGCGCATACGACATCTATTCACGACTTCTCAACGATCGCGTTGTCTTTGTCGGCGGACAAGTCTCCGACGGGATGGCGAACTTGATCGTCGCGCAACTCTTGTTCTTGGCCAACGACAATCCCAAGGGCGAGATTTCACTTTATGTCAACAGTCCCGGCGGCAGCGTGACCGCGGGACTTGGCATCGTTGACACGATGCGATTCGTTCCATGTCCAGTGGCGACATACATCATCGGCCAAGCCGCGAGCATGGGAAGCGTGATCGCATGCAGCGGCACAAAAGGACGACGATTTGCCCTTCCAAATGCGGAAAATCTGATGCATCAACCTCTGCTTGGCGGAGTTTTGGAAGGTCAAGCCACCGATCTTGAGATCGAGGCCCGACACATTCTTCGACTGCGCGATCAGATCTATCAGATCTACGCGACCGAAACAGGACAAACCAAAGAACGGATCGCTGAAGATTGCGAACGCAATAAATGGCTCAGTGCGCCAGAGATGCTTTCGTATGGTTTGATCGACGGCGTCTTGGACAAACTGCAATTGAAAAAAGCGTGATTACGATTGCTCCAGGAGCGGGAACGCTCTGAGGAACGATCGATGATCCAAAGACCCACGCATCCGAAGCACCGTTGAATAGAACGCGATCAGATGCGCCGAACGCTGCTTGATCCCAACTGCCGGTGTCCTGCAACCAGAGGTGCCAATAGTTTTCGATTGGCCAAAGATCGCCTTGGCCATAATTGGTGTCGCCGTCGATGGTGATACCTGTCAAAAAAATTCCCCACGAATAGGTGTCGAATGTCATCGAAAATGTTGGCAGAGCGGCATCGATGTCGACGAGCGCATCCCAGCTGGTGTAATTCGTACTTTCCCATCGAACGTAAAAGAGATAGCCATCGCCATCTTCTTGATCAATCTGAATCGACGCAAGATTTGCGCCGATCCCAATATTGAAATCAGCAATTATTGCTGCGGTCGCTTGCGACGAAGCAAAGAGGGTGAATGCGACGAACACAACAAGCGCGCGAGCGCTTACGAAGAGCGAAGAAATGGACATGAAATTCCTTGAAATGCGGAGCACCTGTTTCGCGCAGGGTCTAAAGGGAGGGAACCAAAAGGATAAAACAGCGGAGACGCCAAACGCTGCGAGTTGGTCGACCCGACTTTCGACAAAGTGTCTGATGCACTGTGTCGATCACGGTGACGCGATCGTTGCCGAATTGCACGGCATTCCTCCAACTCGAAACGTACTGCCCAATGAATTGGCAGTCGGGGCAAGAATAGCAATATCTTCTTTGATCGTGTTGAGTCGTTACGATGTTTGAATGATCGACACACCAAGCGCAACCATCGAACAACACGCGGCGCGATTTCAAAAGGATTTCGCCCGTGTACGCACCGAAATTCAGAAAGCTGTCGTCGGGCATAAAGATGTTGTCGACGGCGTTCTTGTTGCGCTTTTCGCCAATGGTCATGCCCTTCTCGAAGGCGTGCCTGGCTTGGGGAAGACTCTTTTGGTGCGATCTCTTTCGCAAGCACTTTCGCTGAACTTCAATCGCATTCAGTTCACTCCAGACTTGATGCCTGCCGACGTGACTGGAACGACCATCGTTGTCGAACGAGATGGCGGTCGCGATTTTCAATTTCGTAAAGGTCCAGTTTTCACGCAAATTCTGCTGGCGGACGAAATCAATCGCGCCACTCCAAAGACGCAATCATCGCTCTTGGAAGCAATGCAAGAACGCAGCGTGACAGTCGGAGGAACCACTCATATTCTTGAGAAGCCATTTCTTGTGATGGCGACGCAAAATCCGATCGAACAAGAGGGAACATATCCACTGCCTGAAGCGCAGCTCGATCGATTCTTTTTCAAGTTAGAAGTTGGATATTCCACTCGTGAAGAACTTGCAGAAATTTTGAATCGCACTACTGCGGGCGAAGCTCCAGCGATTGAACAAGTGATCGACGCAGCGACAATTCTTTCGCATCAGAAGTTGGTGCGACACGTGAAGATCGCTCCGCATGTTCAGGATTATGCCGTGCGACTTGTGCTTTCGACGCATCCTCAAGGTCAGTTCGCAACGCCAATGACCAATCGGTATTTGCGATTCGGCGCAAGTCCGCGCGCGGCACAAACGCTTGCGCTTGGAGCAAAGGTCTATGCATTGCTCGCAGGGCGAGGCCACGTTGCCGTTGAAGACATTCAAAAGTGCGCACTTCCCGCGCTTCGACATCGAATGCTGATCAACTTCGAAGGCGAAGCCGAAGGAATCAATCCTGACACCATCGTGCAGAATGCGGTTGAAACGCTTTCTGCGGATGCTCGTGTGACGGCCTAGATTCTTTTTCTAAACTGAACCCAAAATTGAACGAAACTTGAGCCAAATATTTGCTCCCCAAACTGGGCTGGGCATATCATTTAACGCTTGAAATGACATTTTGGGCCCTTCCATTTGCAATATCGGAACCATATTCCATCCTTATGAGTAGGAGGCAATATGAAAAAGTATGAATCTGGGAATGGAACTGGGACAGGTACTGGGGCGAAACGAGAGACAATTCGCGCGACAAACTGGGCATCAAAGCTGCGACTTGGTTTCAACAGCGATTCTCTGGATGATGGCATCTGCGCCGATCTTGATCGAGATTCTCGACAAGACCGACCGCATCCCCCGCAGGCATCTCACTTTGGAATGCCAAGTGTTGGCGAGAATGGTTTGCCGTCGATTGCTGGAGAAATTCTTGCGGTCGTTCGAACGCTTATGCCACGGGCCGAGAGCGCAGACATCAGAATTCGCGTTGAAATCGACCAATTTGTCGGTGGTTTGACCGCGGGTCCTATTGGAACAATCCTCTTTGGCATGCTTCGCCGTGCGATCGATGCGTATGGACTGGCGAGTGCTCAAGGTGAAAACTGCGCGAATTCCGCTGAAATAACGCTTTGTGCAAGGTTGGACGGCGGGCTCGTTCGCCTGCATATTCTGGACGGTGCGCAGAAGCGGAAGGTCCCCAGCGCAGATGCGGCAATTGGACTTTCTGCGGCAACTGCGGAGTCCCTCGGTGGTACGCTAGAAATCTGCACTGTTCCATTTGGTCTGGAAACACTGCTTACTGCAACGATTCCTGCTTCTCGGCTCGCCTATAACAATGAAAATGCGGCTTGAACTTACACCGCTAGAAATCCGTATAACAATGAAGATGAAGAACAACACAACACAGCGAAATTTGGCGATACGCAGCATTTGCTTGACGAGCGGAATTGTGGCATCGCTTTTCTTCGCTGCGAATCAATTTGCAAGTGCGCAAACCTCGTCCAGCCGTGGCGGGAAAACCACTCAACGCGAACAAGTCAGTAGTGATGGACGGACTGGGGGAAAAGGAACAACAACAGTTCGTCCGCTTGTGGGCGAAGGATGGCAAGTTGCACCGCAAATTTTAGCTGCGATTCCTGCTGTCGTCGGTGACGCATTTGGAAGTTCTGTGGCGATGAACGAAGCCGGAACGATTCTGGTTGTCGGCGCATCGGACGCCAAAGTTGACGACGTCAACGCTGTTGGAGCAGTACATATCTTTACATATTCCAAATTAATGAACGCATGGGAGCATGTTCAACTTCTCGAGTGTCCTCAGAAAATTACATTGGGGCAACTCAATGGATCGCCAGGATTGGCACTCTTCGGTTGGTCTGTTGCAATCAGCGGATCAACGATCGTCGTTGGCGCGCCAGTTGTCACGCCAAACTCCGGAATGCCTTCACTTGCAGGACGTGCCTATGTTTTTCAGCAGAGCGCCGATGACCAGTTATGGGGGAAAATTTTTCAGGGCGAACGTGTTGCGAACAAGATCCTTGGGCCTATTGATCCAGAAATGATTGGATACTTCGGCGGATCTGTTGCGATCGATGTTGATCCTGCCTTTGGTGTCGATGACACCCGAATCGCCGTAGGTTCGACATTCCGCGGTACCGCCAATCAAGGTGGTGTTTATGTTTTTGAAGGACCTGGGATCACACCCAATCTGATTGTGCAAAAGAAATTTTTTCTTCCGGAAGATGTCATCGCACAGGATCAATTTGGATCGAAAGTTGCGATGGACGGCAATCTGTTGGTCGTTGGTGCTCAGTTGGCGGACACCGACGATCTCGTGAACAGCGGCGCGGCCTATGTCTATCGACGCGCCGCAAATTCTGGTGAAACCATTGGGACGTGGGATTCGACACCAGAAGCAATCTTGTCACCTGAAAATGGGGCAAGCGAAGATGGATATGCAAGTTCGGTGTCGATTGTCGGCAACACAATCGCTGTGGGCGCGCCTGGTACTGACCGCGGAGTTGTGAGCGCTCCATTATTTGTCGTTGGAAAGATCTACACAATAAAAGTTGTCGGCACGACAGACTTCACTCTGATTGGCGCTGCGAGCAATTCAGTTGGCACAATTTTCACGGCAACTGCCCCCGGCATCGGAACCGGAACGGCATATATTGAATCTTCAAGCAACGGATCCGCATTTATCTATCGATTGACTGGTGGATTGTGGACTTTGCAAAGTGAAGTCTTCCCACGAGAAGCGAACGCAGGTAATGCATTTGGATACTCGTTGAGTCTTGCGATGAACGGTGATCAATTGATCGTTGGATGCCCTGGATACGAAACAACATCTCCCACAGGAGTGAATGTTGGTTGTGGATTTGCATACACGCGAGATCGAACAACAAATTTGTGGGATCTGCAAGCGACCGATCTCTGGTCGCCAAGCGGGCGCCCAAGCCAAGGAATTGGCGAACAGTGCGCCTTCAGTCAAGATGGTCAGAAGGCTGTCTTGGGAAGTCGGCATAATGTAAGTTCTGGCCCATTGTCCACCCCGATTGCAAGCAATATGTTTGCTTCAACATTTGGATTGACGCCAATTGGAGAAGGCATCGTGGTGGGAACGGTTCCGCCTACTCCCGATGCTCCTGGTGCTGACGGCTACGCGGCGAGTGTCCCCACGACCGGAACGGGAACTGGCGGAACAACTCCAACAACTGGTGGCTTTGGTGGTTCGAGTGCTGCAACTCCCGCCGCACCAACCATTGAAGAATGGGGGCTTGTGCGTGCATCTGTCATTGCCGTCAACCGTAATGAAAAAAGAATCTCTATTTTGACGACTGATGGAAATGGGCAAATTGAAACTGCCGGCAAATCAAACCACTCATTGGGATTCTATGACCCCACCTGGCAAGTCCTCGGCGTTGGCGATGTGAATGGCGATGGCTCGACGGATGTTTTGTTTTATGTTCCTGCAACACGCAAAGTGAAGGCATGGATTCGACTTGGATACACCATTGCGGAAACTATTACAGTTGGAACTGCATCTGTTGGAGATCGATGCATTGGAATCAGTGATTGGACTGGCACAGGATTTGATGGACCCTGTTTCTTACATGCAGATGGGATTTCAATGTCCTTCTGGGTCATCCAAGGTGGAGCAGTCACAAGCAAGATCGAATGGGCGCCAGAAGATTTACTTGAAGGAAGTTGGACTTTCTTTACGGGCGAAGTCACTGGAGATGACCGACAAGATCTGGTTATGTTTAAGGATGGTGGAAGTTCGGTGCTGAAAGTGGAAGTCAATAGCGCAGACAGCGTGACGACTTCGACGATTCCAAGCCCAGGATCGGGCTACAGAATTGCATCCGCCCAGGATCTTGATGGCGATGGATCATCTGATTTCCTGTGGGAAGAACAGTCTTCGAACAAACTGCGCTTCTACTTCCTGAATTCTGATGGATCTGTGCGATTCGATACTCCGTGGGATTCCAATCTTTCTGGTTGGAAAATTGATCAGGCCGCCAACTTCACAACGAGTGGCGGAACTGGAATTATGTTCTCCAAAGATGGCAAAGTGCTTGTGCTTACAGTCCGATTTGAACCGCTACAAACATTGCCCGCAGGTCGCGGAAATATTCGAGTTGATTACTCGCGAGTGATCGGCGAATTCGATAGTGGATATACAGTCTTGGGACCCGCAAAAGAACCTGGGAACTGAAAGACCTTCGGATCGAAAGTTTTCTGATCTGAAACGAGTTATTGCGCTCTCGCCTTGAGTGCAAACGACATTGATCCTTATATATTGCGCGCATGTTGAAGCTGGCGTTCATTCTCTGGCTGGGAGCATTGGGACTTTCTTGGATTCTCGTGCGAGTGACTCGTAATGTTGCGCGGATGCGCGGCTGGGTTGCACCTGTACGAGGCGATCGGTGGCACGCACACGCGACTCCCCTCTTTGGTGGCGTTGGAATTGCGGTGGCATTTTTCGTCGCGCTTGCGATGGGTCGAGGAATCTCTGACGAGTTTCGAGATGCGACGAGTGCGAATGCGGCTCTTGCAATCGCACTTGTTGTCGGAGCAATCGGTGCGGTAGTCACTGGGCTGTGCGATGACATCGTTCACTTTCGCCCTGGTGCGAAGTTGGCGGCGCAATGCGGATGCGCGTGTGCGTTTTTATGGATTTGTGGTGGCGTTGATATCACGGGAAGCGCGCCTGT
>SXGS01539213.1_pt1 | contig 24913 bp, 15 predicted proteins | sample 3174681 | NCBI WGS metagenome assembly SXGS01 (sample SAMN11356861, study PRJNA531348) | freshwater metagenome | isolation source: freshwater sample F1-80 | place: China: Fuxian Lake, Yuxi | collected 2017-12-25 | reverse complement strand
GGTTCTGGCGGCCTCGGCTTCGGCCTTCGTGGCGCTCAGGGTCTCGTTGGCCTCTTCGAGCCGGGCCTTGAGTTCGCTGGACTCTGCCCTGGCCGCCTCGATCTGGCCCCCGAGGGCGCCCCTGGCCTCCTTCAGCTCCTCCTCCAGCGCCCTCGCGCTGTTCTGAGAGGCTTCGAGCTGCTCTTGGGTCATCTCGATCATCATCAGCGCCTCATCGAGCTGCTCTTTGAGAGCGCTCAGGTCGGCGGCGTCCTTGGATGTCTGGGCGCGGGCCTCGTCTTCGGCCTGCTTGAGCTGGCTCTCAAGGCGCTGCCCTCGGCTTGAGGCGGCCTCAAGGTCGGCCTTGAGGAGGTCGATCTGCTGCGTCAGGATCTGTTGTTGAGCGATCAGGCCTTGCTGCTCTTCATCGAAGGAGAGCTTGAGCGTCTCGCGATCCTGGGCCGCCGCGTCGAGCGCGCTGCTGAGCGTCTGGACGCTGCCCCTCTCCGAGTCGAGCTCCAGGAGGGCTTGTTCGAGGGATTGCTTGAGGTTGTCGACTTCGAGCTGGCTGGCTTCGAAGCGGGCCTGCGCCTCGCGGCGCTGAAGTTCGAAGCGCTGGATCTCCTCAAGCTGATCGGTGAAGCGCTCTTCGAGCAGGTCGTGCTCGGCGTTGAGGGCGTGGAGTCGGGATTTCTGGCCATCGAGCTCTTCGAGGGCGGCGTTGGCCTGGGCCAGCGAGGCGCTCAAGTGCTCCTCGGCGATCTCAAGGTCGCTCACCTTGCGCTGAAGCTCGTCGAGGTCGATCTTCTTGCGGGTCAGCTCCTGTCGCAGCGCGGTGACCTGCTGGATGGTGCCGCCGGAGGACTCGCGCAGCTCGATGAGCTCGTGGAGGGCGGCGCTGTGCTCCTGGCGCAGCGCGTTGTAGTCGTCCTCGCGGCGTTGGAGCTGTTTTTTGAGGATCACGAGGTCGAGCTTGTCGCGCGGCGAGAGCGTCGAGTTGTCCTCAGGCCCGGCGGTCGACTCGAGCAGCACGGCGCTGGAGGGAGCCGAAGCGGGCCGTGCCGCGCTCGGGGCAGCCGCAGCGGGAGCCAGGTCGGGCGACGCCGCGCTTGGGGCGGCCGCAGCGGGAGCCAGGTCGGGCGAGGCCGCGATCGGGGCGGCCACATCGGGGATCGGTTCAGCGGGGGGTTCGGGCGCCTCGTCGGCGCGCTCGCCCTGGGGGTCCATGTCGAAGAGATCGTTGGAGACCATCATGCCGAGCTGACCGACAAGCTCGTCGATGTCGCCCTCGTCGAGGGCGTGCGCGGGGTCTGGGATGGAGTTGTCGAGGTTGCTGCCGGATCCTGGCAGGTGGAGGTGCGCGCGGGCGCTGGTCCACAGGGTCTCATAGGAGAAGGGCTTGATGAAGTACTCTTCGGCGCGGGTCTTGAGCTTGCGGTGCTGTTCGAAGGTCTCCTCGGTGGCGGTCGAGGAGATCAAGAAGAGCGGTATGTTGCTGAAGTCGGGGTTGCGCTTGAGCTTCTTGCAGATGCTGTAGCCGCTGATCGTCGGCAGCTCGATGGAGAGGATGATGAGATCGGGGCGCCGATCGCTGATCATCTGCAACCCCATGGTGCCTTCCTCGGCGACCAGGCAGTCGATTCCATGAGACGAGAAAAGCCCGCAGAGTTGATCCATGCAAGCGCGATCATTTTCGATGACGAGCACCGACATCATGCGAAACCTCCAGCAACTCTCAAGCGCGGCGGGGACGAGTCCCGCCCTGGTGTCACGGGTCGGCAGGGGCCGTCGTATCAGCAAGACCTCAAGGCATGGACCTGCGTTGTGAGCGCCCCTCAAATGTGACATGCGCGGCCCCGGCGCGTCAAGAAAGAGGGGCCTTGACCGCGGCGCGCGATGGTGGGCATTTGAGGGCGTGGATTTGGCCGTGGAGGGGGGCATGCCAGAGCGCTTCGCGCAGATGGTGCGGGAGATCGCCCAGACGGAGCTGGTGGTGGGCTACCACGAGCGGGAGGGCGGGGGGGTCTTCTTCGAGGTCGGCTGCGGCCAGGGTCGCAGCCAGGTCGTCATGGCGCAGCTGGTCGACGAGGGCCAGGGCAACCTGATGGTGCACATGATGTCGGAGATCGGGCCGGTGGAGCCCGGGCTGTGCGAGGCGATGCTGGTTCGCAACCTCGGGTTCTGCTACGGGCGGGTGGCGATCGTGGACAGCGGCGGCGATCGCCGCTTCGCGGTGGTCTACACCTACCCGCTGGCCGAGCTCGACGCGCTGGAGTTCGTCCGCGCCTTCGGGGAGGTGGCCTTCATGGCCGACGGGATCGAGCGCGATGTCTACGCGGGGGCGGACAGAGTCTGAAGGAGATCGGAGCGATGAAGATCCTCTATGGGGTGGTCGGCGAGGGGATGGGGCACGCCATCCGGAGCAAGGTGGTGATCGAGAGGTTGCTGTCCTGGGGTCACGAGGTCGAGATCGTGGTGTCGGGGCGGGCGCACGACTACCTCAAGACGCGCTTCGAGGGGGTGCACCGGATCTGGGGCCTGACGATGGCGATGGAGGACAACCGCGTCTCGAAGCTCTCGACGGCCCTGGAGGTCATCAAGGGCGCCGCGACGGGTTGGCCGGAGAACGTGCGCCGCTACTTCGAGATGACGGACGGCTTTGAGCCGGACGTGGTCATCTCGGACTTCGAGACCTGGTCTGCGCTCTACGGGCACAACAACCGGCTGCCGGTCATCTGCCTGGACAACATCCAGGCGGTGCGGCGCCTGAAGCACCCGCCGGAGATCCTGCGCGGCCGCAAGTCCGAGTGGCGGCTGACCAAGGGGATCATCAAGGCGAAGATCCCCACGGCGGACCACTACCTGATCATCTCCTTCTTCGAGGTGCCGACGAAGCGCGATCGGACGACGCTCGTGCCGCCGATCCTGCGGCCCGAGATCCTGGCGGCGCAGCCCGGCGAGGGCGATCACGTCCTGGTCTACCAGACCAGCGAGAGCTTCAAGGAGCTGCCCGAGGTGCTGTCCCAGTTTGACGTCCCCTTCCGGGTCTATGGCCTGCGGCGCGACCTCCAGGCCCCCGTCGTGGAGGGCAACCTGACCTTCTGCCCCTTCTCGGAGGCGGGCTTCATCGAGGATCTGGCCTCTTGCAGGGGCGTGATCGCCTCGGCGGGCTTTACGCTCATCGGCGAGGCGCTGCACCTGGGCAAGCCCTACCTGGCCACGCCCGTGCGGGGGCAGTTCGAGCAGATCATGAACGCGCGCTACATCGAGCACCTCGGCTACGGGCTGCAGGACGAGGACCTCGACGAGTCCACCGTGCGCGCCTTCCTCAACAACCTCGGCACCTTCCGCCAGAACCTCGAAGGCTACCCCCGGCAGGACAACGAGGCGATGTTCGAGCAGCTGCAGGCGCAGCTCGACAAGGCCGTCGCCAGGGTCTGATACGGAGCCACGCTCAAGCCACTTACATTTTAGGCCACCAGGAAGCCCAAGCTGAAAGTGGTTCAAACGTAGTTCCGTATGAGGCCGCCTGCGCGCCGCGCCTCTGGCGTCTCAGGGGCGGCGGCGCGCGCGGGGTCGCTCGTTGCACGGGGTCGATCGTTTCACGTGGAACGTGGCGGCTTGCGCCGCGCGGTGGAGTTGGCCTACTCTGCCGCCTTCAGCCGGTGCATGAGATCGAGGGCGTCAGGTTGGGAAGACAGGAGAGGGGAGGCATGGTGAAGCAAGCGGGGCGCGGCGCGCGGGCGTTGTCGGGCGGTGTTCGTGCGGGGCGCGGGGGTCGCGCGTCGAGGTGGCTCAGGGCGGCGGCGGCTTCGGGGGCATTCTTGACGCTGGCGCCGGGGTGCAGCCTCTCGCAGCTGACCACGGACCAGACGGCCGGGTTGCTCTCCCAGGGCTCGGTGGCGCTGGATCGCGAGAGCGACCTGCAGTTCGCCCGCGAGGCCATGCCGGCCAGCCTCAAGACGCTGGAGACCTTCCTGATCAACTCGCCGCAGAACCCGGAGCTGCTCCTTCTGCTGACGCGGGGATTCAACTCCTACGCCTTCGCGTTCCTGGAGGGCGATCTGGAGAAGGCCAGGTTCGAGGGCTCCGAGCAGGAGGTCGAGTCCTTGAACCGGCGGGCCGTGCTCCATTACATGAGGGCTCGCACCTACGGCTTCATCTTGCTGGACTACGCCGACTTCGAGCGGGCGGCGCTCGGCGGCGATCTCGACGCGGTCAGGCGGTTGATCAAGGACTTCAAGAAGGACGACGTCCCGGGGCTCTTCTGGACCGCCTACGGCTGGGCCTCGGCGATCAACCTGGCGCAGGATGACCCCGACATGGTCGGCGCCCTGCCCATGATCGAGGTGATGATGAGCCGCGTCATCGAGCTGGACCCCCACTACATGGACGGCAGCCCCTACGTCTTCATGGGCACCTACTACGCCAGCCGGCCGCCGATGTTCGGCGGCGACCCGGACAAGGCCCGCCAGTACTACGACCAGGGCATGGCCAGCCACGGGGGCTCGAACCTGTTGATCCCCTTCATGTATGGCCGCTTCCTGGCCGCCCAGCTCCAGGATCGCGCCCTCTTCAACGAGATGATGGCCAAGGTGCTCGAAGCCGACGTCGCCGATCACCCCGACGGCCGGCTCCAGAACGAGATCGCCCGCGACAGGGCGCGCTTCTGGGTCGAGCACGCCGATGAGCTCTTCTTTGAGTAAGCCAGGATGATTGCAATTGAAAACCGATAAGGAGATTCCGATGACTTTTGAGAACCCCACTCGCCGCGACGCCGTGCGCGTCATCGCCGGAGGCGCCGCCGGCCTCGCGACCAGCGCGATCTTGACGCCCAGCGCCGACGCCGCCGAGCACACCCTGAAGTTCGCCTCTCTGGCCCCCCCTGGGTCGCTCTGGTTCAAGGCCTTCGAGAAGGCCGCCCGCGAGATCAAGGAGAAGACCAGCGGCGCCGTCGAGTTCAAGCTCTACGGCGGCGGGGTCATGGGCGACGAGCGCGCGATGGTCCGCAAGATCCGCACGGCCCAGCTCGACGCCGCGGCGGTGACCAGCGTGGGCCTGGGCGACATCGACAAGCAGCTCCTGGTCCTTCAGCTGCCCCTGGTCTTCAAGTCCAACGCCGATCTGGACAAGGCCCGGGCCAAGATGTCCAAGACCTTTGAGAAGATCCTGGCCGACAAGGGCTTCGTCCTGCTGGGCTGGGGCGACGTCGGCTTCGTCTACCTCTTCTCCAACACCGCCGTGGCGACCCCCAACGACGCCAAGGCCACCAAGATGTGGGTCTGGGACGCCGATCCGATCACCAAGGAGGTCGCCTCCGTGGCCGGCATCAACGCCACCCCCCTGGGCGTCCCCGACGTCCTGCCGAGCCTGTCGACCGGCGTCATCAACTCCTTCCTCAACTCCCCCTACGGCGCCGTCGCCCTCCAGTGGCACACCAAGGCCAAGTTCGTCACCGACCTCAAGCTGGCCGTCACCATCGGCGGCACTGTCCTGAACAAGGTCACGTGGGACAAGATGACCGCCGACCAGCAGGGCATCGTCAAGGAGGTCTCCTGGCGCCACCACCAGGATCTGCTCGGCCAGATCCGCAAGGCCAACGACGGCGCCCAGGCCGATCTGGTCAAGAAGCACGGCTACACCGCCGTCAAGGTCACCGACTTCAACGCCTGGAAGACCCTCAGCGACAAGGTCCGCAGCAACCTGACCGGCGCCGGGAAGCTCTTCCCCAAGGCCCTCGTCGATGAGATGCTCGCCAGCATCTGATCGCGCGATCCTTCACAGATGGGTGGACAAGAACGCAAGGGGCGGATCATGATGAATGGTCTGCCCCTTGTCCATTGGTGGCGCCTCGTGGGCGCCCGCGCAGCAGAGCCATTTCATGAAGAAAATTCAAGCGCTTGAGGAGCGATTGAGCCGCGCAGAGGCCAGCCTGCTGGTCATCATCGTCCTCGCGATGTTGATCATGGCGCTCTACAGCATCCTCTATCGCAACATCCTCGTACCCTTCCAGCGGCACCTGTCCACCAGCGGACCCGTCGTCGCCCCAATCATCGAGGAGCCCCTCGCCGTAGCCCCCAAGCCCGCCGAGCCCGGCGGCGACACGCCAGACCAGGGCGCGGGCGGCTTCGGCGGTGGCTTCGGCGAGGAGCCCGCCAAGGACGCGGCGCCCGGAGGTGACGCTGCGCCGAAGCCCACCGAGGGCGAGGGCGCAGGCGGCTTCGGCGGCGGCTTCGGCGAGGCCGGCGCAGCCGGCGAGGTCGGTGAAGGCGCCCAGGAGGCGCCGCCGAAGCCCGAAGACGCGGCCCCCAAGGACAGCGCGGGGGGCTTCGGAGGCGGCTTCGGCGAGGAGCCCGCCAAGGACGCGGCGCCCGAAGGCGACGCGGCACCCAAGCCGCCCGAGGGCGAGGGCGCAGGAGGCTTCGGCGGCGGCTTTGGCGAGGGGGCGCCCGCTGAGGGGGGCGACTCGGGGGGCTTCGGCGGCGGCTTTGGAGAGGGTGATAAAGGCGCGCAGGGCGAGCCGGCGGTCCAGGCGCCGGCGGTCGCCGAGGTGGTCGCGCCACCGGAGGTCGGAGGCCCTCCGCCCGAAGGGTCGATGGCGGCGCGGGTGATCGTGTGGATCGACGCCCTCAAGCAGGACTGGATCGACGTGCTCTTGAGGCAGCTCGTCGTGCTGATGGGCTTCCTCGGGGCGATGCTGGCCACGCGGCGGCGCAAGCACATCAACATCGACGCGATCAGCCGGCTGCTGCCCGATCAGGCGCGCCGGGTCATGGGGGTGCTGGTCGACGGGCTGTCCGTGGTCGTGTGCGTCTTTCTGGCGATCGCCGGGGGCAAGCTGGTCCAGATCGGGCTGGAGTTCCCCACGGAGCTGACCGAGTGGGCCGACGAGTGGTCCTTCCAGCTGATGTATCCTGCGGGCTTCGGTCTGCTGGCGGTGCACTTCGGCGTTCGGACGGCGGAGTCGGCCATCGTCCTTCGGGACGGCCTGCCCGTCGAGGCCTCCGGGGGCCTTGAGGGGGGGCCAAAGAAGATGGCCGGCGCCCCCGAGCCCGGCGAGGCGGGGTCACCTGAGGTGGACGAGTCTGCGCCGAAGGAGCCCTCGATGGGGGGGGCGGCGAGCGCGTCGGGATCGAAGAAGAAGAGCGGGAAGAAGGGGGGGCGGCGATGATCTTCGTAATCGGTGCTCTCTTGATCGCAATGGCGCTCTTCGGGACGCCGCTCTTCGTCGTGCTGGCGGGGCTGGCGCTGGTGTCCTTCTATCTGTCGGACACGGGGATCGTGGTGCTCAGCGAGGAGCATTACAAGCTGGCGACGAACCCGCACCTGTTGACGATCCCGATGTTCACGCTGGCGGGCTTCTTGATGGCCGAGAGCCGGGCGGCCGACAGGCTGGTGCAGGCCAGCCGGGCGTGGCTGGGGTGGTGCCCCGGCGGCCTGGCGATCGTGGTGGTGGCCTCGTGCGCCTTCTTCACGACCTTCACGGGGGCATCGGGGGTGACGATCGTGGCGCTGGGGGGCTTGCTCTACCCGATCATGATCCAGGAGCGCTACCCGCAGTCCTTCAGCCTGGGCTTGATCACGGCCAGCGGCTCGATCGGGCTGCTCTTCCCGCCGGCGCTGCCGCTGATCCTGTACGGGATCGTGGCCGAGGTCAGCATCGAGGAGGAGCTCTTCGTGGCGGGGTGGATGCCGGGCCTCCTGATGATGGGCGTGCTGGCGGTCTACTGCGTCCGCGTCGGCTTCAAGTACAAGATCAGGCGGACGTCCTTTGATCTCGGCGTGGGGCTCAAGACTCTGTGGGCGGCCAAGTGGGAGCTGCTGGTGCCGGTGGTGGTGCTCGGGTCGATCAACGGGCTGCCGGACGTGCTGGCGCCGTGGGTCGGTGAGGGGGCCGTGGCGGGGCTGGTGACGGTGGCGGAGTCGTCGGTGATCTGCGCGACCTACCTGCTCTTCATCGAGGTCATCATCTACAAGGACATCAAGCTGTGGCCTTCAAAGGGTGACGGGGATGAGGTCGTGACCTTGCCGAAGGTCATCCGCGAGTCGACGGTGATGGTCGGGGCGATCTTGATCATCCTGGGCGTGGCGCTGGGCCTGACGAACTTCCTGGTGCAGGAGCAGGTGCCGATGAAGCTGCTGGCGCTGATCCAGGAGCACATCGAGAGCCGATTCACCTTCCTGATCATGTTGACGATTTTCTTGTTGATCGTCGGGTGCTTGATGGACATCTTCAGCGCGATCATCGTCGTCGTGCCGCTGATCACGCCGATCGCGATGCAGTACGGCGTCGATCCGACGCACCTGGGGATCATCTTCCTGGCGAACCTGGAGATCGGGTACATCACGCCGCCGGTGGGCCTGAACCTGTTCATCTCGTCCTTGACCTTCGACAAGCCCGTGGTCGAGCTCTACAAGATGTCATTGCCCTTCTTGCTGCTGCTGCTGGGGGCCTTGATGGTGATCACCTTCTGGTCGCCCCTCTCGCTCTACTTCCTGCGCTGATCCCGCCTCAAGGTCGCGGGCGATCCCGGATCGCCCGCTGTTGATCTTCTTGCCCAGACCCCACTTCAAGGCCGCGGGTGATCGGGGATCGCTTGCTGTTGACAGGTTTGCTCAGTGAAGGTTGCAAGGCCCGCGACGCCACGGCATCCCACGCCACGATCGTGCCGACGGCGTATCGCCCCACGCTCCTCGCACCGCCCCTGTCGGGGACGGGCTCGTCGGGTGGGGCTAGAATTTCAGGGTGGGCTGCGCCCTCTCGGTCGCAGGCCCGCGCAAGGTCCAGGTCGACACCTGGGGCGTGAAAACTCCAATCCACAGGCCCACTTCGACGCGCTGATCTGCCCCGGCAATCCGCTGTCGACCGTGCGCTGGCCTGCGCCCACCGGGCGCAGCCCTCACCGCGCTTCTAGCCCCACCCGACGAGCCCGTCCCCCCTTGTGGGGGGCGGTGCGAGGAGCGTGGGGCGATCGTCGAGCGCGGCGGGACTTCAGGCTTCACTGAGCAAACCTGTGCTGTTGATCGGAGTGGATGCGAGCGATCGAGGATCGTTTGCAGGGCTTTGAGCGCCTTGATCGTGGGGTTGGCGAGGGTGAGCGGGCGATCGAAGATCGCCTGCAGCGCCGCGGGTCGCGGGTGGATCTCTGTGGGGGGGGTTGGGGGAGAGGGGCGATCGTGGACGTCCGCAGGGGGGAGGTCAGGGGGAGGCGAGGGAGGGTTACTGGCCGCCTTTCTTGAGCTCGAGGAGGATCATCTTGACGACGGACTTGAGGGTGTCAAAGACGCCAGGGCCGTTGCGGTCGGCGGCGGTGGCCTCGAAGTCGGGGTACTTGCCCTGGGGGTTGAGGTCGGCGCGCAGCTCCTCGACGGACATGACGTTGGGCAGGTCGCGCTTGTTGTATTGGATGACGAAGGGGATGGAGTCGATGGACATGTCGTAGGCGGCGAGGTTCTCGATGAGGTCCTCGAAGGAGATGAGGTTGGCCTCGCGGCGCTCGCGCTGGCTGTCGGCGACGAAGATGACGCCGTCGGAGCCCTTCATGATGAGCTTGCGGCTGGCGGAGTAGAAGAGCTGTCCGGGGACGGTGTAGAGGTGCAGGCGGGTCTTGAAGCCGCGGATCTTGGGAAGAGAGAGCGGAAGGAAGTCAAAAAACAGGGTGCGTTCCTGTTTGGTTTCGAGGCTGATGAGCTTGCCTCGGGCGTCGGGGTTGGTCCCGGCGTAGATGAACTTGACGTTGGTCGTCTTACCGCACAGGCCGGGGCCGTAGTAGACGATCTTGAGGATGATCTCGCGCGAGGAGTAGTTGATAAACGACATCGTCGAGAATCCCGTTCGCTGAGCGCGTTCGTGGGGTCAGAGCGAGCGCCGTCGTCGACGGTTGAGCCCGGACCCGGGAGAAGCCGAGTGGCACCTGAGGGCCATCAGAAGGTATCGCTGAAGAGGTTTTCGATGTCCTCGTCGGTGATCTCGGCAAACAAGTTGTTGTTCTCCACGGACTTGGCCTTGAGGCTCAGGTCCCCGAAGATCCTCTCCAGATCGCTGCCGGCCCGCTTGACGCGCAGTCGCACGAGGCCTTCGGTGGAGCGATTGTCGAAGATGACGGTCAAGATGAGCTGTTCACCGATGAGCGCGATGTAGAGGCTGTCGCGCTCACCCTGGTGGTAGTGTGCGGGGAACTCTTCCTCGCCGAGGAGGTTGGCCAGGCTCCCGGTGGCCGCCGTGGCGCCGGCCACGAGAGAGGCCAGCGACGTGGTGTCGATGTTGGAGACCTGTCCGCAGGAGGTGACGAGTTGGCCGACCTTGTCGACGAGGAAGATCGCGCGCGCCATGCTGTCGCGCAGCAATTTTTCACACACCTCCGTCAAGCGGCGATGTTCCTCCTCGTATATGACCAACTGGGAGTTGTACATGCTATAGACAGCTCCGAGCCATGGATCAGCGCCCGTCTCCTGCAAGGATGGGCACGCAGCGAGAGATTGAGAGGATCCAGCCCAGGAGGCTGGCCCTGCACGTCGAGGCCTGGGTCGGGGAGGGTGATTTTGAGGACGGGGTGGTCCCGTGCGTCAAGGAGAATCCGACCTCCAGGGTGAGACACAATATCATGGACCCGGAAGGTGTGGCAAAGGAATCGAGGCGGAAATGACCCCCGCGCGGGCGTCGGGCTCAGATCTCGCGCCGGCCTGCCAGAGCGCGGCTGAGGGTGACGCGATCGGTGTACTCCAGGTCCCCGCCCATGGGGATGCCGAAGGCGATCCGGGTGACCTTGACCTCGAAGGGCTTCAGGAGCCTGGCGATGTAGAGCGCGGTCGTCTCGCCGTCCGTCGTCGGGTTGGTCGCCACGATGATCTCCCGGATGGGCGTCTCGGCGCCCTGCAGGCGGATGATGAGCTGCTTGAGCTTGATGTCGTCCGGGCCGATGCCCTCCAGGGGGCTCAGCACCCCGTGCAGGACGTGGAAGAGGCCCTGGAACTCGCCCGTGGCCTCCACCGCCCGCAGATCCTGGGAGCGCTCGACGACGCAGACGATCGACGGATCGCGCTTGCCCGAGGCGCAGATCGAGCACGGGTCGTGCTCGGTCAGGTTGCAGCAGGTCGAGCACATCCGGATGCGGTCCTTGACGCTGAGCAAGGCCCCCGACAGCCCCCGCGCGTAGGACTCCGGCGCGTTCATGATGTGGAAGGCCAGGCGCGCGGCGGTCTTCTCGCCGATGCCGGGCAGCCGGGTCAGGTGGTTGATCAGGTCGGTGATGGGATCGCGCGTTGTCATGCTTGCCTCAGAAGAGCCCTGGAATGTTGATGCCTCCCGTGATCTTGTTGACCTCCTCGGCCACCATCTTCTGGGAGTTGCTGATCGCCTGGCTGACGGCCGCCAACACGAGATCTTCAAGCATCCCCGGGTCCTCCGGGTCGATCACCTCAGGCGAGATCTTGAGGTTGACCAGCTCCTGACGGCCGTTGACGTAGGCCGTCACCCGACCGCCGCCCGAAGACGCCTCGATCACACGACCCGCCATGCCCTCCTGGACCCGGCCGATCTGCTGCTGCATCTTCTGAGCCTGACGAACGATGCCCGAAAAACCACCCTTGACCGTGGACATGCCTCTCCTTCTTGTTCAACCCGACGGCGGCCTCTGAACCCCGCCGGACAAAGCAGACAGAAGCCCCCTCCCGAAGAAGAGGGCTCGCCAGGCACCCTCGACGAGGCCCCCGGCGGCGCGACCACGGCACACTACGGCGAAGAAAACTCCGTTGCAAGTGCCCAAGGAGGCCGATCACGGCCTGGAAATTCCACCCCCGCGGCGGCGCGTTGCCACCCCGCCTGACCGAGCGGATTCGAACAAGAGGCACTTTAGCAGGCATCTGTACAAACGTCAAGGTATTCAAGACGGCCAAGTGTGTTAATGTCTCGGGCCTCAGCCCGCCCGTCGCGGAACCCTGGCCGACGACGCCGACGGCCCGAGATCCTGGAGGTTTCGATGAGATCAACGACCCCCCGCTGGCCCGCTGGCCCGCTGGTCGCCCTCGCCCTGATCGCGGCCCTGACCCTGCACTCGGCCGCCGCCCTCGCCGCGGACCTCGCCGTCAACGGCCCGCCCCTGGCCGCCGAGAGGGCCCGATCCCTGGCCCGCGCCGCCCTGGCCGACCCCGGCTGGGGCGCCCTGGCCGCCGCCATGCGCCTCGATGAGCCCGCCGTCTACCTCGCCCCCGAGGACGCCCGCGCCCTCTACCTGGAGCTCGCCGCCAGGCTCTCGGCCGCACCGACCACCGAGCCCCGGCGGCTGGCCGCCGCCCACCTCCTTCAGCGCGCCTCGCGCTTTGACGACTACCTCGGGCAGGGCGACGCGGCCCGGGCGCGCGCGCGCGGCCTGGGCCTCGTCGACGCCTGGATCGTCGCTGGCCCCTTCGAAAACGGCAACATGGCCGGCTTCGACGTCGCCTACGGCCCCGAAGATCGCTTCGACCCCGCCGACCGCTTCGAAGGCAAGATCGGCCCGGTCGCCTGGCGCCCCTTCGGCCTCTCCGTGCGCGGCTACAACCCCATCAGCGCCGCCATGAACCCCGACCGCTCCGTGGTCGCCTACGCCGCCACCCTCGTCGACTCCCCCAAGGCCCAGAAGGCCGTCCTTCGCGTCGGCGCCAACGGCGCCTACAAGGTCTGGGTCAACGGTCAGCGGGTCGCCCGCGTCGACACCGACCTCGGCGGCGAGCTCGACCGCGACGCCTTCGGCCTGCGCCTGGAGCGCGGCGCCAACACCGTCCTCGTCAAGCTCGCCGGCGAGAGCCGCGGCCAGCTCGGCCTCTTTCTGCGCTTCACCCAGCCCGACGGCACACCCCTGGCGCTGGCGGCCAGCGCCGAGATCCCCACGGGCGCCCTGCTGGCCAGCCCCGCCCCGCACAAGGGCGCCTTCGAGGTCGCCGACCCCGCCGCCGCCGCCGCCGCGCTCGCCCGCGGCGACAAGGGCGGCCCCCGGCCCCTCGTCGACGCGGCCCGGCTCTCCCGGAGCCTGCGCGAGCTCGACCCCCTGACCCCGTGGCGCGATCTGGCCGACGCCGCCGCGCTGGCGGCCCCCGCCGACGCCGCCGTCCTCATGGACGCCGCCGCGGTCCAGCCCGACCACTGGCGCCGCCTCAAGCTCATGCGCGCCGCCTCGGCGCTGGCCCCCGAGGACGGCTGGCTGCTGGTCGAGCTGGCCTATGAGGTCAACCAGAGCACCGGCCTGGGCCACCTGCCCGAGGCGATGGTGATGGCCGACCGCGCCCATGCCCTCGTCGGCGGACAGCCCGGCGCCGCGCTGCTGCCCACCCTGCTCAAGGCTCGCCTGCTCAGCGGCCAGGGAGCCCCGGCCCGCGCCCTGGCCCTGCTTGAGCCCCTGAGGGCCTCCTGGCCGCGGTGCGAGCCGCTGCTCTCGACCCTCCACGGCCTCTACGGCGCCCTGGGCCACAGCCGCCAGGCCCAGCTGGTCTACGACGACATGGTCGCCAACCGCCAGCTCGTCCCCGGCGTCGTCCAGAACAAGGCCCGCGAGCAGCTCCGGGCCTCCGCCCCCGCCGAGGCCCTGGCCACCCTCGACGCCCTGCTTGAGCGCCGACCCGACGCCATCAGCGCCCAGCTCCTGCGCGCCCGCGCCCTGGAGCAGCTCGAGCGCAGCGACGAGGCCCTGGCCGCCCTCGACGCGGTCCTCTCGATGTCGCCCGGCCTGATGTCCGCCCTCGAAGAGAAGGGGCGGCTGCTGGAGCGCCTCGGCCGCCCCGAGGAGGCGCTGGCCACTTACGAAGAGGCCCAGCTCGTCGAGCCCGAGAACGCCGGGCTCGCCGAGCGGGTCCGATCCCTCCGGCCCGAGTCGTCGTCCTTCGAGGCCGCCTGGCGCTGGGACAGCGACCTCATGACCCCCGAACCAGGCGCCGCCGAGGCCCACGCCGGCCAGGACTTCTACTTCATCGGCCAGCAGGTCGTGGTCAAGGTCGCGCCCTCCGGCGCCGCGACCCGCTTCTGGCAGCGCGTCGTCCACGTCCTCAACGACGAGGGCGCCAAGGCCTGGCGCAGCTCCCGGATCTACTACTCGCCCGGCTTCGAGCGCGCCGAGGTCGTCTCCGTCCGCGTTCGCAAGCCCGACGGGACCATCGCCGAGGCCCACCGCCGCCAGGACTACGACGCCGGCCAGGGTGCCGGAAACCTCTATTATCTCCGCCGCTTCGCCTACATCGACGTCCCGGCGCTCTCCCCCGGCGACGTGATCGAGTACGCCTGGCGCGAGATCGACGTCGGCGCCGAGAACTTCCGCGAGGGCTACTTCGGCGACATCTGGTACTTCGACAGCTCCGTCGACATCGAGCGCGCCCGCTACGTCGTCCTGACCCCTGAGGCGATGAAGCTCCACGTGCGAAAGCCCGACCGGCTCGCCAGCCTGACCGAGACCGTCGAGCCCCGCGAGATCGAGGGCCGCCCCTTCACCGCCCACGCCTACGAGGCCCGCGACGTCCCCCGCGTCAAGGAAGACCCGAAGATGCCCGGCAGCTCCGAGGTCAACAACTACATCCTGCTGTCGACCTACGAGACCTGGGACCAGGTCGGCCTGTGGTGGTGGAACCTCATCAAGGATCAGCTCGTCGTCGACGCCGAGATCGAGGCCGTCGTCAAGCAGGTCACCGCCGGGATCACCGACGACCGCCAGAAGGTCTCGGCCATCTACGACTGGGTCGTCAAGAACACCCGCTACGTCGGCATCGAGTTCGGCGTCCACGGCTGGAAGCCCTACCGCACCACCCTCTGCATGCGCCGCCGCTTCGGCGACTGCAAGGACAAGGCCTCGCTCATCAAGGTCATGCTCAACGCCGCCGGCGTCGACGCCAACCTCGTCCTGATCCGCACCCGCACCCTCGGCGCCGTGGCCACCTCGCCGCCCAACCTCTCCCTCTTCAACCACGCCATCGCCTACGTCCCCAAGTTCGACCTCTTCCTCGACGGCACCGCCGAGTTCAGCGGCACGAAGGAGCTCCCCGGCGGCGACCAGGGTCAGCTCTGCGTCATCGTCGCCGACGGCGGCAAGGTCACCGTCCGCCTCACCCCCGTCGACGACCAGAGCGCCAACGCCTACGTCCGCATCCTCGACGTCGACCTGCGCGGCGAGTCGCCCCGCGTCACCGGCGAGCTCAACGCCGTCGGCGGCGACGCCGTCTTCTTCCGAAGCCGCTTCGACAGCGCCGAAAAACGCGTCGAGGAGCTCGAGCAGATCCTCTCGCGCGCCTTCCCCGGCGCCCGCCTGCTCACCTCCGACTTCGTCGAGGTCCGCGACCTCGAAAAACCCGTCCAGATCCGCTTCACCATGGAGGGCGGCGCCTTCGTCAAGCAGAGCGGCGACACCCGGATCCTCTTCCCCACCGGCCGCGAGATCCACCTGCTGGACACCTTCGCCCCCTCCGCCTCCCGCGACCAGGACCTCATCCTCGGCGTCCCCTTCACCTTCACCAACAAGGTCACCTACCACCTGCCCACCGGGACCCGCGTCGGCAGCGCACCCCAGAGCCTGTCGGCCAGCAGCCCCTTCGGCTCCTACAAGATCGACGTGTCCCAGAACGGCGACGCCGTCTCCTTCGATGTCACCTACACCACCAGCGTCAACCGGATCAGCGTCAAGGACTACCCGGCCTGGCGAGACTGGCTCAACGAGATGGATCGGGCGGTCAACCAACGCCTCGTGCTGATCCAGAGCGAGGAGTAGACCCATGACACCCTCAACCCACACCGCGATCAGCCGCCGCTGGCTCCTCACCCCCGCCCTGGCCGCCCTGGCGCTGGCCTCGGCCTGCAATGGCGCCTCCGATCCCGCCCGGCGCGATCTCGGCCTCCTGACCGCCGCCGCCGCCCCCGAGGGCTGGGCGCCCTTCTTCAACGGCCCCGCCGCCGAGGCCCTCGACGCCTTCGAGGCCGCGCCGACACCCCCCGCGCCCGAGCAGGCCGCGTGGCGCGCCTTCGGCCTCTGCGAGGCCGCCTACCTCGTGGCGCGCTACGAGGACGCCGCCGACGCCTGCGTCCAGGCCGCCGCGCTGGCCCCCGACAAGCCCCCCGCCCTCTGGGCCACCCTGCGGCTGATGGAGCTGCGCGGCCTGAGCGCCAACTTCCCCGAGCGCGTCAAGCCCGCCCTCGACGCGCTCCGCAACCCCCCGCCCGACAAGCCCTCCGCCCCCGCCCTCACCCGGCTCGCGGCCCACCACCTCGCCCTCGGCCTGGCCGCCAACGCCTGGGCCAACGCCGACAGCGACGCCCCCTTCGACGGCTCCCCCCTGGGCGTGCCGACCCGCTGGCGGATCATCGGCCCCACCAGCCTGCACGGCAACCTCGACATCGACGCGGCCACCGCGCCCGAGGCCGACCCCGAGCTGGCCGAGGCCTACACCCTGCTGGGCTTTCGCCGCTTCACCGAGCTCCACCACGGCGCCAGCGTCCGCGTCGCCAACCGCGGCGCCGTCGCCGGAGTCTACGTCGCCGAGACCTGGCTGGCCCTGGACCAGCCCGCGACCTTCGACCTCGGGGGCGACTTCCCCGGCCTCGCCGTCGTCCTCATCGACGGCGTCGAGGTCATGCGGCGCGACGACCGCTCCCGGACCACCGCCGTCAAGCGCCGCGCCCGCAACCTGAAGCTCTCCGCCGGGGTCCACCGGATCATCGTCCGCCAGTCCCACGAGCCCGGCTACAAGGACGAGATCGGCCTCATGTTCCTGCCCACGGACCCCAGCGTCGAGACCCGCTTCTTCGCCCGCCGACCTGATGGCGCCGCCGGCCCAGTCACCGCCGCCGGCCCAGTCACCGCCGCCGGCTCGGTCATCGCCGCCGGTCTGCAAGAACCGTGGATCGGCGCACACTTCGACGCCGCATTGCTCGACGGCTCGCCCTTGTGGCAGTACCTCACGGTCCAGCTCGGCGCGTGGCTGCAAGAGGAGGGCGCCGCCCGCGAGGCCATGGCGATGCTCAAGGTCGCCGCCCCAGGCTTCGGCGGCGGCGCGCTGCTGGAGGCCGATCTCCAGAGCAGCCTGTGGACGGTGCCGGTCAACATCCGGCGCCAGAACACGCTGACGGCGCTGCGCGAGGCGCTGGCCCGCGATCCTGGCCTCGCCCGAGCCACCCTCTGGCTCGCCTCCATGCTCCGGGATCAGGGCCTCAAGGACGCCTCCGGCGAGCAGGTCGAGCGGCTGCTTGCGGCCAACGACCAGAGCGCCGCCCACTGGCTTGAGGCGGCGCGCTATTACAGCTGGCGAGGGTGGTCGAGCCGGGCCGAGGAGGCGCTGGACAAGGCCTGGGCGCTCGATCCGGGGGACTGCCACACCCTCGGCCAGCTCTACCGGACGTGGCGGCAGCGCGACTTCACGCCGGGGCCGGAGATGGCCGACGCGATCGGGCGATGCGTCGGGGTCCTCGACGATTACGTCGATGACGTGCTGGTGCGGCGCGGGGACGTGGCGGCGCGGCTGGCGATGCGCGAGCGCCGGGTGCGGCGCAGCCCCGACTCGGAGGCCGCCTGGAGGGGCTACGTGGCCGCGGTGCGCGACGTCCACGGCGACGACAGGGCGCTGGAGGTGATCAAGGAGGGCCTGGCCCAGCACCCCTTCCAGATCGACCTGCTGATGGAGGAGGCCGCGCTGCTGGAGATCAAGGGGGACGTGGAGGGCGCCCGGAGGGTGCTCGACGCGGCGCTCAAGGAGCACCCCGGCTCGTGGTCGCTGCGGCAGCGGGCAGGGCTGCTCGACAACAAGCTGCCGCTGGCGGACCTGCTGACCGACGGCAAGGCCGCGATCGCGGCCTTTGACCCGAAGCGCTCGCCGCTCAAGTCGGCGGCGGTCTACGTGCTCGATTACATGGCCCGGCGCTACTTCGAGGACGGATCGAGCGCCGACGTGACCCACCTCGTCGTCAAGGTGCTCAGCAAGGAGGGCCTCAACGAGTACGGCGAGGTGAGCTTCCCGCGCGGCGCCATCCCGCTGATGATCCGCACCGTCAAGGCCGACGGCGCGGTGGTCGAGGCGCAGCCTCAGCAGGGGAAGGACGCGCTGTCGATGCCCTCGCTGGACGTCGGGGACTTCGTGGAGTACGCCTACCTGACCTTCAACAACCGGTTCGTCACGCAGCGGGGCGCGACGGTGGGCCCGGCCTTCTTCTTCCAGATGGCCAACATCGCCTCGGCGCACTCGGAGTTCGTGCTGGAGGTGCCCACCGACTGGGAGGTGACCTTCGTCGAGAAGCACGGCCCGCCGAAGCCGACGGTGAGCGTCGAGGGCGAGCTGAGGCGGTATCGATTCCTGCGCCAGGGGTCGGCGCAGCCGCGCGAGGAGCCCGGCGCGGTGGCCAACGGCGAGCACCTGCCGCACATCGAGATGGTCCACCGCTACAGCTGGGATGACGCGCTCAAGACCTACCAGAACCGGCTGGCGGGTGCCACGGCGATCTCGCCCTCGGTGGCCGCCCGCACCGAGGCGGTCCTGGAGGGTGTCAAGGGCCGCGAGGCCGAGATCGAGGCCCTCTTCCGCTTCGTCGGCGCTCATGTCCGCGAGGCCAACTTCCGGGACTTCAGCTCCCCGGCCTCCTACATCGAGCAGTCCGGCGAGGGCAACCCGGTGATCCTGCTCAAGGCGATGCTCAAGGTCAGAGGGATCGACGCGGAGGTCTACCTGATCCGAGCCGACAGCGCCGACCCCAGGGACACGGCGATGCCCGATCTGGCCAAGTACAGCTTTACGGCCCTGAAGGTGATCGGGGAGGAGGGCGCGCCGATCTGGCTCAACCCGGCGGGCAAGCGGGCGCCGATGGGGATCCTGCCGCGCCCCTTCCAGGGCCAGCCGATGGTGCGGATAGATACCGTCGATCGTGCCGACGGCGTCGATCGTGCCGACAGCGTCGATCGTGCCGACAGCGTCGATCGTGCCGACAGCGTCGATCGGATCGACGATGTCTCCGACGGCGTCTCCGGCGAGATCGTCCGGCTGGAGTCGCCCCGCTTTGACCCCGACCTCGATCGGCGCGACGTCCACTTCGAGATGCGGGTGGACGAGGCCGGCGACCTTGAGGGCACGCTGACCGAGGTGCTGCGCGGCACCCGAGCCACCGAGCGCCGCGTCCGCTACGACGAGCTGGCCTCGCCGGACAAGATGACCAAGTTCATCGAGCAGGTGCTCAACGGCGACATCAGCGGCGGCCAGCTCGTCGCTCACGCCGTCGAGGGCCTTGAGGCGCCCGAGGGCGAGCTCATCCTCAGGATCCAGTTTCGAAGGGCGGGCTACGCCAGGAAGGCCGACGATGGTACGCTCGTGATCGAGGATCGCTACGATCTGCCCGATCTGACCCGGCGCTACGGGCAGCTCTCGGAGCGGACGATCCCCTTGATGATCGACGGCCGCCGCGACGAGCGGGTCACGATCGCCCTGACGGGGCCCGCCGGCGCAGAGATCGTCGGCCCCGGCGGCGACGATCGCCTGGAATACGAGTCGGACTTTGGCGGCTTTGATCGGACGGTCGAGCGATCGGGCGGCACGCTGAAGATCGCCTGGAGGCTCGTGGTGCCAGTCCAGCGCGTCGCCCCAGCGCAGTACGCGGACTTCAGGGCCTGGATCGGCGACGTCGATCGCGGCACCTACTCGCGGATCGCGATCGCAGGACAGACTCCCGCCGAGGGCGGGTCGGACGAGCGGCGATGAACAATAAGTCGAGCAACTTCAATCAGATATCGGTGACGGTCGCCGAGCTGCGCGCCGTGGCGCTCGGGCACCTGCGCCACGAGGGCGCGATCGTGGCCCTGGCCGCCACGGCGTCGGCGCTGCTGGCCGGCGTGGCGCTCTTCGCCTTCGCGCCGCCGCTGCTCTGGCTGCGGCTGCTGGTCCTGGCCGCGTGGCTCACCTCGGTCGCGGGGCTGACGTGGTGGCGCGCCGCGCGCCCCATGCGCCGGTATCGGGACCTCGGAGCCGTGGCCCACCTCATCGAGCGCGGCTTCCCCGAGCTGCGCAACGACGTGTCGGCCTCGCTTCAGTTCGCCGCCGAGCTCGACACGCTGCGGCAGTCCGAGCAGGTCAGCGTCGCGATGGTCGAGCGGCTCCTTGAGCAGACCGAAGCGGCGCTCGGTCGCCTGCGCCCCCGGCTGACCGAGGCGCTGCCCCAGCCGCGCCTGGGGCTGCCCTACGGCGTGGCGGTGGTGGCGCTGGCCGCGCTGCTCGGCGTCGGGCTCATCGCGCCGGACGCCTTCAAGCGGGGCCTCCAGGGGCTCGCCTTCGGCCCGCGGCCGCCGGCGACCTCCGACGAGGCCAGGCGCGTGGCGCTGATCGGCGACATCAACCTGACCTTCCGCTACCCCGATTACACGGGCCTGGGCGAGCGCACGATCCAGAACTCGACGGGCGACATCGAGGTGCTGCGCGGCGCCGAGATCCAGTTCGAGGCCGTCGCGCTGGAGCCGGTCAACAAGGCCGAGCTGGTCATCACCCTCGAAGACTCGCCGGACGAGGCCGACCCCGACGCCAAGGACGCCAAGGACGCCAAGGAGAAGGGGCCGCAGCGCGTGCTCCTGCAGCGGCGCACCGGCGAGCGCCTCGTGGCCAGCTTCCCGGCCCTGCGCAGCGGCACCTACACGATCGAGGCGGAGCTGGCCTCGGGGGCGATGGCCCGCGACAACATCACCCGCACCATCCGCGTCATCCCCGACGCCTCCCCCGAGGTCAAGGTGAGCTCGCCCGAAGGCGAGGTGGACGTCTCGCCGCAGGACGTGGTGACCTTCGTGTACAAGGCCTCGGACGACTTCGGCTTGACCGAGGTGGCGATCGTGACGGCCTTCGAGGGCGCCGACGGCGAGCGCAAGCGGGTGGTGATCAAGACCACGGGCGGGACCGCCGACATCCTGCCCGGCGACGAGCGCCCGTCCGGCGAGGAGGGCGCGGGGCCCGAATTGTCGATGAGCGGCGAGCACTTGCTGGATCTGGCCCCCTTCGAACTGCGCCCCAGGGACCGCCTCGTCGTGACCATCGAGGCCGTCGACAACGACACCACCGCCGGCCCCAAGGTCGCCTCCAGCGCGCCCATCGTCCTTCGCATCTCCTCGCCCGAGGACAAGCACCTGGAGATCATCGACGCCCAGGAGAAGATCTTCGAGGCGTTGCTCGACGTGCTCGCCGACTACCTGGAGAAGGCCATCGGGGCCTCCTGGCAGGATCCGCGCGGAGACACCCGCAAGGGCATCCCGCCGGACTGGACGGCGGCGACCCTGACCGAGAAGCACGACCTGGCGCTGCCGCCCCACAAGAAGAAGGCCGAGATCCTGACCGCGATGCAGAGCCTCTCCGAGCGCATGGAGCAGGACCCCCTGATGCTCAAGCGCGACTTCGAACTCTTCGAGCGCACCCGCGGCGAGCTGAGCGAGAAGCACGGCGCCGAGGCCTCGCTCTTCGAGGTGATGGCGCCGGCCGCCGCAGGGCAGGCCTTGAGCGTCCCCCAGCTGGCCCGCCTCTACGCGCTGCGCGAGGAGACCGTCCACACCACCGAGCGGGCCATCATCAGCCTGGAGGACCTGATCGCCTCTCAGCGCATGGAGAACGCGCTGGAGACGGCCAAGGACCTCAAGGAGGCCGTCGAGCGCCTCAAGGAGCTGATGAAGAAGTACAAGGAGACCCAGGACCCGGCCCTCAAGGCCGAGATCATGCGCGAGATGCAGCGCCTGCGCCAGCAGATGCAGGAGCTGATGGCCAAGATGAGCTCCCAGATCAAGGATCTGCCCCAGGAGCACGTCAACATGGAGGCCCTGGACCGCGAGGGCATGATGAACAAGGCCTCGGACGCCTCCAAGTCCATGGAGGACATCATGAAGGCGCTTGAGGCCGGCGACATCGACAAGGCCATGGAGATGCTCTCGGAGATGAGCCAGAGCGTCGACGACATGCTGGCCCAGATGGAGAAGGAGTTCGACGAGATGCAGCCCGAGGGGCTCTCCGAGCTGGACAAGCGCGTCTCCGAGATCATGGACGAGCTCAACAACCTCGGCGCCCAGGAGCAGGAGCTGGCCAAGAAGACCGAAGAGCTCAACCAGGCGATGGAGGCGGCCCAGAAGGAGAGGGCCGAGAAGATGATCGACGACTTCGTCCAGAAGGAGCTGTCCAAGGTCCAGGAGCTGCGCCGTCGGCTGGAGGGCGTGGACGCCGAGAAGATCGACCCGATGGACCGAAGCGCCGTCGAGCGCGTCAAGGATCAGGCCCGGCGGCTCGAAGAGGCGCTCAAGCAGAAGGACATGGCCGAGGCCCTGGACCAGGCCAACGAGCTTGAGCAGAGCATGAAGGGCGCCGAGACCAGCCTCGACTTCCGCGCCCGCTTCATGCCCGACAACGGCGAGCGCAAGGCCTACCGCGACGCCCAGCAGGGCGTGCGCCGGAGCCGCCCCCAGGCCGAGGAGATCGCCCGCGACCTGCGCGAGCTCATGGAGCAGGCCCGCCCGCGCCCCGACGCCGGCCAGTCCCAGCAGATGAGCGAGATGGCCCAGCAGCAGCAGCAGATCAAGGAGCGCGCCGGGAAGCTGCGCGAGCAGCTCTCCCAGGATGGCCAGTTCCCCATGCTCCAGGAGAAGCTCGGGCCGGGCCTTCAGGAAGCCGAGCAGTTCATGGAGGGCGCTGGCGAGCGCCTCAAGCGCCAGGAGGGCCGCCCCGCGCACGAGAACGAGAAGCTCGCCATGGACAAGCTCCAGGGCCTCAAGGAGTCGCTCAAGAAGACCCTCAAGGAGGAGAAGATGGGCGGCCAGGGCAAGAAGCGCGTCTCCAACGAGAAGGTCGAGATCCCCGACAAGGACCGCCGCGCCCCCAAGGAGTTCCGCGAGGACATCATGGACGCGATGAAGGAAGGCGGCATCGATCAATACGAGGACGAGCTCCAGCAGTATTACGAGTCGCTGGTGCGCTGATCTGCATCAAGGAAACCCATGAAGACCTTCGCCCGACCACTGGCCCTGGTGCTGGCCGCCGCGCTCTGGCTCGTGTCCGCCGACGCCGCCGCGCAGAGCCGCCGAGACGCGCTGCTGGAGCAGGCCCACGAGGACATCTCGAACTGGCAGATCCCTGCCGCCGCCGAGGCGCTGGCGAAGATCGAGGCCGAAGGGATCGGCGTCGACGCGGAGGTGCTCTACGCCCGCGGGCGGCTGGCCTTCTTCTCCGGGGAGTACAAGCAGGCCGCCGCGCTGGTCGATCAGGCGATCACCGCGGCGCCCAATGATGAGGCGCGGCGCACCTTTGAGGGGCTCCGGGGGCTGATCAAGGACACCCAGGACGTGGTCAAGGACTACAAGGAGTTCCGCTCGCCCAACGGCTACTTCATCATCCGGGTCGAGCCGGGCAAGGACGAGATCCTCATCCCCTACGCCTACGAGACGCTGGAGGCGGCCTACGAGCAGTTCGCCAAGGACTTCGGCTACAAGCCGCCGGCGCCCGTGCGGGTCGAGATCTACCCGACGGCCGCGACGCTGGCCAAGGTGTCGCCCTTGACCGAGGCGGAGATCAAGAACAGCGGCACGATCGCGCTGTGCAAGTACAACCGCCTGATGTTCACCAGCCCCAAGGCGCTGCTCAAGGGCTACGGCTGGAGGGACACGCTGGCGCACGAGTTCGCCCACCTGGTCATCACCCAGCGCTCGAACAACACGGTGCCGATCTGGATGCACGAGGGGCTGGCCAAGTTCCAGGAGCGGCGCTGGCGCGGCCAGGACCCGGCGCTGCGGCTGATGCCGCCGTCGAGCGAGAACCTGCTGGCCAAGGGGGTCAAGGACAAAAAACTCATCACTTTCGAGCAGATGCACCCCTCGATGGCCAAGCTGCCGGATCAGGACTCGACGGCGCTGGCCTTCGCGGAGGTCTACACCGTCATGGAGTACATCCTGGCGCAGAAGGGCGAGGGGGTCTTCGGCGAGATGCTGACCCTGATGCGGCAGAACAAGGACGCGGAGAAGACCATCGAGGCGCTGCTGGGGGTGCCCTTCGCCGCCTTCCAGCGCAACTGGATGGCCTACCTCAAGACCCGGCCGGCGAAGTCCTTCGACGAGGAGGCGGTCTACGTCGAGAAGCTGCGCTTCATCGACGACAAGCCCGGCAGCGAGCTGCTGGACATCGGCAAGAAGGAGGCGCGCGACCTGATCCACCTCGGCGAGCTGCTCCAGGCGCGCAAGCGCTACGCCGCCGCGGCGATCGAGTACCAGAAGGCCCGCGAGCTGATCGGGGACCGCAACCCGATCCTCCAGACGCGGCTGGCGAAGTCGCTCATCGAGATCAAGAAGTACCAGGAGGCCGCCGACGCGCTGACGCGCTCGCTGGCCTACTACCCGAGCCACCACAACACCTACGTCCTGCTCGGGGAGGCGCTCTACAGGCTGGGCCGCAAGGAGGAGGCGGAGGTTCACTTCGTCGAGGCGATCGGGATCAACCCCTACGATCCCAAGCCCCACCGCTTCCTGTCGCAGATCTACGCCGACACCGGCCGCGACGACCTCGCCGCGCGGGCCAGGGCCAACGCGGAGGCCTCGGGGGGTTAGCCGCGCCAGAGTGATCGCGGCGCGCGGCTGTTGTGGTACAGTGTCGCGCCTTGCAGGTCGCCGCGCGGGCGACCCTGGACCTGAAGATCCGAGGAAGAGAAGGGACTTATGACGATCGACGTGACGGCAGAGGAGGCGGCGCCCTTGTCCAAGGAGGACGATCTGGCGGCCATCGAGCACATCAACGAGGCGCGCGACCAGATCTTGAGCGAGGTCCGCAAGTCGATCTACGGCCAGCAGGACGTCATCGACCACCTCCTGATCGCGCTCTTCTCGCGCGGGCACTGCCTGCTGATGGGCGTGCCGGGGCTGGCCAAGACGCTGCTGATCAGCACGCTGGCCGAGATCCTGGACATGAGCTTCAACCGGATCCAGTTCACGCCGGACCTGATGCCCTC
>SXGS01479850.1_pt1 | contig 24922 bp, 13 predicted proteins | sample 3174681 | NCBI WGS metagenome assembly SXGS01 (sample SAMN11356861, study PRJNA531348) | freshwater metagenome | isolation source: freshwater sample F1-80 | place: China: Fuxian Lake, Yuxi | collected 2017-12-25 | reverse complement strand
TCAGCGTCAGCACCTTCATCTTGCGATCCGGCTGCGCGCCGAGCGACTGGTCGAGCTGCTCGATGATCGTCGCGACGCTTACCAACTCCTTCGGGTCACCCGTGACGATCAGCGTCCGCGTCTTGGCGTCCACGCTCACCGTTGCACGCTTCTGCGGCTTGCCATACGCATCGTAGCGCACCAGCGAAGTCGTCAGGATTTCGGAAACCTTCTGCGGGTCGGCTGACTTCAGCTTGAACACACGGGCCGAAGCGCTCTGCGCGCTGACTTTGTCGAGCTTCTGAATGATGCCCTCGATCTCGTTCAACTCGTTCGTGTCGCCGACGACGATGAGCCGGTTGCCGCCGGCATCAGGCGTAATCATCGTGTCCGGCTGCTGCGCGCCGAGCCGAGCTTTTGCCTGTTCCAGATAAAGCGTGCGGACCGTGGCCGCCAACTCGACAGCGCTCGCAGTCGTGAGATCAAAGATGCGCGTGTCGCGCGCCTCGGTGCGGGCCTTGTTCGTGCCGAGCTGCTGGAGAATCGCCTCGATCTGCTTCACGTGCTCCGGCTTGCCGGTGACGATGATGCGGCCCGCGCGCGGGTCCGCCACAATCTGCGCGTCCGCCGGGTCGGTCTCCGCGCGATCGCGCCATTGATCGGTGTAAAGCTGCTGCACGAGCGGTTGCAGTCGTTGCACGTCCGCCGCCGAACCCACTTCAAAGGCCTTCGTCTCGCGCGACGTTTGATTCGTCGAGCCGGTGACTTGCAGCCGGGAGACAATCTCCTCGATGACCTTCAACTGATCCGCCCGCGCACTAACGATGAGGCGACCGGTCTTGCCATCACTGATCAATTGGGCGTCCGCCGCGCCCATGCTGGGGTTGTTCACGAGCTGGTCGCGATAGAGTTGCTGCGCGATGGGCAGCACGCGTTGCGCTTCCGCGAGCCGGCCGAAATCAAACATCTTCGTCTCCCGGGGCGCGCGTGTCTCGGACGCCAGCACATCGACAATCTGCTGCACCTGCGCCGCCTGCTCCTTCGTGCCAAAGACCGCCAGGCGTCGGCCGCTCGAGTCCGGATAGATCGTCGCCGGCTTGCCGGAACGTCCCTGCGTCTGCTCGGTGTAGATTCGCTGCACGTTCGGCAGGAGATCCGTCACAGAACCATTCTTCGAATCCACGACATGCAATTCGCGCACACCTTGATCCGGCTTGCTGTCGAGCGTCGCGACCACCGTCTCGACCTGTGACAACACACCCGCCGGCGCGAGCACGATGAGACGTTTGCCGTTCGGCTCCGGCGTGATGCTGACGAGGTTCGTCACCGTGCGACCGGCGTTCTGGGCGGAGAAAACTTTCATCGCCAGCGCGGCGAGTCCATCCACGTCGGTGCTCTGCACATCCATGATCTTCAACTCGCGCGCCTTGCCCGCCGTCGCGCCGGTCACGGTCGGATCAATGCCTTCGTTGTCGAGGCGCTGGATTATGTTCTCCGCGTCCTTCAAGTCGTTGCGCGGCCCGGCGATGATGATGCTGTTCGACTCGCGGTCGAGCGAGATGGTCACGCGCTGGATGGCTTTGTTGCGATTGTCGAACTTCAACATCGCGTTCGAAACCACGCCGACGACTTGCGTCGCGTCCGCGTTCACCAGTTTGAAGACGCGCGCGCCGCCCGCGGCTTCGGGCGCTTGGTCGAGCTGCTCGACGACCTTCGCCACCGTGTTCAACTCGTCCTTCGGTCCACTGACAATGAGACGGTTCGAAGTCGCATCCGGAGTGATGCGCGACTGCGGCGCGTAATCCGGCCCGCGCTGATCCTTGATGAGTTCCGTTGCCAGATTGTTTGCGAGGCTCGAGATCGTGTTCGCGTCGCCCTGCTTCAACTCGATGATGCGCATTTCGCGCGGCTGCACGTCGGAACGCGTATCGAGCTGGCGAATAACTTCGGACGCCGCTTCCACCGCCGCGCTGTCACCTGAAATCACCAGGCTGTTGCTGCGCGCATCAACCAGCACTTTGATCTGCTGCGACTGCGCGTTGAGACTCTTCTCGACCAGGCTGGCGAGCTCCGCAGCAAGTGCGGCCTTCATGCGGATGACGCGCGTCTCTTCCTTCGAACCTTTGCGTCCGGCCGGATCGAGCTGGCGAATGATGGTCTCAACTCGCGTAATCTCCTGCTCCGCGCCGCTGACCATGATCCGGTTCTCCTTCGTCTCCGAGAGCAGGGTTGCCGGACCGCCGGGCGGCTCAGGCTGGCCACGAAGTTGTTCCGTGTAGAGCTGGGTGACGAGGGGTGTCAGATCGGCAGCGTTGCGACCGAAAAGCTCGACGGCCCGGAACTGTCGCGGTGCCGAGGTCGCAGCCGTCGCATCGAACTGCGCGACGAGCTTCTCAATGCGCTCAAAGTCCGAAGTCATCGCCAGCACGATGATCTGCTTGCCCGTCGGGTCCGCCATGAGCTTCGGCGCGAGCAAGGGATTCGCGGGCGCGTCGGCCGTCTGTTCGAGCAGCGAAGTGACGGTCGGGATGACTTCCGCCGCCGGCTTGGCGCGAAGCGGGATGACGCGCATCTCGCGCTTCACCGCCACAGGCGCGACATCGATCGCTGTGACCACCTGTTGAATGGCGGTGATCTGCTCGTCGGTCGCCGTGACCAGGAGACGATTGTTCGCCGCGTCGGCGATGATCGAAGGCTTGGGCACGTCCGTGAAACGGCGTTCGCTCATCCGGTCGGCGATCAGATTCTGGATGTTCGGCAGCGCGGTCTCGGCCCGCGAGTTCTTGAGCGAGATGATTTGCAGACGGCGCGATTGAGTCTGGGCCTTGTCCGAGCGCAACTGGCGGATGATGTCCTCGACGCGCGTGAGATGTTCTTCACTCGCGGTGATGATGATCCGGCCGGAATCCGCGTCCGCCATGATCTTCGCATGCGGTCCCGCGCTGAACGCGCCGGAGCTGACTTGATCGCGATAGAGCTGCTCGACCATCGGCTGGATGCGCTTCGCCTCGGTCGCGCTGCCGACATCAATGAACTTCGTCTGCATCGTCACCGGGCGCGTCGTGCCCGTTTCGAGCTGCGTTACAATGTCAGAGGCGATCTGCAAATCACCGGGGCTGCCGCTGAGCACGACGCTGCCGCTGGCGGGGTCATGGCTGACGCTCGCGGTGGTCACCATCTGGCCGGAAGCAGAACGACGCGTGAGCGCCTGCGTCAGGATGGAGGCAAGGTTCGTCGAGTCCGCCGCTCGGGGGCGGAAAACTTTCGTGAGCTGTACGGACTGCGAACGCAGCGGAACATTCGTCGTGCCGCCCACCGTTCCGACAGCGCCCTTGTCGAGGCGGGAGATGAGTTGATCGATCTGCTCGAGCTGGCCAGGAATCGGCGCGGCGACAATGAGGCGGTTCTGCGAGGCGTCGCTGATCACCCGCGCCTTGGTGGCGGCATTGGCGGCGGTATCGCCAGCCGCAGCAACACCGGGAATCGCCTGACGAATCACATTCGCCAGCTCGTCGGCTTTGATCGATTGCGGGAAATAGATTCGGACATCGCCGCCGGGACCGTCCTTCTGCTCGAACTTGTTGATCAGCTCCTCCGCCAGCTCGAGACGTTCGGTTGGGCCAAACAGAACCATCGTTCGCGACGCATCGTCATAGACGGCGGTGATGTAGTCATTCGGGTCGGCCGGCAGAACCTCCATCACCTTTGATGTCGGATTGTAAGTCGTGCGCTTTGGAGCGGTGGCGATGCCGAAGGTGCGGTTGAGCAGGTCGGAGACGATCGCGCCGCTGGCATGCAGCAGCGTGTAGGTCTTCATCTGGCGATTGACCGTCGCCTCGGTGTCGATGGTCGCGAGCAGCGTGCGAACGCGTTGAATGTTCGCGAGCCGGTCGGTGACGATCAATCCGCGGCCCTTCGGCAGTGGCGCGACAGAACCAGCCTTGGAAAGCATCGACGTGATGGAATCCGCGATCTCCTTCGACTCGATGTTCTTCACGTCGAGCACCACGGTAACGACTTCGCCAGGGCGGGTGTCGCTCGCAGCATCGGTGCCGCGAAGGATGCGCAGGGGCATCGCCGGCAAATCACGGAACGGAACCAGCCGGAGATAATTGCCGGACTCGATCAGCATCATGCCCTTCATTGAGAGCATGACATTCAGGGTGTCGAGCGCCTCAGTGTAGCTGTAGGCTGTGGGATCGTTGTACGTGATCGTCCCGGTGATGTTCGTGTCGGCGATGAGGGGCTTGCCGGCCATCTGCGCGAAACGCTCGATGACATCGGCGTACGGCATTCCATCGAACTGGAAGCGAATGTTGCGCGCAGGCTGCGCGGAGGCTGTGGCAGGCGCGGGCTTCGTGGCGTTTTGCGCCGGGGCGGTCGCGGCCAGCGTGCAGCCGACGAGGATGCTCAAGGTTGTTCTCTTCATGGCTTGTCCTCTGATTTGGATAGAACTGACGGAGGGAAATTCATTTTGCTTTGGCCATGCCGGAGGGCAGTTGCTCTGCGGCCAGCTTGCGTTTGTCCGCGAGCGTCCTGCCGCGTTCGATGGCGAAAAACTCGTTGCCGACCTTCACGATCACGCGGCTGTCCGAGCGCAGGAGTTCGTTGCCCGGCATCGGCAGCGGTCGATAATCCACACAAACAATCGTCCCGCCCGCCAGCACATCACCCGCCTTGTAGCGTGCGGTCTTCTGCGCGGTGAGGTCGAGCACGTGAATCTCAGGCTGGCCCATCCATTCGGAGAGCGACACGACACGGAAACTTTCCGGCCCCGGCGGCTGGCCCGGCTTCGCGCCGGTCTGGGCGACGTTGCCCGGAGTAGTCCCGGGAGTGACCGGCGGCGGTGGAGGCGGCGGCGGACGTTTGATGTAGGGCCTCAGCAGATCCCGCGAGACGATGCCGTCGTAAATGTGGCGCTCGGGACTTTCCAAAGTGTACTTCGCCGCGAGCTCCTTGCGCTTCACTTCCGGCGCGGAATCGATCACGAGCGTCAGGAAGCGGAAGCTGACGCGCACGTATCCAGCCGCATCACCGGACTTGATCGAAAGCCCGTCGATGCGGTGCAGATGCGGCGACGTTTGGAGCGCGAACACCAGATCGATGACGTCCGTCAGCTTGCCATCGCCCTGGACATTCCAACCAATCACCTGCGCGGCACCACCCGCCAGCTTGGGAAGGCTGACGGGAATGCGCGTAAATTCATCCTCCGACAGGCCGCTCTTGAGGATCAGCTTCGTCAGCATCTCGCCGGACTTCGCGCTCGCCTGATCCGCCGTGTCGGCAAAAGTCGTCAGCGCCCAGTTCTTCATGCGTTCCTCGGCATCGAAGAACGCGCGGCGATCCTTGGCGAGCTTGTCCAGCTTGTCGCGAACCACCGCGGCGTCGCGATCGATCTTCTTGATCGGCGCGAGGATGAACGCGCGCACGCCAAAACCGAGCGCGCCCAGCCCAATGAGCCCGCCGATGCATCCCGCGAGAATCTTTTCGCGCCGATTCATCCACCACCTCCCTTGTTGAAGGCGGGATCCAGCGAAACATCGTCCGCAGGGCGCGGCGGCGTTTTGACCTTGGAAAGATCGAGCACCTGCTTGGGCGGAATGATCAACTCCACCGTCGAACGAAACTCGTATCCATGGCGATCCGCACCCGGAGTGATAGCAAGCGGCTTCACGTCGTAGCCGGCGGCGCGCAGTTGTTTGTCGAGCTTCGCCAGCGTCTCGCCGCTGCGTGCCTGCACTGTCAACCGGATGAGCCCGCTGCCACTGACCGCGAGCGACGTGATGTAAACCTCCTCGCTCGCCGGCAGCACCGCCGAGAGATACGCGTAATGATCCAGCCAGTTGCGACCGCCGTCGGCCCAGTCGCGCACTGAAGCCGCGTGCCGCACCATCGCCTGAAACGTTTTCTTCTGTTTGTCCTCGGTGCTGAACTGCGTCTGAAGTTGCGTCAGCACCTTCTGGTGGCGGTTGATCAGGTGCTGCCGGATCGCCAGCGTGAAGATGACGAGCGCCACCGCCGCAGCCGCGCCGGCGAGTATGCGAATACGCCGCATGTCGCGCTGCACCGCGGGCTTCTTCGGATTCAGGAAATCAAACGGCAAACCGCCCTCGTCGCCGCAACCCAGCGCCAGTCCGATCGCCGGCAAGCCACCCGCCGCGTTGTCCCAAGCCTCCTGCGGCAGTTCAAACACCGCCGCGAGATCCAGCAGCGTGCAGGGACGATTGAGACGCTTCGCGATACTCTCAACTACTTGAGCCTCGTGACCGGTCGCGCCGCTCACGGCGACGCGCACCACGCTGCGATTTGGCTCCACGCCCGAGAAGGCGTGCAAGCTGCGAACGACTTCGATGGTCACTGCATCCGCGAAGGTCTCTGGCTTCGACGCGACGAAGGCGGTCTCCGTCACAGGCGCGGTGCCCTCCGGCTTGGCGGTCAGAACGTCGCCGGCTGCCGGCGGTTCGACGGGGAACTTCACGCCCGCGCCCCGGCTGAAGAGCAGTGTTTGGTGGGCGATGATGTCGATGTTCATCTCGTCCGGACGCAGGGAGACAAGAGCGACCGCCTCTTCGTCAGCGACGAGTTTGAAGGCGTCGAGCGCGCGGGCGTTCGCGTAGGGCAGCAACCCGAGCGCGCGGAGCTTCAGCCCGGCGGCGGCGGCGACTTGTTCCGCAGCGTCCACGACGCTCCGCTTCACGGCCGCGACGAGCACTTCGAGCTTCGGCGGCGGAACGTCGGGCGCTTCGCCTTTCGGATCGCCTTCGACTCGCGGCGCGGGCGGAACGATCTTCCGGCGCACTTTGAAATCGACCACAGCCTCGTCCATGCGGAACGGGAGATCCTTGCCCACTTGCAGGTGAACCATCGACGCCAGTTCGCGGACATCTTCGAGCACGGGAACCGTCAGCGTACGGAGAACCACCTGCGCGCGCGGCACGCCCATGACGATCTGGCCGGGCTTGATCTGAAGCCGGTTCAACGCGCGGGCGATCGCCGGGCCGATGACGTTCGGGTCGGACAAATCCGCGTCCACCGGCAGTTCGAGCGGAGCGGAAGCAACGCGCTGCAAGGTCGCGCGTCCGCCGGAAACCAACGCCTGCACAACTCGCAACGTCTGGCCTTCGATCACGAGCCCAGTGGACTGGCTCGGCCCGCGCTGACGACGCCGCGACTTCAGTTGCGGCAGCTTGATAAGATTTTGGAGCGACGCCTTAGCCACGCGGTGCCTCCACGGTAGGGCCCGTCGCTCCGCGCGCCCCGGTTGGACGTTGCCAGTGACGAAGCGGCGCGCTCGGAGCGACGCGCCCTACCCTGCCATCGGCGAATTGGCCGGAGCCAGACATTGCAGCACCCGTGCTCGCCGTCGTTGTCAGTTCCGGGCCAGTCAGCGGAAACGGCATTCCGAGCTTGGTCAGGTCGCGCAGGTAGGTGATGCGCGGCTCGTCGCCGGCGACATCGATGATGACTTCGAGCACGCGATACCGTCCGCTCGGCACGCCGTAGCCGACGACGTGAAAACTGAACTGCCGGCTGCGCGCGGTCAGGAGCGGAGCGATCTCCTTGAACTTCGGCACGTCCACGATGCCTTCCTGCAACAGCCACGCGAGACTGCTGCGGCGTTCCGGGCTGATGCTGCGCCGGCCGGAGACGATACTCTCGGCGAGCGGTTCATCGATGCCCTGCACCGTACGCAGCACAGCGATGGATGCCGTGTTCACGTCGATCAATCCGTCGAACCGGCTTTCGCGGCTGGTCGTGAACAAGTCGAGCACCAGCCCGAGTTCATCCTTCCCGACACCGCTGGCGAGCTCGGCCTTAGTGCCGTTCGCGTTCGTCCAGGTCAGCTTCGCGTCGAGCAGATCCACGGGATGCGCGACCGACTGTTTGTTGGTGCGAAGCTGGTGGATGAAGTTGGTGAGCGGCCCCGGCAGTTCGATCTGGGGGAGTGGATCGTTGGCGAGGTTCAGGTTCGTGCGTGGGATGCCTTCGTTGTCCTCGTTCGGATCGTAGGAGGCGACCGTGAGGAACTGGCTGAAACCACGATCGAGTTTCCCGTCGGCGTTGTCGGACGGGAACCGTTCGTCGGCGTCATTCTCGTTCACGTCGAGGCACCAGTTCATGTTGGAATCTTCGCCGTAGAGCAGCGAGGGAGTAAAGCCCCGAACCAAAAGCAGTTCGTCGAGCGTGTCGAGCGGGCCGTTGCGGATCGTGTACGCGCGCGGCAACGCATCGTAGTGTTCCTGCTCGGCGCCATCCGGCCTCACGTCGCTGTCCCAATCCACAAAGTCGCGCAACGCGGCGATGAGCGGCACGGTCATGCGCGGGAGATGCGTGAGGTTCGTCGTGTGCGCGGCGTTGATGTTCAACTTGCCGGCCTCGGAGGTCAGCCCGTAACGCATCTCACTGAGCGCATCGTCGCTCGACGCCGGCGAATACACGGTGAAGTACCAGCGTTCGGAAACGTCATCGAACACCAGGCGATCCTTGAACGCGCCCGCGTTTTCCTCCCAGTCGGTCACGCCCGGCTTCGCGGCGCGCGCGACGCGGATGGCTTCCCGCACGCCACTCATCGCCGCCGACCACGCCTGTTCCGCACCCGAACCGGCGCTCACCGCCGTGTCCGCCGCCTTCAATTGGAACATCAGGCTGATGGCGATCATCGAAATGAGCATCACCAGGACGAGCACCGCGATGAGGATGAAGCCGCCGCGGGCAGGGAGCGCCGAGCATCGCTCGGCGAGTAGGAGCGTTCCATGGCGGAGCGATGCTCGGCGCTCCGAAGCACTTGGTCGAAATGCGCCTGAGAGCTTCACGGCACCACCTCCGTTGCTCTGGAACTGCTGTCAGCGAGTCCTTCCGCGAAGAACTCAGCGAACGGATCACTCTCGCATCCGCCCGGCAGCGCGATCAGCCGGCGGAAGACTTCAAAAGGATACTCGTCCGGGAGCGCATCGTCCGGCAGCGGTTCGAGACCGAAACTGACTTCAACCGCCAGCGGTGGAACCACGTCGCCCCACGATTCGACCCACATTGTGCCGTCCCAATAGCGGAAGTGAACGAAGCGAATCACATCCGTGATCGGCTCGACGGGCGCGACGTTCGTCGACGTGGCGGAAGAAGCTGTCGCGGGCGCGGCATCCAGCGGGGCCGCCGTGGCGCGTGTCTGGCGCAACTCCACCGCCAGGCTCTCGGAACGGTTCAGCCCGATGACCATCATGTTCGTGCCATCCAAGCCCGTCGCCGCGCCATAGCTGACCAGCCGCAGATCGGACACGGGCTGGTTCCGCGTCCACGCGGAGGAAGCGATGGCCTCGCACTTCACGAAGCGCAGCGATGTCGCGTCTCCGTTGAAGCCTTCCCAATCGTGGGCGCGGGCCACGCGCAGATCCGCCGCCAGCCGGTCCATCACAAGCCGGACGGTTGAAACACGCTCCGAAACTTCGACCAACTGCCCGCGCAGATTCGTCGCCTGATGATAGAACGACATCGCCGTGACCAGAATTACAATGGCGAGGCCGATCGCGAGGATGACTTCGACCAGTGTGAAACCGCCTTCACGTAGGCGCCGACGTGAGGAGGCGGAGCGCGTTCGAAAATTCAAACGCTCCGCCTCGTTACCTCGGCGGCGACGGGGTTCGGTCGGTGCGCGGCGCGTCCTCATTGGCTCACGCCTCCCGTCGTGCGTGCCGTCAGCGGAGAGTCTTCATCCGGCGAGACCTTCGGCTCCGTCAGTTTCAGCCACTGCATCTGGCGATGGACGAGCTCAGAGTCTTTGTGCCGCAGGATGACTTCGATCTGCGTCAGGTCGCTCGCTTCACCGGACTCGTTCTCCGCACCGAGCCGCACCAGTTCACACGTCCACGCGTCGAAAGGCTTCTCCATCGCCTGCTCACCGCTGGCATCTGCCGCACGCAGGCCGAGTTCCAGTTCCGCAAAGGTCGTCGCCGCGAGATTCGCCGCGTGCGTATTGAGCTTCAATCGCTCCAGGCCGTCCATTGAAGCGTTCATGCTCGACGTGATGATCGCCGCCGTGACGGCGAAGAGCATGAGCGCGAGCAGAACTTCAAGCAGCACGGCACCTCGCGCTGTCTCCGGCGTAAAGCCGGTGGCGCGCGAAACGTTCCGCACAGTTGTTGTCCGTCCAAGGTTCACTTCGCTTCTTCTTCGTCGAGTTTCGGGCTGGCCGGTTCCTTCGCTGGCTCGGCGGGCTTCTCAGCTGACGACTCGGTGGCGTCCGCGTAAGGTTCTTCCGCCGCCTGCATTTTCCGCCGCACGAGTCCGGTGAGGCCGTTCAGCTTGAGGATCAGCCGCCGTCCGTCCTCCTCATCGCGCGAGGCCAGCGTGATCTCGCTTGAATCGCTGGAACCGTCAGGATGGAAGGCGACCGGCGGAAAAGTGATCCACACCGACTCGGTCGCTTCACCGGCGGAACCCGTTTCCGCAGAGACTGGAGCATTGGTTCCTGGCACCTCGTTATCCGGCTCGATCGCACGGACGAATTCAATGCGGACGAGTTCCGTGATACTGCGGACGAGTGCGGCGGCTTCGGAGACTTCCGTGAAGACGCCTGGAGCCGCGATCGGATCAGCCACCCATTCCACGCGAAGATTGCCGAGCGGAACTTCGAGTCCATCGCCGACATCTTCCTCGAAGGCGATGCGGATCTGACGTCCGGTGCTGGCCGACTGCGCGCGGAGGAAGCGAACGAGCGCCTCGAACTGCGACGCGCCCTCGTCGAGAGTCGCGTTCTTCTGCAGGTTGGAGAAGCTGAAGATCACCGCACTGAGCATCAACAGCAGCAGCACCGTCACCAGCAACAGCTCCACCAAGGTGAACCCCGCCCGTCTCTGTGTGATTCGAGAAACGGTGCGGATTCCCATGCGGCGGGCTTACGGCGTGCCCGCAGAAGGCTCCGAATCGCTGTCCGCGGCGTGTTTGATGTCGTCGTCAGTGTCCGGCTGGCCATCGGGGCCCACGGAGAAAAGTTTGTACGGCAGGCCACCCTTCTTCTCGCCCTCGGCCGCGCGATCCACCAGCTCGTACTTGAGCAGATGCCCCCACGGATCATCGAGCAACGTGCCGGGCTTGAGATACGGCCCCTGCCATTTCTCGCCCATGCGTTCGTTCTCGAACTGCGGCTTCTTCGTCAGCGCATCGAGTCCACCTTCCTGTTCAGTGGGGTAGTGGCCGAGGTTCAGGCGATACGTGTCGAGCGCGCCGGCCACCTGACTGAGCTTGAGGCGGGTGGTGTTCTTCTCAGCACCTTCCTGTTGCGGCAGCACGAAGACAACGAGCGCGCCCGCCAACAGCAGGATGATGACGATGACGAGAAGGATTTCGATGAGGGTGAAACCCGCGCGGCGGCGTTGCGCGGCGCGGCGACTCTGGAGCGATTCAATGGTCTTCAAATTCATGACGGTATCGAGGGTCGGGCCCAAACCTAGCGACGCAGAAAACTGCCGCGCAAGAAGCAAGTGCCGTAGTCCCGGGGTTTTCGACGCTTCGACAGGCTCACGCTTCAAAGAATTTTCAGCGTGCGTCGCGCAGGCAAAAACAAACCGCGCACTCTCGTCGAGCACGCGGTTGAGATTCGGACGACCGGATGGCCTGCCCTTCAGCGGCGGCTCGCCGCAGCGGGAGCCGGTTTGTTCAGGCGGAAGAACGAAGTGCCGGCGATTTCCGCTGCGTCGAAGAACCAAGTCCCGGCATCGTTGTCCGGGAAGATGTTCCCGGTGATGTCGCGCCAGACTGCGCCCGCACCCGGACTGGGCGAGGCTTGGAGCGAGAATCCTTCGCCCTCGAACTGCGGCCATTCGACGAGCTTCTCACCAAACGGGCCGATGCGGACGAGCAATCGCGGACGGCCGCGATCGGTAGCGGCAAAGTTGTCGAACGTTCCGTCGCCCACACCAAGCACGCTGGCTGCGAGCGGAAACACGGCGAGGCCCGCTGTTCCGTCGGCATAGGTTGCGTCGGAGCCGGCCATCTCGGCGATCGGCGTGTTCAAGTCGCTCAACTCGAAGACGCGCCCCGTCAGTTGCGCACCGCGTCCCGTGAAGGTCATCCGGTAACCACGACCGGGCGTCAGCGTGATGGGAACGCGGACGACACCGGGGATGGCGCGCGTGCCTTCGTTCTGGAGCCGGACGAGATCGAAGTAATTCTGGCCGCTGATGTAGCCGAACAGATAACCGCGCGTGGTCGTGGGCCCGGGCGTTCCGATGCGCGCGCACAAGGCCAGCGCGTTCGTCTTCGAGGCGTCCCAATCGACCAGATCCACCTCCACGTGGAAGTCGGAATAAACCTCCGTGCGCAGGCTCAACACGCGGCCCTGGCCGAGCCGTGGGTCGGGAGTCGAGGCGGATTGCAGCCGGTATTTTCCATCCGTCACCGTCCAGGTGTTCTGGGGATTCGGAACACCGAGTGTCGCTTGAAAGTACATGCTGATGGGATCCAACCGCACCCAGCCAGAGTCATCGCCGTCGTTGAAGTCGTCGGTTTGCGCCAGTGCTTGGAACGAGGTCGCCAGCGCCAGCGCGAGAGTCGCGGCCGCGGCGAGGCCTGAGGGGTTGACGAATCGACGCCTTGAGCATCGGGACGTGAGAGTAGTTTTCACAAGGGTTGCTTTCTGTTGATTGGCGGTTGGACGGCAATCTGACCGGCTGGAGGATTGCCAGGTTACAGGATTGGTCTCGCAGGTTCTGCCCCGGTTGTCGAGGCGGCAGACCGACGCTTCCAAAAGGCAAAACCCGCCGGCACCGAAGTGCGGGCGGGTGTTTGAAAGGGATCGGGGAACGGTCAGGCTCAGTTCAACTTCGCGAGGACTTCCTTAACGGCGTTGAAGTTCGGCAAGTCCTTAGGCGTCGCGGTTTGCTCGGCGTATTGAACGACGCCGTTCTTGTCGATGACGAACGCGGCCCGCGCGGAGCTGTCACCGACGCCGGCGAGCATCGGGAAGCGGACTTGATAGGCATCCGTCGTGGCCTTGTTCAGGTCGCTGACGAGTTTGACGCCAATCTTTTCCTTCTGCGCCCAGGCTTCCTGCGCAAACGGGCTGTCCACGCTGATACCAATGACGTCGGCATTCAGGCTGGCGTAGCCGTTGAGGCCGGAAGTGATGTCGCAGAACTCCTGCGTGCAAACGCCGGTGAAGGCGAGGGGGAAGAACAGCAGGACGGTGTTCTTTTTCCCGAAATTTTCGCTGAGTTTCACGTCCACGAGACCAGTGGAAGTCTTGGACTTGAGCGTGAAATCGGGAGCTTTGGAGCCAACGGTGATGGGCATAGGAATGGTCAGTTAATGGTTGCGTCGAATCAGTGAGGCAGGGTTATAGGTGCGGGGTGGGGACGTGTCAAACGAGGTTTCGGGACGATCGCCACAGCGGGATGAGTCAGAACTCCGATTGGAGCGCGGACGGTTCCAATCCGGAGCACGTGCAAAACGAGCGCTCGACGACGGACTTCAAACGGATGGTAGGGGCAAGCTGCTGCAAGCCGGGGACGGTTCGCACTCCAGCGGTGCTCGGAAACAATCGGGGCCCGGACGAGCGAACTTTACGATTACAGCCCGTTGACCGGACCACGGCCACCAGCGAGGAAGAAGCCCTTCGGGTCGGTTTGCGCGGCCTGAAACTGGGCGGGGTAGCTGGAGGAGATGGGGCGCAACACGGAGGCGCGGCGGGTGCAACCACCGGCGCGATGCGCGGCGCGGCGGATGTTCAGGCCGGTTTGGGTCTCGTTCTGCGGTTGCGAAAGCTGGTTCATTTTTCTTTTCGTGCGTTGGTGGGAGGGGCAGCCCCCGCTACCCGCTCCCACCATTGTTCCACGTATGTTCCTACGCCCTTTATTTAACCCGAACCGAAGCTCACCACCATTGGGGCAAGGCTCAGGCACTGGTTCCGCGAAGCGCGGTGATGGAGACCGGGGATTTACGTAGCCGAATCCAAGCAGCAGAAATGCGGGGAGGAGTCGCGAGAAGAAACGAAGAACGAGAAGAGGGCAGAGAAGCTGACTGGTCGATCGCACTTACCAAAGCAGCGTTCCACCTTCGCGTCCTTCGCGGCTTCGCGCGAAACCCGTTCGGTTCCTCCTGCATTGTTCCGGCTGAGTGCGTCAAGGCGAGCCGAATCCAAGCGGCCGCCGTCAGTGGTTGAAGCGGAACTCCGCGCCCGTCAGCAGCGACCACAGCAGTTCACGCGTGGCGGCCTCGGGGTTCCTGGCGCGCAGCTTGAGATATGCGGTGGCGCGGGAGAGTTCTTCGGCATCCGGGGCGCGGCCGAGGGTGGCGCCGAAGGCAGCTTGGATGCGGTCGCGTGGTGTGGCGAGGGCGAGGAGTTTTTTCGTGAGGTTGCCGTCCTTGGGCTGGAGGAGTTCGTCGAGGAGCGGGTTGTTGGTGAAGAAGAGCGCCTGCTTCAGATCGGCATTGAACTCCACTGGGAAAAGTTCCGGGAAGGCATCGACGAACTTCGCGCGGGTCTTGTCATGTTGCGGGAAGTTGCCGGCGGCATCGGGAGTGTGGCCGGTGGCGACGAGGGTGGAGCGCCAGAGGGATTCGGCGGAGAGCGGTTTCTCCAAAGCGTAGGCGAAGGTTTCGGGCGCGGCCTTTGGTCCCTTACCCGCAGGCGCGGAGTCGAGCTGGTAGGTACGGGTGAGGACAATGTTCCGGATGAGGCGGCGGATGTCGTAGCCGCTTTGCTCGAAGTCACGAGCGAGCCACGCGAGCAGATCAGGATGCGTCGGCGGATGCGCGGAGTCCATGCGGTCCACGGGATGCACAAGGCCGCGGCCCATGAGCATGGCCCAGGCGCGGTTGACGAAGGCGCGGGCGAGGAGCGGGTTGTCGCGCGTGGCGAGGTTGGCGAATTCTTCACGGCGCGAGAATTTCGGCACAGCACCGAAGCCCGCCTTCTTGCCGTCGGCAAGAGCGAGCTTGTACTTCTGAGGCGCGTCGGTTTCTTTCTCGTTGTCGCCGGGGCGCGCCTCGGGAATCACCGTGTCATTGAGGAACGCGAGCACCGCCTCCTGACTCTCTTTCTTCAGGTTCGCAAACTTCACGAAGCCACCGATCGCAGATTCGGAGATCGCCGGGCCTTCGGGCGTGTCCATGTTCTTGCCTCGATTGAAAAACGCGACCATGCCCCAGTAATGCTTCTGTTTGATCTCGGGCGCGAGCGGGTGGTTGTGGCATTGCGCGCATTGGATCTGGAGCCCAAGCAGCGCAGGTGACACGGCTTCGACGATGGCCTGGTGATTGTCCTTCCGGTCGAAGAGAAAGCGGACTGCACCGCGCTCGGTCTTCGTCTCAGGCCGCGCGAGGAGCACGTCGCGCACGATGCGGTCCCAAGGACGATTGGTCTGGAAGGCCCATTCAAGGTAGCCGTTCCACGAATCGTTGCGACTGCGTTTACCCATCAAGACGACATCGAAGACTTCGCGGAGATGGCGGGCGTGTTCGGGACTGGCGAGCAGGCGGTCGGTCACCGCGGCGCGTTTGTTTTTCTCGCCGGAATTTAGGAAGGCGTCGAACTCGGCGGTGGTTGGGATGCGCCCGAGCAAGTCGAGGTAGATGCGGCGCGCAAACGTTCGGTCATCGGCCGTCCGGGCCGCTTTGACAACCTTGCCCGATGCCAGCGCGCTGCGTTCGCGCGTGACGTAGAAGTCGATGGCCGCGCTGTCAGCGGCGCGTTTCGGCGGGAGAACCTTCGGCTCGTTCGGGCGAACGAGCTGGTAGTCAGTAGCCTCCCATTCCGGGGCGGTATTGGTTGCGGCAGCAGCGGTGGCAGTCACGCCGCTCTTTGGCAGGGACGCGATCCACATCTTCAGCAGCGCCATTTCGTCCTCGGAAAGTTGGTAATCCTTCGGCGGCATGTGCTGCTCCGCGCCAGGCTGGACGAACTTGTAAATGAGGCTGGCCGCCGGATCGCCGGGGACAATGGCCGGACCGGAGTCGCCGCCCTTGAGCATCGCTGGCAGCGTAGTGAGATCCAGTTCGCCTTTCTGCTTCAATTCGCCATGGCACTTGAAGCAGTGCTGGCTGAAGATCGGCTGGATGTGCGCGGACCACAGGGCGGACGACTTCTCGCGTGATGCGCCCGCCGGCGCCGCCTGCCCCGCGACAGCAACGGCAAACAGGAACCAGGCCAAAAGCAATTCCCTGCGAGGACGCACCCGCGACAGGCTGGCGAAGAAGTAAAATCGTTTCGGAAACACAGGACGCATGGCAGCCAGATTTGGATGCGCCAGGCACTCACTGAATTCAGCCTGACGGCGCGAGGCATGACAATTTACTCCGCATGAATTCCTGTTCCTACACCGGAGGCGTTCTTGACAAACATTGCGGAACTGGGCGATGAATCGCGCACTCAATTCCACCGGGACCGCCGGATTAACCCGCCGGCGGCTTGTGAATACGAACAACCGAACATCGCCGTGTCAGCAATGCTTCATCATCCGAATACGGATCGCCTGCGCAAGCGGCACTCAGGAACTTTCCGTGCCCGGGTGTCGGTACCGATACGGAGAGATCTGGACATCGCGTAACCTGTTCGTCACACTCTTTCTCCACGACTCACACTGAACCGGGAACTTCATAAGGAACTACGATGACGGAATGGCTTGGATGGTTCATGCAGGGCGACTACGGGTCGGCTCCGCCGAATTGGCCTGCGTATTTGCTGGGATTGTTGATCGCCTTCGTCGGCGGACAAACGATCGCCTGGGTCTACATGCTGACCCACTCGGGCCTTTCTTACTCCCGGTCGTTCGTCAACGCACTCATCATCATGCCGCTGGTCACCAGCCTGGTGATGATGGTGCTCTCGAACAACCTTGTTACCGCCTTCGGCATGATGGCCGTCTTCGCCATCGTTCGTTTCCGTAACATTCTCCGCGACACGCTCGACACTTCGTACGTTCTGATCGTCATCGTTCTGGGCATGGCGACCGGCACCCAGAAGTTCGCGAGCGCGATCCTTGGGGTGCTCCTGTGCTCAATGGCGATGCTCTATCTCTGGTACACCTCCTTCGGCAGCCGCCACCGCTACGACCTGATCGTGAATCTTCACTGGTCTCGTTCCATCAAGGAAGTCATGGACCTTCGCCGCGTTCTGGACCGCCACACGTGGAAGGCCCATTTGGCAAGCCAACGTTCCCATGAAGGCTATGAGGGGACCGACATGTCCTATCGCCTGCTGCTCCGCGACTCTAATCGCGCCGAGGATTTGCTTACTGAACTGCGACAGGTGACCGGTGTATCCCGCGTGACCAGTATGCTCGCCGAAGACGAATCAGAACTGTGACCATGGAAAAAGACAAACTTCCCCCCATTCCGACGCCGGCTTCCCAACGCTGGCGGGAGTTTCGCATCCAGGTGCTCCCTTTCGCCGTCTTCATCGTCCTGCTCTGCTGCATTATTTACCTCTGGCGCAGCTATGTCCGGCCTGTGGGCATCGTCGGGTTTGCCGAAACCAACATGGTCAGCGTCACCAGCCTCAGCGACGGCATGATTACCGACTTGATGGTCGAGCGCTGGCAGACAGTCGTTGCCGGCCAAGAAATTGCAGTCGTGATCAACACCGATCCCGACGTGCTCAAGGCCCAACTCACGGTCGCACGGACGGAATTGAACCTCATGCGTGCCCGCTTGCGGGCGGACGTGGATCGAATTGCCCAAGGCTATCAGCAGATACGGATCGACATCATGAAGGAGCAGGTGGATCGCGAGATCGCGAAGGTCAACTTGGTCAATGCCAGCAACAACTTCGTTCGTATTTCCGAGCTCTTCCAATCGAAAAATGCCTCACCGCTGCAGTACGATGATGCGAAGGCCCAAAAAGAAGCACTCGAAGTCGAGGTTCGCGAACGGACCCGGCTGATCAACGAGTTGGAAGTAACGCTTGGCGTCGCGACCAACGGAGTCGCCATTGCTGGCAACGAACTGGTCGATGCCGCCATTGACGCGAAGGCCGTCGAAATCGACCTGATGCTCAAGCCGACGACTCTCAAAGCCCCCATCAGCGGCATGGTCAGCCATGTCTTCCACGTGAAAGGCGAACGCATCCTGCGCGGCATGCCCGTTGTGGCCATCAGCGATCCTGAAACCAAACGGATTATTGCCTACCTCCGTCAACCGGTGGTGAACGTTCCCAGCACCAACGACATTGTGGAAATCACTACGAGCTCCCAGCCGCGAAAATTTGGTCAGGGCAAGATTCTGAACGTGGGTGCCCAGCTTGAGCCAATCAACCCGGCACTTTTGGCTGCTGACGTGCGCCGCCTCGAAGTCGGCCTCCCGATTCTTATCAGTGTTCCTACCGGCCTGCGTCTGCTACCTGGCGAGTACTTGAACCTCACCATCCAGCCCGGCGTCAAGTAACGCGGGCATCGCTCGGCGTTTCCAATCTTGGGTAAAAGCGGACGCACCCTCCTCGCGTCCGCATTTCTTTGTCAGCCGATGTTCGCTCTGTGAGCGAAACGCCAAGCCCCAATCTCACAGCGCATCGCTTTTTTGTGCCCTTGCTCTGCGTCTCTGCGCCGCTTGCGGTCATCTCCCGACGAAGGCAACAAGATTGAGCTTGGTGGACGTTCACGCTATTGGCTGCAATCGACGGGCGAGACCATACACCCTCGAAACGGCGGTTAGGAGAGATGTGAGGCTTCAAAAATCACAAGTGGACACAGATGCACACGGATTCAAGGCCGGGGTTCATGATGACCACGCAGGTGACCATTACTGCTTCGCAAACTTCCGGCATCCGTGTCCATCCGTGCGAATCCGTCATCGAACCGCTTTTCTTGGCGCACACAACACCGCTTCCGCTTGCAGACCTCCTCCTGATCGGCGGGATGCGGCAGGTGATGCCTGCAAAACAGAACCAGCCGCATCCCGGAAAAGAACGCGGCTGGTTTGAGATCGGATTTCTCCGAAGAGCTACTCCAGGACGACGCGGTAGAAGCGCTGGCCGCCGGCACTTGGATCCACGACCGAGGCAACGGGGCCGCTGGCGGTGACGGATGCGCCGAGATTGGTCCAGTCAGGTGCGTTGAGGTCGTCCTTGTATTGGATGCGGTAGGTGCTGCCGGACTGAGTCGACCAAAGGAGCGTAACGCTGTCGTTCGCGCCGCGTGTCACCCTCAGGACGGGAGCTGCTACAATGGGAATGATGTTCGGGCCGCGCGGCGTCGGCGTGGCCAGGTAGCGGAACGGCCCGGGGCCGCCATTCGGGAACCGGCCCTGGCTGATATTGTTCGTCTGCGCGCTGAACGTTACGGAGTCGATCTGCCGCCCGGATGGATCGTAGAGCGCGATTTGCTCGGCGACGGAACTGAGGCGGAAGTTAACGTGCGGCTCGCCGTTGGTGCGGGTCTGGCTGGATTCCTCGTCTGCCCATACGAGCAGGTAGCCGAGCGGCGCAATACTGATGCCGGCGGGCAGCACGGCCTTGCGCGGCCGCGCGAGATCGTCGGTGAGCGAGAAGCCGGCAAGATCAACGGTGTTCGTCGTCGGGTTATAGATCTCAAACCAGTCGTCGAAGTCCTGATCGAACGGATCGCGCAGGAAAGAAACGTTCGACGCCATCCATTCGTTGATGAAGAGCGTGGTCGGCGGCGCGGACGGATCGTTGGTGCCGCCGGGCGTCGGGAGGTAAAACACCTGGCGATAGGAAGATTGTCCCGCTGGATACGTGCCGTAGGAGCGGTTCGTGATCGCGTCGTTGTAGTTGAGGTAATCCACGATTTGAGGGGCACCGCTGATGGTCCGGGAGAGCGCGATGGAACCGTTGGTCGGGTTCAGGCGGAAGTTCGTGTGCAGCGCACCGGCTGCGGCTTCGCCCGGCTCGTTGTCAGCCCATATGAGGAGATACTGGCCCGGGTTGATCGTGGTGCCGGCCGGAAACGGCCATTGGATCAGCCCGGAGTAATCGTCCGACAGGAAGTAGTCGTCGAGACTCAACGCCGTTGCGCCGCTGTTGTGAATCTCGATCCACGGATCGTTGTCGCCCGCGTTATCGGCGATGGTGCTGACATTGTTCGGCTGCACTTCGCTGATCCAGAGCTCGGGATACGGCGCAAGAGTCGCAGTGCCGGCGTTTGGAGCGCCGGGCGAAAAGGGATTGGAACGCGGGTCGATGAAGCCATTGAACGCGGTGTTGATGCGGAAGGCGAAATTAGTTCCCGCGCTGCCGGAGAGATACCAGAAGCTCAGGGTGTAAACCGTGTTCGTCGTCAGTGCGGGGAAGACCTGGGCGAAGTTCGTAAGGCCGAGTGAGCCGCCGGCGAACCGTACATGCGCACTGGCCGCGCCGGAGTGTGCGACGGCAGTGGTGATGACGGTGTTGGTCGCCTGGCCGCGCACGCCCCAGGCCGGTGCGAAGGGTTCCTCAAAGCCGCCATTTTGGAGAACGTTCTGACCCGCTCCCGCCACGCTGCCTTCGACGAGCGCGATATCGTCGAGGAAGATGTCGCCGGGCTGCGAGGCCGCCTGGAAGAAGAACGCAAGGTTCGTCGCGACGGCCGTTCCGACGCTACGGGTGAGGCTCAAGAATCTCCAACCCGAGCCATCGGACCAGTTGCTGACGCGGTTGTTGTCCTGGCTGGCGTCGATGAGTTGGAGCGAAGCGCCGGTGCCGTCGGGCGCGGCGGGCCACGGCGGATCATCATCATAGGTGACGCGATCCACGACGACATCGAGCGCCGGGCTGGCACCGGGTTGGATGAGCGTGAGTGTTTCGCCGCCGTCATCAAGCTGCCCGCCGTAACCTTGCAGGGCCGGCACGCCCCAGCCGTAGGCGCGGCCGAACGCGGCGCGGTCCTTGCAGATGACGAGCAGCGCGCGGTTCGTGAGGATCGTCCCCTGCGGGAACGTGAAATCGATGCCGTTTAGTCGCCAGCCAGAGAGATCGAACGACGTCGTGGTCGAGCGGTTGAAGAGCTCAATGTAGGTCGCGTCGGAGACGAGCGGGTTGTACATCACTTCGTTGATCACGATGTTGTCAGCGGCGAGCTCGGGCGCGGCGGAGTTCTCGACGGTGACCGTGCGCGTGGCGTTTGGTACCGGGTTGCCGAAACGATCAAAGCCCGCGATCTGGAGCGTGTTCGTGCCGACGGCGACGGGCAGCGTGATGCGCCACGCGGTCGCGTTCAGCCAGGTCGGAGTGTATTCCACGCCGTTGATGGTGATGGTGCGAACGGACACGGGCGCGGTGCCGGCGAGCGTGATTAGATTGCGCGTCGTGCTGATGAGGTTCGTCGAGACATTGAAGACGTTGGAGACGGTGTTGAGCTGCGTGAGGAGGAAGTTCCGACGCTGGGTGATCCAGCTCTTGATGGCCGCCGGCGCAGCGAGCGAAATGCCGTTGGCCTGGAACGCGGCGAACTTCGCGTCGAGGATCGCGTCCACTGCGGTACCCGCGCCGGACTGGAAGAAGCTGTTCACGCCTTCCGCGATCGCGCCCCAGTAGAGGCGGACCCACGCGGGGTTGCCGTAGACGCGGTTCATCTGCGTGTCGTTGAGGGTCGGGAAGAGCGGATCGTTCACCGGGTCGTTGAAGACGCCGAGGCCGACGTCGAAGTCCCAGCTCATGAGCTTCCAACCGCTGCGCTCGGGCTTGTAGAGGAAGGTGTTCTTTGCGTTCGGATTGCCAAAGGCGTCCCAGAAGGAGGCGAGGTCGTTCATCGCGAACGTCCGCATCCAATGCTCAATGTCGGCGACGCTTTCCATCGCGGATTGGAAGCCGTTGGTAGGCGCGTTCGCGGCATCCACGAGGTTGAAGATGGGCAGGTAATCGTTTGCGGTGCCATCAATGGCGCGGGGTTTCCAGACCCAACGATAGCGCGCGGTCTTCTTCACGCCGCCGGTCGTGGTGAAGAGCTCCATCGAGTTCAGATCGATGCAGCCGGTCTCGCGATCGCCGATGTCCGAGAATTCATCCCAGCAATCGGGCTTGAAGAGCGCACCGTCCGGGTCGTCGCTGAACCATTGCTCCACGGTTTCGCCGGTGGGCTGTTGCACGTCGTCCATTATCGTGCCGCGGCGGACGCCGTTGACGAACATGTGGACGTAGCGGCGGTAGTTGTTCGGCAGGCTGTATTGTTCGAGAAACCAGTACATCAACTGCTCGCGCTGGTTCGTGTCGTCCCGCACCGGCCAGTCCATGACGATGTGCGTCGTGCTGAGGAACGGATCGTCCTCGGGAAAACTGATGTCGTAACCGCACAACGCGCCGACGGGCGACGAGTAGCCGGGCGACGTATAGGGGCTGCCGCTGTAATGTCCGCCGGCGTTGTAGATCACTCGGTTGGTGCCATAGACAAACGTGCCGTCCAGATTCTCGTTGCTCGACTTCTCGCGGCTGGCCCAGGTGTTGACGTTCGACGCGGTGAGCCACAGGCGATACGTGCCGAACGTGCCGCCGGGATGCGACTCGCCCACGCGCACGAGGCACTCGCCGACGGGCGCGTTCGCGGGGAATTGGGTGCTGGCCGACTGCGCGTGGAGGTCCGCTGCCTCGATACGGAAGGCGACGAGCGTGCCGGAGTTCTGCGCCGGGATCTGCCCGGTGTAAACGCCGTCGCCCTCGACTTGATCGCCGTTCGCACCGTCGTCGGTCATCGTGACCGGCAGGAGTGTCGTCGTTGGATCGAGGCGGTAACGGAGCGTCACCGACTGCACGCGATCCGGATCAGCGACGCGCGCAGTCACGCGAATAGCCTGGCCCGCCTGCGGGAGCACAGGACGATGGGACACGTCGGTGATCACCGGGCCGAGATTCTGTGCCGCGCTGCTGTTTGCCGCGCCGGGCGTGCCGAGGTTCCCCGGGACGGGGAGGCGGCCGAAGGCTTCGATGTAGTTGCCCTTGAGGCGAATCAGGATCTCTGGATGGCCGCGCAACCACTTCACCTTGGCGCGTAATGTGGCCGTCGAGCCGCTGGCAACGCCGGAAGTGAGTGTGGCGGAGAGGCGGTTAGCAGTCTGATCGCCGCGATCGCTGGCGCGCAAGTGCAGTGAGCGCGAGCTGTTGAAGCCCGTGTTCTCCAGCGAGGTCTTGCTGTGCGTGCCGCCGAAGATCCAGCCGGTGCTGCCGCCTTCAAAGGTCGAATTCGGCACGCGGTTCTGGCCGGCGACGATGACTTCCACGTCATCGACCAACGCTTCGCCCGCGCCGAGCAGCATCACCTGCACGCGGTCAGCAACGCCGGAACCGTTGTCGAGCAGGCCGGTGAATTCGACCGTCGTCCACGCGGACTTTGCGGTATCGTCGCTGTCCACCCAGTTTGCCCCGGCGCGGTTGTCGCTGTGCGCGTCGCGGAGTTCGAGACTGCTACCGCCTCCGTCGGCCCAGCGGCCCCAGCGGCCCCCATCGACGTAGGTGACTTCGTCCACGACGATGAAGAAGCGGTTCGTGATAATCTCAGTGCCGTTGGTGGTGAAGCCAAAGTCCGGCATCGCCAGCGCGAGCCGTTCGCCGCTATTGGCGAGGCTGCCGCCGTAGTCACCAATCAAGTTCGCCGAGTTGAGGCCGGGATAATTCGTCGTGAGGCGCGAGGCGTTCTTCGCAACGACGAGATAGCTGCCAGCCCCGAGTGTGGTGCCCGCCGGGAACGTGTAGTCGATGCCGCTGATGAAGCGCCAGCCACCGAGAGCCACCGCCGCCTCGCCGTCGTTGTGGAGTTCCACGAACTCATCGTCGTTTTCGCCGGAGAGCGGGTTGTACATGATCTCCGTGATGACGATGGCGCGCGTGAGCGGTGGGGCGTTTGTCGTCCCGGGCGTGAGCGCTTGAAGCTCCTGAAGCGCCGGCGTGCCGTCGGGGAAACGACCGTAGGCGACGCCGTTGGCCTGACCATCGAAACGCAGCGCGTCGAGGACGCGGGACTGATTCGAGCTCACGAGGAACACCGTTTCACCATTGGCTTCGAGCAGGAAACCGAGCTGCGTCTCATCGAACACAAGGAACCCCCGCGCCGGCAGCAACGTTCCATCCGGGATGCGGAACTTGTTCGTGTCCGGCGAATCCGTGAGCCAGCAGCCGGAGATATCCACCGCCAGCCCGCTGTTGTTGAAGATCTCGATGTAATCGACCAGCGGCAGGTCGGTGTGCGCGAGGATTTCGTTGATGACGACGTTCTCCTGCAAGCCGGTCGGCACCGGATCGGGCGCGCCCGGAGAACCGCCGCGCGTCGCGCTGGCCGCCCAGGCGCGGGGATTGTTCTCACCGAAACTCGGCCGCGCGAGCACCAAGGAATGCCCCGATCCATCGGCTGCGACAGGCCACGGCGGCTGGTCGTCGTAATTCAGTTCGAGCACAATGCCGCCCGAGCGTTTGCGCAAGCGCAGCGTACCGCCTTCGTTCGGCAACGCATTCGTGAAACCACCGAGCACGCCGCTGATGCCGTGGATGGCCTCGACGTCCGCCGGCACGGGCGCGACCACGAGGAAGCTATTGCCCTGGATGAGCGTGTTCGACGGGAACGTGTAGTCCACCGAGCCAGTCAACCGCCAGCCGCCGATGTTCTCGAAGTAAGGATTGGAATTGTAGATCTCGATGAACTCCGCGCGCCGACCATCCACGCGATCCGCCGGGTGATACATCAGTTCCGAGAACGTGAGCCCGGTGCGGCGAGTCGAGGCGCCGAGAGGTTCGTAGGTGCGCTGTGCCGGGCTGAGAACCGTCACCGCCAGCGTCGCGGCTGCGCTTGTGGCAGTGCCGCCGGAATTCGAGATCACGACATCATAGCTGCCAACATTCGCTTCGCTGGCCGCCGCCACGGTGTGGCTGATGTTCGTCGCATTCGGGATAGGCGTGCCGTTGAAGCGCCACTGATAATTGAACGGCCGGCTGCCCGAGGCTCGCACCGTGAACGTCGCCGGATCGAGCAGCCCCACCGTTACAGAGGCCGGCGGAGTGTTGACGGTCGGCGGCGTCCCGGGAGGCGGCTGAGTGTCC
>SXGS01069731.1_pt1 | contig 24931 bp, 17 predicted proteins | sample 3174681 | NCBI WGS metagenome assembly SXGS01 (sample SAMN11356861, study PRJNA531348) | freshwater metagenome | isolation source: freshwater sample F1-80 | place: China: Fuxian Lake, Yuxi | collected 2017-12-25 | reverse complement strand
GCTCGGCCGGGATCACGGGAAAGCAAGGCGGATTCCAATGCTTTTCCGGCCAGCTTGGGCGCCCAAGCCCGCCCGGTCAAAGAGGCCTCGAAGGCGTCTGTTCCCGGAGGCTCGGCAGAATCAGCCAAGGCCCAAGCGGCGAGCAGCAGCGCCCGCGCCTGATCCAGAGGCGGCGACGGCTCCATCTTAGCGGCCATCCATGCGGCGCATGCTTTCTCATAAGCAGCGCTGGAAGCGGCGACGCAGGCGCCCGACTTTTGAAAGGAAAATGAGCCATCGAAACTCACTCGCGCCAAGAGATCCTCGTCAGCAGAGCGCCCGACCTCCGCGATCAGGCACTCGACGAGCAATGGGGCGGAATAAATCTGTTCGAATTGATCCTTCATCCGAGTGCTCAACCCGTAGCTCACGAGCCGGCGCAAGCTCACGTCCTCCGGAGCGCGCGTGAACGATTCCAGATGCGCCGCGTCGATCAATCCCTGGCGAACCCGCTCGATGTCGGCGGCATGCCCCAGCGCGGCCATTCCGTGACGATCGAATATTTCAAACACCTTGCCGCCGCCGCCCGCATTCCCCACGCCCAAGAGCAGTATCCCCTCACTTAAAGAAATGGCGAACACCGGCGACGCGGGCTTGAGCTGCTCGCGAATGTACTCGCGGCGGTTCTCCATCGCCTCCAACCATCGATAAGGTTCCTCAGTCATGCGCCTCCCGTCCCCATCAATGCCGCCTGCCGGGCGCCGTCGATCGATTCGATTCCTGTCGAACGTAGGACTTTTAATGTCGCGAAATCCGCCCTCGCCGGATCCACGCCCCCCGTGGCGGAATCAAAATCCGATGCGGTCAGCAGGAGCCTCAGGGCAAACAAAATCGCTTCGTCCAAACCCATCATCGACGGCCGCGGCCGTCCGTAAGAGGATTGAAATCCCAGCACACTCCTGACCGTTTGAGATCCTGAACCCGCGGCGGCGAAATCCACGGCTTGAAACTGGGCCCCAAGTGGATCGTAGAAGAAAATCTTAGGCTCCCCGGCAGACCCCGATTCGGCGCCAGCGAACAAAGGCGACACAATGCCAACCCCCTGCAGCGCCATCGGAACATTTTCCCGGAGCAATCGGGCGAGGGCGCGCACTTTTGCGGACAAACTCAAAGGCTGCAACTGGCTGCGCCGGTAATACTCGAACGAATGTTGAAGCACCCGGGCCATCTCGAACGCGGTCGCAGGCACACCCGCAATCGCCAGCAGTGACGTCCGATCCAGCTCGATTACCTTGTCGACGGAATCGCTGACAATCATGTTCCCGGCCGTCGCCCGGCGATCGCCCACCATCAGCACCCCTTCGGCGAAGTGAAACGCAAACACCGTGGTGGCTTGCGTCTCCACGGGCATCATACCGTCCCGTGCCACGGTCCCGGTCGGAAACAAGAGCCCTTCCTTCGACAGCAATTCGAGAAAGTCGCCCGCCAACCCCGTTCGTGGCTCTACGGCCTTATTCATAGAATCAAACTCAACCGCGCTCGCCGCGCTTGGCCCTATAACCGCTGTTCAACCACCACACTTTTCGAACAGGCGCCGATGCCCCACCGCTTCGAGCTGATTGACACTAAGCTGACTCACTCCCCGAAACAACCCCAATGGCTGGATTCCCGGCAACTCATTCTGGAAAATGCGTGTGGGAGGAGCACCAACCGCCGCGAGCTTACCCGTCGCAAACCCTGGATCGGCAATCTGGGCGCCGTCTCACTCCGATCAAAATGAGTCACGGGCTGCGTGGCAGCACAGCCCTACCGCGCTCATGGGCAGGCCGGACCTCCAAAAAATGGACGTGAGTTGGGGCCATGAACCGGGTGCCTCCTCTCCCGCCCTTCCGCCGTCGCCACAAGGGCTATGGCGGACAAGTCGGGCACCCTCTCCTCCGCCCAAAGCGGAGGAGAGGGACGGGGAGAGGAGCGTGCTCCTTCGGTTCATGGCCAGACTTGGCGGGAAATCTTTCGAAAGGATTGACTCTCCAATCGTTTCCGCTTATCTCCATGAAAGCATCAATTCCCAGCGCAGCAGGCGCTACATCTCCATGAAAACGCCCAAGTCCAAACCGCCCATGACCCGAGGAGCCGACGTGCCGCCCCACTTCGGCCTGACCGCGTTCACACTGATTGAACTCCTGGTCGTCATCGCTATCATCGCCATCCTCGCGGGCATGCTCTTGCCGGCATTAGCGAAGGCCAAATACCGAGGCAGCCGCATCTTCTGCGTCAACAACATCCGCCAGCAACACCTGTCGCAAGTGCTGTACTCCGACGACAACAAGGGCCGCTACCCCAATCACGACGACGGAAGCCCGGATTATCACAGGACCGGCGGCAAGAAGGACAGCATCGTCGACGTGATGCGGGGCGCTTACGTGCAAAACACGACGATCTTGATTTGCCCCATCACCGCCAAATCCTTTGGCAGGCTGTGGCTGAATTACGCAAGCATGACGAATTTCGCCGACAAGAACACCCGGGATTACGGCGGTTGGGACACGCCCGCGGCCAATGTCTACACGCCCTACATGTGGTTGGCGAACTTCCCTGGAATGACCTTCCAATCGCTCAGCGGCAGCAAAGACCCCAATGCCGCCGACAAAGAGCCCGCATGGCCCAAGAACGCTGAGGAAAGCGATTCGTCCCGGGCATTCATCACGCATCGCATCAGCGACACGCCTGGAACCAAACTGTGGGATGTCGGACATCTCGGAAAGTTCGACGCGGGTTCGGTGAGCAAGCCCTTTCTTGCCTTCGCCCTCACACCCGACCAGCCCGTGGGTCAAGCCGACGGCAGCGTCGTGGTGCGCCCTAAATCCCAGATCTTGAAAAGAGCGGTCGGCGGTCCCGGCGGAAATTCCGCCTATTACTATTGACTCATTGACCGCGGAGGCTACCGGTTCGCGCGGTTCCGCCTTTTTCGGGCTAAATTCTTCAAGCAACGAACGACCAGAGCCGTCCAACCCGTCTGGTGGCTGGCCCCAAGGCCTTGTCCTGTTTCCGCGTGAAAGTACTCGTGAAACAAGACCAACTCCCGCCAATGAGCGTCGCTTTCGAATCGTCGATCTTCGCCGTGACAGGCGCGAGCGCCCCCCTTCCCCGGCAAGAAGATGGAAGCCAGCCGACGCTCAATTTCTTCCGCCACACCATCCAGGCTCATGAGGTGGCCCGAACCTGTGGGACACTCCACCTTCAAATCGTCGCCGTAGAAATGATGGTAACGCTCGAGCGCTTCGATTATCAGATAGTTGATCGGAAACCAGATGGGACCGCGCCAATTGGAGTTCCCCCCGAACAAACCCGTGCTCGACGCTCCAGGAACGTAATCGACTCGATGAACCTCCCCTCCCGCGCGCAATTCATAGGGATGCAGCTCGTGGTATTTGGAAAGCGAACGGATCCCGAAAGGCGATAGGAACTCCCCTTCGTCGAGCAGATATCCGAGCGTGCGCACCAAACGCTCCCGAGTGGGGATGGCCAGCAGCCGCAGTGAGTCCCGCCCAGCTCCGCCCTCCGTGACATGCCGGGCCAGATCCACGCGGTGCTGCAAAAACCAATCGAGCCGCTTTTTAAAGCCCGGCAACCGGTCAATGGCCGCTTGATCCAACACCTCAACGGCGATGAGGGGCAGCAAACCCACAAGGGAACGCGTCCGCAACGGGAGGACTTGCTCCTCGGAGAGCAGTCGATCATAATAAAAACCGTCCTCTTCGTCCCAGAGCCCGGATCCTCCCAGAGTGTTCATGGCCTCGGAAATCTGGACGAAGTGCTCAAGAAACTTAGAGGCCATATCCTCGTAGGCCTTGTTCACCGTGCCTCCATCCCTGGCCAATTCCAGCGCGATCGACAACATCGTCGCCGCGTAGAAAGCCATCCACGCCGTCCCATCAGCCTGCTCCAGCATGCCGCCCGTCGGAAGAGGTTTGGAGCGATCAAACACTCCAATGTTGTCGAGGCCCAGAAAGCCACCGGAAAACAGGTTCTTGCCTTGCGCGTCCTTGCGGTTCACCCACCACGTAAAATTGATCAAGAGCTTCTGAAAAACGCTCTCCAAGAACGGGCGGTCCCTGTCCCCATCGATCCCCGCGATCTTGTAAACACGCCACGCCGCCCAGGCATGAACCGGCGGGTTGACATCGCCAAAAGCGAACTCATAGGCCGGGATTTGCCCGTTCGGGTGCATATACCACTCCCGAAGCAACAGGCCCAGTTGATGCTTGGCAAACTCGCCGTCCAATCGGGCGAAGGGGATCATGTGGAAAGCCAAGTCCCACGCGGCAAACCAGGGGTATTCCCATTTGTCGGGCATGGAGAGCACGTCCCGGCTGTGCACATGTTGCCACTCCGCGTTCCGTCCAGACATCCGCTGCGGGGGAGGCGACGGCATGCGTGGATCTCCTTGAAGCCAGTCTTCCACCACGTAGTAATAAAATTGCTTGCTCCACAGCAATCCCGCGTATCCCTGCCGAACCACGTTCTCCTCCTCGGATGTCAGTTCCCCAGGACTGATGGCCCTATAGAATAAGTCCGCCTCCCGCTTCCTCGCAGAAAAAATCTCGTCGACCGCTTTCGCGTCGAGCGTCCCGGCATCCGCTTGCCGGGCGCGCAGTCGCAATCGAATGGTGCGGGATCCGCCCGGCGGGATCGTGAACACATAATGCGGCGCCGCCTTGGTTCCTTGGGCAAGTGGGTTGACGGCCTCGTTCCGCCCATGAATCACGTAATCGTGGAATCCGTCCTTCACCCATTTCCCGGCATTCTTGACGTGAAACAAGCGCTCCAGATTGCTCTCGTTTTCCGTGAACAGAACCTGAGGCTTTGCTCCATCCGGATGAGGCTCCATATCAAGGATAAAACAGCCTAGCGTCTCGTGGTTCAGCAGGAGCGAGCCCGTTTCGTCTAGGGAAATAACCGGCTTTGAAGAGGCCCCCTCCTGATCTCCACCCCAAACCCAAGTGTTCCGAAACCAGACCGTTGGGAGCAGATGAAGGGGGGCTGGCTCGGCCCCTCGGTTCATCATGGTGACTCGGATACAGATGTCATCCGGCCCCTGCTTCGCATATTCAGCCTGCACATCGAAGTAGCGGTTCTCGAGAAACGCGCCGGTGTCCACCAATTCGAATTCGGGCTCGCTTCTGCCTCTGTTTGCATTCTCCCGCACCAGTTTCTCATACGGAAAAGCCGTCTGGGGATATTTGTAGAGCGCCTTCATGTACGAATGAGTCGGCGTCGAATCAAGGTAGAAATAGTCCTCTTTAACGTCCTCTGCGTGGTTCCCTTCCTGCCCCGTCAGCCCGAACAAACGCTCTTTCAAGATCGGATCTCGTCCATTCCAAAGGGCGAGCGCGAAACAGAGACGGCACTCCCGGTCTGTGATCCCCAACAATCCGTCCTCTCCCCATCGGTAAGCACGACTTCTGGAATGATCATGCGAAAGGTAGTCCCAACAAGTGCCTGAAGGCGAGTAATCCTCGCGAACCGTGGACCACTGGCGCTCGGAAAGGTAAGGGCCCCATCGCTGCCAGTTCTTCTGGCGAGTGGCTGACTCGCGAAGGCGCCGGTGTTCTGCCGTGTCAAACTTCTTGAGGAGTGCTGTGTCCATAATGGTTTGCCTCCAAAGTCTCGGATTAATCCCCAGGTTCAAGCAATCGAAATAAGGCCTCAAATGCTTTCCCTGAATCGCGAAAACTCGCGACACGGACGCTGAAATGAAGCCTGCCACGGTTCAACCTGAGAACGGCAGTGGAACCTCGTGTTGATTCCCAACAGCCTGGATGATAAAAATTTGACGAAGAGCGAGGGGTGCTTCGCTGTTTTCAGTGGATATCCTCAGTGAATTCAAGATCAGAACCAGACGGGCAGAAAGGGAGACTCCGTCGAGCCGGGCTTGCTTTCCACCACGCTATCAATCGCCTCAGCGCGTTCCCTTCCGAGGCCATTTCGAGGTTCGTGATGACTCTCACCCAATTAACGGTCTCCAGAGGGACGTTTTAAGGTTTAAAAGTTAAATCTCCTATCGCAACCCCAAACTCGGCATTCAAAAACCAGCCGGTATCGCTGGCGGAGTCATTCTATGAACCGTCCGCGAGGCACGTCGCACCCAGTTTGCTCGGGCACTGGCTGCTCCGCCTGGCGCCCGACGGAACGTGGGCAGGGGGTCCGATAGTCGAGTGCGAAGCGTATCTGGCAGATGATCCGGCATGCCACGGATTCCGTCGCGAGACAGCGCGCAACCGCTCCATGTACGGCCCGCCGGGGCGGGCCTATGTCTACTTCATTTACGGCAACTATTTTTGCGTGAACGCCGTGTGTGCTCCGGCGAAATCTCCCGAAGCAGTGCTGATTCGAGCCATCGAACCGCGCTTCAACATCGAGTGGATGAAGGAGAATCGTCCAGTGAGCACGGCTCGCGCCCTCACCTCGGGACCGTCCAAACTTTGCATGGCGCTGGCCATCGAGCGGGAGCTCGACGGGGCCGATCTCTCCTCTCACGGCTCGGGTCTGATCATCGCCGCGAATCCTGAAGCAGGGCAATTCACGCGCGACCGGGGCCCTGTCATCACCACCGCTCGAGTCGGCTTGTCAGTCGCCGCGGATTGGCCCCTGCGCTTCTATCTCGATCAAAGCGAGTTCATTTCGAAGCGCGCCCGTGGCCGGGAACCGGCCAAGCCTCAGGCAAACAGTTCCTTGATGGGTTTGCCCAAACCGTCGCGCGTCACGTAAAAGGGCCGTTGCTCAATTTCGTACGCCGTTTTGGGCGAGATGCCCAAAGCGTGGAAAAGGGTCGCATGCAAATCTTCAATCACCACCCTGTCCTTGAGGGTCTTACAGGGACGCTCATCGGCCGTCACCCCATGCAGATGGCCCTTCTTGATGCCCCCGCCAAAAAGCAACACGGAACCCGCGTCCGTGAAGTGGCGGTGCATGCCGTAATTCTTCAAATCGTTGATGATCTCCGGCACATCGACTTGATCCTTCACTTTCTTATCCGGCTTGCCTTCGATCAAAGCATCCCGGCTAAACTCACTCGCGAGAACGATGAGGGTTCGGTTCAGCAATCCGCGCTCCTCCAAGTCCAGAACCAACTGCGAGACGGGGCCGTCGATCATGTTCTTCATGTTCACCAGCTTGGTGTGGCCGTTCTCGTGGGTGTCCCAGTTCAGAAACGGGATGTACTCCGTCCCGACCTCAATAAACCTCGCGCCGGCCTCGGTTAACCGCCGAGCCAGCAGACATCCCAAGCCAAATCGGCCAATCGTTTGCTTTTCGTAAGAACCGTCTCGAATCAAGGAAGCGCCGAGCTTGCCAGGATCAAATCCCTCCGGCACATACTTGGCCAAGGACTCCTTCGGCTCGAGGGACAAGTCGAAGGCCTTCGCCGCCGGAGAACTGAGCAACCGATGCGCGTTGTCCATCGATCGCAGCAGCGAATCCCGCTGGTAAGCGCTGCCATGCCGTCCAATCGGGCTTGAATCCAAAAGTTTCCTGTAAAGTTTGTTCCGATCCTGAAATCGGCCGGGACTCATTCCCGCGGGCGGCTTCACCGATTCCGCCGCTTGATCGGGATAAGGGATGTTAAACGGGCCAAACTCACTGCCCAGGAATCCAGAAGCGTGGAAGGATTTAAGTTCCTCCCCTTCTCCCACATCGAACCGCTGGCCAATATTGATGAATGCAGGAAGCGCTGGATCACGAGGGCCGAGCGTCCTCGCCACGATGCCGCCGATGTGCGGAGCCGCGACGGTTTGTGGCGGCGCGTATCCCGTGTGCCATTGGTATTGATGGCGCGTGTGAAGAATGAAACCCAGGTCACCCGCCGTGTAGGTTCGAATCAAAGCGCCCCGATCCATCACTTTCGCCAGACGCTCCAACCCCTTCGAAATCTTGATGGAATCCACCACCGTGTCGATGGATGGAAACGTGCTCAAGTATTTGTCCGGCTTCATGCCTGCCTCGAAGGGCGCGTAACGCTTCGGATCGAACGTTTCGGTGCTGGCCATGCCGCCGCCCATGAAAAGCACAATCAAGGTGTCGGCCGTGGGTTTGATCTTTTCCAAGGGCTCTTCGCCACCGAGCACTCGCCTCGGATAATTCGCGGCAAGGGCTGAAAGAGTGGCCGCTCCCGCTGTTTTCAAAAATCCTCGGCGGCTTGTTTGATGAATGGGATGCATAATCGGTTCTATTGGATAAGTTGAAACTCAGGCAGCATCGCGACGGCCCAAAGCAAGTCTTCAATCCCGCTTTTTTGAATGGGGTCGCCGATGACTTCCCGGGCCGCGGCTATTTCCTCGCCCGTGGGCGGGCGGCTCAAGGCACGCTGGTAAAGCCGATCAATCAAGATTGCCGCCGAAAGCGGGCCCTCGCCAGCCAAGCGCTCCGCGCCGCGCTTCAGGAAATTGTCGAGGGTCAAGCCGTTCGTCAGTTCCAGCGCCTGCAGCGTCGTCGCCGCCGAGGCGCGCGTCGTGATGACCTGCTCGCGGTTTGGGCGCCCAAGCGCCAGGGCCAGGGGATCCGCGCGAACGAGCGCGGCGCGCGCCTTGCCATGCTGCAACGGGCCGGACAGGATGCGCGAAAACCGAGCAGCCATGTATTGATGGCCATCGGCTCGGCCTAGCTTGCCGACATCCAGCACGTAGGCGCTCGCCCAGCTTTGTTCGTCATGATTCGGACGCTCCCAGCCCTCGGTCTTCGATGTGCTCCAAACCCATTCCTGATCCGACGCGAAATCCATGATTCTTTCCCGCCCTCCGGTTTTGCCGACATGCCGCACTCGTGCGTAAAATAGTAATCCCGCGAAACTGGGCTTGTCCCCCGTGTTCGTGGCTTCAACGGCAATCACGTTCTCGCCCTTCAACAAATAGGGCTTCAAATCCAAGAGCCGTGGGCGTTCATAATCGTTGCTCTCGCCGACCTTGTTGCCGTTGACGTAAAGCGTGAACTTGTTATCGGCCGCGCACACCACGCTGGCCTCAGTCGCGCGCTCCGGGATCAAGATTCTGCGTCGAAAATAGACGGTTTGATTCGTGGGCGCGGAATCCAAGGCCGCCGCATTGTTCCAAATCCAAAGAGGCTTTAAGTCCCGGGCAAACATGGTTTCGCGGTCCCGGCCTGTTCCCGCCATAAAATCGAACTCCCCGTCCGGCCTTTCATGCCATAACCCGGTGAGCACGCTCAAGGCGTCGCGAAACTGTTCCGAAGTCAACCGGCGGACGGCCGGTCCAGAGAAGACGAACGCGCCTCCTTTGGGTTCTTCCAGGCTGACGGAAGGCATCTGATAGGCGCGGGAGGTCAAGATCAGTTCCATGGTCCGCTTCAAATTGTAACCATGATCGACGAGATCCTCAGCCAGCCAGTCCAGCAGGTCCTGATGCCACGCCTCTTGCTCCATGTCATCGACCGGTTCCACCAGGCCGCGCCCCATGAAACGGGCCCAGAGCCGGTTCACAATGGTCCGCGAAAGACGGCCGTCCCTCTTGTCGCAAATGATCTCCGCGAGACGTTCCAGCCGATTGGTCTTTGGCATTCCGGCCTCGATGGCGCCCAGTTCCGAAAAAATAAATCGAGTGGGCGCCTTCTTCCCTGTGGCCGTGTCGCATTGAAACATTTCCAAAGGTTCATCCGCGTAAATGTTCGCCAAGCCATAGGCGTCGGCGAGAGACCAATCGTTGATAAAACTGTCATGGCAGGAGGCACACTTCAGGTTCACACCCATGAAAACCTGCGAGATATTCTGCGCGGCCTGCAGTGGGGGTGTCTGGCTCGCGTTCACCGCGCCGCGCCACACAATGCCTTTTGTGAATCCCTCGGACTCCCGCGTTGGATTGATGAGCTGCCCCACGAATTCATCATAGGCCAGGTTCGTCGCGAGCGCGGAATAAAGCCACCCGGTAATCTGCTTCCGGCCTCCATCGATGTAGCCGGTGCCCGCGTAGTCGTTGCGCAACGCGTCGTTCCAAAAAGTCAGCCAATGCTGGGCATAACGTTGGTTGTCCGACAGAAGCCGCCGCACTAATCGCTCCCGCTTGTCCTTGCGGCGGTCGGTTCGGAATCGCCCCAACTCCTCCGCTGGCGGCAGCAGCCCAATGGCATCCATGTACACTCTTCGGGCAAACTGGCGATCCTCCACGATGGGCGATGCCGACGCGTTTCGGGAGGCAAAGTAGGAGCCCAGGAATCGATCGATGGGATTCGTCACGCCTCTTGCAGCCGGCGGCAACGCCGGCCGCCTTGGGTTCAAATTCACCGGAAGGGGTTTGGAAAACGTCACCCCTTCATCCCATGACAATCCTTGGTCGATCCATGCCCGCAGCAAACCAACTTGAACGGCCGTCAGTTTCGACCCCTTCTGCGGCATGACTTCGTCCGGGTTCAAAGCCGAGACCAAGTGAATGAGATAACTCTCCTCGCTTTTCCCCGGAACCGCCGCGGGGCCGCTGTCCGCGGGCTTCAAGAAGGTCTCGCGAGTGTCCAACTGAAAGCCGCCCTTGGATTTCCCCCGTCCATGACATTTCACGCAACTGGCTTCGAGAATGGGTTTGATCTCGGTTCGGAATTGAACCTTGTGCGTGGCGGGCGGAGGCAACTTAGCGGCGAGGTCCGGGGTCAAAGTGGCTCCTGCGAGACAATTGCCGCTCAAGAAGGACGCTAGCAGCACTCGCAACAGTCTGGATTTCATACCTTCAGAAGCTAAAGGACCGATGCGAAAACTCCAGCCCGATTTTTGACAAAGCACCGTCCAAATCCCTTGGCGAACGCCAAGCAGCATCAATCGGCATCCTGCGCTGGAGGCTCGGGAAGCCAATGAGTCAGCAAAGCGCCCAGCACTCCATAGATGCCGGCCACACAGGCGGCCACAACCGCGATTTTCTCCGGGCTGGGGGGAGTGGAAGCGGCAAAAGTCAACGTGAACCACGCGGCCGCAGTGCCAATCACCCGGCCTCCTATGTTCGCCGCAAAACTTTCCCCGGTGCCGCGCAAATGAACTGGGAAAACACGAGGAATGTAATTGCCCCAAAAGCTGAACTGAGCCACCACGAGGACACCCGCCACGAACGCGCCCGCTTTCACCAATCCGAGAGTTCCCGCGTCGGTCAGTGAAGTGGAAATCCACCAAAACATGAGCGGCACGAAGATCACCGACGGAATCTGGAAGATCCGCATGAGCAGCCTGCGGCTCACGATCCTCACAGCCAGCACGGCGAGCAAAAAGCGCCCCACCAACCCGCCAATTTCCTGCCAGATCGTGACCTTCGCCACGGCGCCCTCCGTCGCGTTGGCCGCCGCGATCCGAAGCTGCCGCGCGTCGGGAGCGGGCGCGTCCGCCGCCGCCGCCGCCGCCACGGCTTTGTCTTGGGCCGCCTTGGCAGTGGCAACAATGCTGGCATGGCCCTTGGGGCCACCCAGGATCTGCGGCAACTGCTGAATCGCCCCGAAAGCCAGCCCGTAACTCGAGGCAAACACCAGGGTCGTCAAAATCGTTGTGCGAGCCAGCTCAGGACTGAAAAGCTGCATGATGCTGGGCCGCTTGAGCTGACCCGCCGCCTTCTTCTCGGCCCACACGGGGGATTCGGGGAGAAATGGCCGAATGATGATCAAAGGCAAGGCGGGGACCACGCCCGACATCAGCAGGTAGCGCCACGCTTCGTGCCCTCCGTAAATCATTGGCAGAGACAGCGCCAGCGGGCCGGCGATCAGGACGTACACCCCGCCCACCATCAAGCCGCCCACGGAGGAAAACGCTTGCGTGTAACCCAGCACCGCCTCTCGCTGCTTGGGCTCTCGAAACAGCTCAGCCAGCCAGGCGACCGCGGCCACGAATTCGACGCAAACTCCAATAAACACGAGACAGCGCAGCACGAGCAACTGCTGCAAAGTCATGGCGAAGCCCGCTGCAAACGCGGAAAAAGCGTAAAGCAAGATGCTGAAAGTCAGCACGCGCCGCCGGCCAAACAGGTCGGTCAGATACCCTCCCAACAGTCCAAAAAGACCTCCTGTGATGGCCGGCACGAAGAACAAGGTTCGCGCCCATTGGACGTATTCCCGCCCCCCCGGCGCCCAAGCCGCCGCCGCGTCCGCCGGTGTGGCGCCACCCGCGATCGCGGCCTGAATGAGAGGCTGGCTCAGCGCGGCGATCGCGGGTTTGATGATCAACGGGAGCATTAACAGCTCATAGATGTCGAAGGCAAAACCAAGGGCTGCGATCGCGCATACAAGCCACTGAGTCGCGCTCAACTGGCCCACGGCGGCAGAAGTGGAAGTCATAATTGTCGGGAGTATGGAAATGCGTGGGGGCCGCGCAAGTCTTAATCTTCAAATCCTTGCTGGATTCACCCACTCCACGTTGCCTGGCAAGCCGTGTTTTCGGCTGCGGGAGGAAGGGCGCCCTCGTGTCTCTCTAAAGTGATGGGGGCCGCCCGCGCGGCAGCGCAACTCTGCCGAGTATTGCCAGTCACGGCTTAGCCTTTGAGCGCAACAGCCGCGCCTTCACCGAGCATCAACTCCCTAAGATCGGACAAAAGGGCCTCCACGTCCGATTCTTGAGTGTCCCAAGTCCCCATGAACCGGCATCCGCCCTCGCCGATGAACGTGTAAAAGATCCAGCCGCGGTCGTGCAACGCCTGAATGACCCTCGGCGGGAGCTCCAAAAACACCGAATTGGCCTGGCGTGGAAAGAGGAGGCGAACCCCCGGTATCGCTTCGGCTTTCGACTGCAGGAGCGCGGCCATGTCGTTAGCGTGCGCCGCCCGTTTCAGCCAGGCGCCCCCCTCCAACATGCCGACCCAAGGCGCCGCCAAAAAGCGCATTTTGGAAGCCAGCTGCCCCGCTTGCTTGCATCGGTAATCGAACTCAAGGGCAAGATTTTTGTTGAAGAACACCACCGCGTCTCCAACAGGAGCCCCATTTTTCGTGCCTCCGAGGCAGAGCACCTCCACGCCAGCCTCCCAGGTGATCTCCCTCGGGCGAACTCCCAGGGAAGCCACCGCGTTCGCGAAACGCGCGCCGTCCATGTGGAAACGCAACCCGAGCGCCCCTGCTATCTGTCCAAGAACACCCAACTCTTCGGGCTTATAAACCGTTCCCAGCTCCGTCGCCTGCGTCACGCTCAACACTTTGGGCTTCGGATAATGAATATCGGACCGCCTCTTCACCATGGGTGTGATCGCCGCCGGATCAATCTTGCCTTCCCCGCCAGTCAGCAGAAGCACCTTGGTGCCGTTGGAAAAGAACTCCGGGGCGCCGCATTCGTCGGTTTCCAAGTGGGCGGTCTGGTGACAAAGGATGCTGTGGTAAGACTGACACAAAGACGCCAACGACAGCGAGTTTGCGGCGGTCCCGTTGAAGACAAAAAAAACGTCGCAATCCTTCTCAAAGACCTCGCGAATCAAATCCGAAGCCCGCTCGGTCCAAGTATCCTCGCCATAACTGCGCACGTGCCCGGCGTTGGCCTTCTCCAAGGCGGCCCAAACCTCCGGGCAAATCCCGGAATAATTGTCACTCGCAAACTGTCGGATCCGTGATTCCATGATGAGACGGACGCGCAGCATGGAAAGTTCCCCCTTTCACCGCAATGAAATTCAAAGAATGATCAACCCCATGACGACGAAGGCTCTGAGCCCCTCGACCTTGTATTTGGTGGCCACACCCATCGGCAATCTGGAAGACATCACCCTCAGAGCCCTGCGTGTTCTCAAGGAATGCTCCCTGGTCGCGGCCGAAGACACCCGGCACACAGGGCTGCTCCTCCGGCATTTTGGGATCTCTAAACCATTGATCAGCTGCCACCACTTCAACGAAACAAAAAGGTCCGAACGTATTCTGAGCGAGCTCTCTGCCGGCGCCTCGATCGCATTGGTGACCGATGCCGGAAGCCCCGGCATCAGCGATCCCGGGGAGCGCGTCGTGAGAGCCGCGGTCACGGCGGGCTTCAGAGTAGAGCCGGTGCCAGGCCCCTGCGCCCTGGTCGCGGCCCTCACAGCCAGCGGCCTCGGCACGGAGGAATTTCATTTCGCCGGGTTCCTCCCTCACAAAAGCGGCCAGCGCCTCCGGCGCCTCCGCGCGCTGCTGGCACTCCCAGGCACGCTGGCCTTATACGAAAGCCCTTACCGGATCGAAAAACTGATGGCTGAGCTCGCTTCCATTCTCCCGGATGCCAACGTCGCCGCGGCTCGCGAGGTCACCAAAAAGTTTGAGGAATTTCTGCGAGGCTCCCCAAGTTCACTCGCGGAGCACTTCAGAAAGCATCCGCCAAAAGGCGAGTTCGTGGTGCTCATCGAACGTGATCCAAACTCGCCCGAGCTCACGGCACACGGCGGTGAGCAGCCAGACTCGGATCAGTCTTTCGAATGAGCCTTAAAACGGCAGTCGGACATCGTGGAGATTGCAAAAGCCTGGATGAGGATGGCTAGACGACGAGGGAGGCAGATCCCTTGTGGATCTGATAAGTGATTCGGAGAAACTTTATCGCCAGGATCTTGAGAAGATTCGCCAGGGACAACCGCGCGTTATAAGGATTACAGCTTGCCCTTTGAATTATCAACGAACACGATTCTGTCATGATCACCGTTTCGTCCATGAAGATGTCTTTGTCCCCGGCGCCTCTCCTCTCGCTCGTGGGTCTGCTGGCGCTTGCTGGGCAACTGGAGGCGCAGACAGCGGAGTCGTCCGCTGGTTTTCCCAATCCCGCCGACACCCAAGCGCTGTTGATTCCGCTGCCGTCCCCCCAGGAATCCGTCTCCAAAATCAAGCTCCCGCCGGGGTTTAAAGTCACCCTCTATGCGGGCGAGCCGGATGTGAGGAATCCGATCGCCATGGCATTCGACAGACAAGGCCGGCTTTGGATCGCTGAAAACTACACCTACACCGGCTCCGGAAACTATTTCGACACGGCTCTCAAGGACAGAATCCTGATCTTCGAAGATGCCGACAACGACGGGCGATTTGACAAACGCACCGTGTTTTGGGACGGCGCCGAGCGGCTGACCGCGATCGAGGTTGGTTTTGGCGGCGTCTACGCCCTGTGCGCACCCAACTTGGTTTTTATTCCGTTCGAAGAGGGATCGGACAAACCGGGAAAACCCGTGGTGCTGTTGGACGGATGGAACGCGTCCGGGATCGCTCACAATGTGGTCAACGGGCTCCGATGGGGACCGGATGGATGGCTCTACGGGCGCCACGGAATACTGGCCCATTCCTTGGTCGGCCAGCCAGGGGCCACCGATGCGGAGCGGGTGCGGCTGAATTGCGGCATTTGGCGGTTTCATCCCGTCCGCAAAAAATTTGAAGTCGTCGCTCATGGCACCACGAATCCATGGGGGCTCGACTTCGACCAATACGGGCAGGGTTTCTTTATCAATACGGTGATTGGGCATCTCTGGCACCTGATTCCTGGAGCCCATTACCGCCGGATGTACGGAGAGGATCTCAACCCCCATGTCTACGAATTGATCGACCAGCACGCGGACCACTTCCATTGGGACGCCACAAAACTGTGGACCGATTCCCGCGAAGCCAAGGGAGTTCACAGCGATTTTGGGGGCGGCCACGCCCACTCCGGGCTGATGATCTACCTGGAAGACAACTGGCCCGCCGATTACCGGGGATCCTTGTTCACGGTGAATCTGCATGGGCGGCGCCTTAATCGGGACCGGTTAGTTTCGTCCGGCTCCGGCTATATCGGCCGGCACGAGCCTGATTTCATGGCATTCAACGAGCCTTGGTTCCGCGCCATCGAACTCGGCTCCGGACCAGACGGGGGCGTGTTCGTGATCGATTGGACGGATATCGGCGAATGTCACGAGAGCGACGGCGTCCATCGCGGCTCGGGCCGCATCTATAAGGTCACTTACGGCGATCCGCCCAAGCCTGAGTATCCCGACTTTTCAAAACCGATCCGCTCCAGCAACGGCGAAGCGGGCGATCGATTGGAGGAATGGGCGCACCGGCAAAACCGGTTGCGCCTCCAGGAACTGGCCGCCCAAGGCCAGGACATGAGCCGGACCATCGCCGAACTTGAGCGGCAGTTTCGTGGCGCGGGCGCCGCGCTGCCACGAGTCCGCGCCTTATGGAAGTTGCATTCAGCGGGAGGCTTGACTGAAAAAAAGCTCGCTTCCTTGCTCTCCCATCCAGACGAGCCGCTGCGGATTTGGGCGATCCGCTTCCTCTTGGAAAGCGCAAGCTCCCCCGAAGCGCTTGCCTCGACCTTGGCCCAGCATGTTCGACGGGAGCAATCCGCCGCAGTGCGGCTCCAATACGCCTCCGCGCTCCAGTCCCTCCCGCCTGGAAGCCGCTACGAGGTGGCCGCTTCCCTCGTGTCGCGACCGGAAGACGCGAAGGACCACAATCTCCCACTCATGATCTGGTATGGCATCGAGCCCATGTCCATCTCTGCCGTGGCGCCGTTCCGCGAGCTGGCCCAGATCTCCCGCATCCCGCTGATCACAAGGCTCGTCACTCGGCGGTTGGGGGAGGAGATTCGGTCACAACCCGGTCTGATCGCCCCCCTCATCCGATATGCCACCGAATCTCAATCCGAATCTTTCGCGCGCGAATTCTTGTCCGGATTGTCAGAAGCCCTTCGAGGGGTTCGCAAATTGCCCAAGCCAGCCGGTTGGGGCCAGTTTCTAGAGTGGGTTCGATCCAAGCCTTCGAAGGAACTCAGCGACAAGGCACGTGAGTTGAGCCTGGTTTTCGGCGATGGCCGGGCTTTGGACGAACTCAAAGCAGTGGCTTCCGCGGGGACCGCTGATTTGCCGTCGAGACGGGCGGCGATCGATGCCCTGATAGAGACCCGCGACGAAAGCCTGGTGCCTTTCCTCCGGGGCCTCGCTGCCCATCGTGATGTCTCCCCCTATGCGGTGCGGGGCCTCATCAGCCTCGGCGCGATTCAGTTCGCGGATCTGATCCTGAACCAGTACCGAACATTCCGACCGCCCGACAAGCCGCCCGTGATCTCAGAGATGGTCTCGCGCCCGGCGTTCGCCGACCTTCTGCTTGAATCCATGAAAACCGGCAAGATTCCCCGAACCGATCTCACCGCCTTCCAAGCGCGCCAAATCAAGTCTCACGATAATCCCAACTTGAATGAAAAACTCGCCGAGACGTGGGGCTTGATTCAATCGACATCCGAGGAGCACAAAAAGCAAATTGCCCGGCTCAAGCTGAACCTGACCGACGAATCGCTGCGCAAAGCCGATTCCAAGAATGGGCATGCGCTGTTCACGAAACTCTGCGCGACGTGCCACAAGCTGCATGGCGCCGGGGCCGATATTGGACCCGATTTGACAGGCGCTGGGCGTGACAATCTTGATTACCTTCTCGAAAACATGATCGATCCGAGTGCGGTCGTAGGCGTCGATTTCAGAATATCCAGCCTAAAGCTCAAAGATGGGAGAATCCTGAACGGAGTGGTGACCTCCACCACCGCGTCGCAAATAAATCTCCAAACGGCCACCGAAAAGCTGCGGCTGGAACGGGCCGACTTACTCGAGATCCAGACATCGTCGTTATCCCTCATGCCTGAAGGATTGGTTGACCCATTGACCGATCAAGAAATCCGCGATTTGATTGGGTTCCTGATGGTTCGACCGAAGTAGTGCCCACGATTGACCCGACCCGCTGTGCGATCCAAGCTGCGCGGCAGCGCAGCCCTGCCTTCAGACCTCAGAAAACAAGGGGGATTTGTTGCCAACAAATCGATTTCGATTTCCTTGAAATCCTCACGGCAACCAGCTCCCTCGCCCCATCCGAGGGGGAGAGGGCACGGGGAGAGGGGTTGTTTTGAGGGAAACGAACACCCAATTGTTTTCCACAAATGGCCTCAGAAATTCTGAGGTCTGACCGTCTGTTGATTGGTCGCGGCTTAGGGGCGTCGGAGGGGGCGCGGCTTTGGATCGTTTGGAGGGAGGAGAGGCGCTGACCGGGAACGAACCTTAGCGAGCGATTCCTTGGAGAGAAGGCCCGCAGCGAAGAGTTTCTCGGCATGCGCGACCTGGCGCTGTCCAACTCGGTTGGATTTGGATCGGTTTAGCGGCTGCGGCATCATTTCCAGGTTCGCCAATTCATTCCCCACTTCCGGAGCGAGGCTGTAGGGAACGATGTGATCGATCTCAACCTTGCTCCTGGCGTAAGGCCCCTGCGTGACCACGCCCGCCTTGCCGTTTCGCAAAAGCTCTTTGTTCTCTTCCGTGAAGAGGCCCAGGCCATGGGCGATCTTCAGATTTCGCAGGAGCGATTCCCTCACCAAGTGGGCCCGGGCGCCGGTCGAGCGATTCAAAAACTGCGCAATGCCAATGGCTTTTTCGGGATTGAGCGACCGTTCCTCTGAGATGCGCATCCAGTAGACAATCTTGTTCAAACGAGAATTGGCGCCCCTTTCTCCAAGGGTGGCCAGTTTATCTGGGTCGCTCAGATTGACGACGGCGAATACGGCCTGGATAGGTCCGAATTGCCAGAGCAACCCGCAAAGGAGTGTCCCGATGAGGCAGGCCGCCGAAAATGTTTTGCGCCGCTGTTTGGCCACGACACAAGACTCCACACAACGGGGCGGAATCGCAAGCGGGACCAAACGAAACTCAAGACAAAATCTCGCGGACGACACGGCAGGGCTTGCCGTCGGTCAGGTGCTGCGCCTGGCTGTTGAAGTGGAACGTCAGCTCGGAGTGGTCGAATCCAAACAAGTGAAGCAGGGTGGCGTGGTAATCGTTGGGACTGACTGGGTTCTGGACCGCTTTATGGCCGAACTCGTCCGTGCCGCCGTACACGGTTCCACCACGGATTCCTCCGCCGGCCAGCCAGGTGCTGAATCCCTGTCCGTTGTGATCCCGGCCAGCCTTCTCCGCGGGGCCATGATTTTCGGTGACGGGCAGCCTTCCAATTTCGCCGCCCCAATGGACAATGGTTGTGTCGAGCAGACCGCGCGCCTTGAGATCCAGGACAAGGGCGGCGGACGGCCGGTCCGTTTTGCGGCAGCAGCCGGCAAGCCCCTTGCGGATATTTTCGTGGTTATCCCAAATCTGGCCGTTCACAAACAATTGCACGAACCTCACGCCACGCTCAACCAGCCTGCGCGCCAAAAGACAGCGGGTTCCGTATTCTTGTGTGACGGGATCGTCGAGTCCGTAAAGCTTCTTGGTGGCCTCGGATTCGCCCGATAGGTCTAGCGCCTCTTTGGCGGCGAGTTGCATCCGCGCGGCGAGTTCATAGCTGGCGATCCGCGCCTCGAGATCGTTCTCCCCGGGATGCCGAAGCGCGTGTTCGCGGTTCAGCTTCTCCAGAAAATCAAGGTTTTGCCGTTGCAACTCGCCGCGCAAGAAAGGGGGCGCGTCGAGGTTCAGAATGCGGGGCTCGCGGGAGCGCACGACCGTGCCTTGAAACAACGGCGGCATCCAGCCGTTGGACCAATTGCGAGCGCCGTCAACGGGATGTCCTCCCGGATCCGTCAGGACCACGTAGGCGGGAAGGTCCTGGCTTTCGTTTCCCAAGGCGTAGGTGATCCAGGAGCCAAGAGCCGGCCGGCCGGGTTGAGGTTTCCCGGTGTTCATGGACCAAATCGATGGTTCATGCCCGTTGATGTCGGTGTGCATGGACCGGATCAGGCAGACGTCATCGACAATCGTTGAAAAATGAGGGAGCAATTCTGAGACTTCCATCCCGCTTTGCCCGCGCTTTTGAAACTGCCACGGGCTTCCGAAGAGCTTTTTGCTGGCCCGATCCACGAAGCTAAAGGTGATCTCGCCGGGATAATCCTCGCCGCTGCGACGGGTGAGCTCGGGCTTGGGATCGAACAAGTCCACGTGACTCGGCCCACCGTGCATGAACAAAGAGATCATCGCGCGCGCCCGGCCCTCGCGCGCGGCCACTTTCGGTTTGAGATTGAATGAGAGGGGCTCGCGCGGGACCGCGGGAGGCGTCGCGAACACGGTTTCCTCCCGTCGCATCCAAGCGAGCGCGACGCTCCCGATCCCAAGGGCGTTGCGTTGGAGGAAATGGCGGCGTGAAAGGAAGGGGTGCGGTGTCATGCGACTTGACTTTAATCCACGTAAAGAAATTCGTTCGAACTCAGAAGCGTTTGACAGAGACTGCGCATCGCCTGCTCCTCGGGCGGCACCGGGGCGGAATCATTCTTCCCCGCGGCTGCTCCGGTCGTCTTGGACTGTGAGACGATCGTCCCGGCTTGGCGATCCAGGAACTCGACCGCTGACTTAAATTCACCTGGGGACGGCGCCCTGCCAAAAGCGAGGCGCCACGCTCTCGCGATTTGCGCCTCCCGCAGTGGGCCCGCCTCCCTGCGGAGACGCTCGGCGAACAACCGGGCCTGATCCAGCGTGAACTCGCTATTCATGAGCATCAGCGACTGGGTGGCGACCGTGGATGTCTGGCGCTTCTCGCAATTCACTTCCATGACGGGCGCGTCGAATGTGTTCAGGAGAGCCAGCGGGCGGCTCCTTCTGACTTCAACATAAACGCTCCGGCGATACTCCTCCCCGCCCAGGGGCACGTCCACCGGCATCTTGTTGTCCCCTTGCTTCTTGTCCACTCCCACGACGATCTGGCCAACGGCATCTTCCCGAACCGGCACGGGCGGGCCATAGTGGCGGTCGTTAAGAGCGCCGCTCGCGGCGAGAAACGAATCACGAAGCGCTTCCGCGTCGAGGCGGTGGACCGACTTTCGCCAATACCAGCGGTTTTCCGGATCCACGGCGTCCATCGAAGCGCTCCGCGCCGAAGATTGCCTGTAAGCCGTCGAGGTCAAAATGAGGCGGTGCAACCGCTTCAAACTCCATCCCATTCCATGATTCCCGGGATCATCGCTGACCGGGGCGATGAAATTCGAAGCAAGCCAGTCGAGCAACTCGGGATGGGAAGGCCGTTCTCCTTGGAGGCCAAAATCCGCCGCTGTTTCGACGAGCCCGCGCCCAAAGTGATGCATCCAGACGCGGTTCACAATCACTCGCGCCAGGAGGGGATTTGAAGGGCTCGTCAACCATTTCGCGAAGGCGAGGCGCCGGCGGGATGTGGGAGGAGACTCGGAGGGCAGCGGGAGATCAGCGCTGGCGCCTTCCGGGACCAGCACTGACAGGGTGCCCGGAGGGATGGGTTCCCGGGGCTGCTTGGGATCGCCGCGGTGGAATCGGTATGTGACTGGGACAACCCCGACGGGCTCGGTCAGCACGCTCACAAAATCCTCCACCGGCTTGCGAGCCCGCACTTCGGCGATTTTCGCGTCCATGGCTTTCAACTCATCGGCCGCCTTCTGATTGTATTGGTAGAGAACGCCCGCGTTGATGTTCGCGCTGGGATGGTCGGCAAGGAGCTTTTTGTGCTCGGCGGTGCGCTTGTCCGGCGCAGTCTTGAAAGCCGTCCACAACCCGTCGCGCAAGGCGGCATCGAATTTTTCCAGATGTGCTTTGAGGGCCGCGTCAATCGCTTCAGCCTGCTTCGCCTCCTTTTCCTTGGACAGTTTCGAGGCCTCCAGTTCGACCGCGGCCGCCTTTTCGCGGTCCGCTTTCGTCTGGAGCGAGACAAGGCGCTCCGAGGGCTTGCGCCATTGCTTCCAATCGTAGGCAGGTTCGAAGACGGCTCTGAGACGGTAGTAATCCGATTGCGGGATGGGATCGTAACGATGGTCATGACACTGGGCGCAACCGACAGACAGGCCGAGCAGCGAGGTTGAAACGATCTTGATCGTGTCCGCGACGACTTGATTTCTCGCGGCGTCCTGATCCACGCCACCGCTGGCCGTGCCGTCCGCGGGCATGCGTAAGAACCCGGTTGCCACGAGCCATTCACGCGCCGCTGGATCCTGCGCGGCCGACTCCACATCCCGGTGCTTGGTCAGCGCGAGTTCGTCGCCAGCAAGCTGCTCCATAACAAACCGGTCGAACGGCAGGTCCTGGTTCAAGGCTCGAATCACATAATCTCTGTATTTGTAAGTGTAGGGGCGAGGAGTGTCGTCGTTCGTGTAGCCGTCAGAATCGGCATAGCCCGCGATGTCGAGCCAGTGACGCGCCCATCGCTCTCCGTAGCGAGGCGATTGGAGGAGGCGGTCGATGAGCTGCGGATAAGCATCGCCCGCGGGATCGAGTGCCTGCGCTTCGAGATCGGAGGGCGTTGGAGGCACTCCCCAGAGATCCAGAAACACTCGACGCGCCTGGGTGACAGCAGCCGCGTCTTCGGAAAACTCCAGTTTTCGGGGCGCTTGGGCAGCGGCCAGGAAGGCATCGATGGGATTGCGAACCCGCGCGCCCTTGGCGGCCGGAACTTCCGGAAGGCGCAGCGGTTGGAAGGCCCAGTGCGCGCGTTCTTCGGCGGAGATCTGCATCCCCTTGGACAGGGCGGCGGGCTCTGGATGAGCCGTGAGCGCGCCGGTTTCGATCCATCGCTTGATGGTCGCCACTTCCTTGGCGGAAGGCTTGCGGTCGCGCTTGGGCATCTTTCCTGAGCTCACCATTTCGAAAAGCCTGCTCGATTCAGGCCTGCCTGGAACCAGGGCGGGACCGGATTCACCGCCGAGCAACATGAAACGTTTCAGACGCAAATCGAGTCCGCCACGAAGCTGGTCTCCTTCGCCATGGCAATCGAAGCAATGCGCCTTCAAGATCGGACGGACGTGCTTTTCGAACGTGGGGAACGGCTCATCGACAGCGGTCGAAGCCGCGTCCGCGGCCCAGTTTTGGCAGACGAATAACGGCGCGGCCAGTGCTCCAAACAAAAGGCAAGCGATCGAACGCCAAACGACCCAGGGGCGTTGCGGGGCGAGTCGAGAGACCCTGATGGAAATAGAAACCGACACGGGTTACGAAATTATAGCCCTGAGCGCCAGTCACCATGCGCCGCGATGGCCACCGTCACCCGTATAGGTCCAATATTTTTCGTACATGCCCCCAATCCGCTTCCAGCTCACGGAACCGTCCGAGTAGCCCACGTTTCCACCGGCGCCCCCGGCCTGGCGGGCGGTTGTCGGATCACGCAAGGGGTATTGGTAAGCATGCCCATTTCGCTTCATGGCTCCCGCCCTTCCGTGGGGGGCCAGCACCCAGTTGTATCCCCCCACCCCGTTGGCGGCCCAGCTATTGGCGTCTGAAAAAAGCACCATCCGTTCAGAATCGGCGAGGGCGTTGGTGTTCACGAGAGTGGGGATGTCGGTGAGCTTGATGACGGACTGCCATCCCGCGGCGGCGGGCATGTTTCGACCTCCATGGTAATGGTAGCCAATATAAAATCCGGTGCCTGTTTGAAACCGCCCAGTGCGTTTGTCCGTGATTCCGGGCAGGGAAAGCGGGTAAAGATTGGGGCAATCAAAGACTTTGTCGCCGTAAGTGTTGCTGATGGATTGATACATCACCGTCGAGATGCTGAGCAAAAACGAATCGCCTCCGTCCCGAATGCCGTTGAACACTCGATCGTTGTTGTCGAGAGCGTACACGTGCGTGGCGATCCCCAATTGCCGCAAGTTGCTGACGCAGCTCGCGCGTTTTCCCTTCTCCTTGGCGGCGCTGAGGGCGGGCAAGAGCATGCCGGCCAGAATCGCGATGATGGCGATCACCACGAGGAGTTCAATGAGGGTGAAGGCGGCCGGGCGACGGCGGCTCTGATGGACGCTGGAACTCTTGGTCATTGTGGTTCGTGATTGCACCAAACCCTTTCATTTGACCGCGTCCATACAACGGGATGTGTTCAACCACGAGTCCTCGCCGAGACGCTTGTACCGGGTTTACAGAACAATAGACATCAAAGGACCGACTCATCAACGAAAAAGGAATCACGAAAAAGGAATCAAGTGGAGACCCCAGCAGTTCTGCCCATGAACCTGATAGGTTCATGGGCGCAATGCGCGTACAAAAATTCGGGGAAGTCTCATTATGGAGCGTGGCTGTGTGCGGAGCATCAGCCGCAGCGCGTTCACCCGCCTCAAACCCTGCGACTGGTCCTGTGGACACAGTCGCGCTCCGATCAAAATGAGACTGCTGGTGGAGACCCGAGTTTCGCTTGATCTGCCGGAGATTCAGAGTGTAGGTTTCGAGAACCTATGGGACGGCGCACAGGTAACAGCTTTATGCAAACCCATCGTCCAATCGCATCCCGCCACGGTTTTACACTCATCGAACTCCTGGTCGTGATCGCCATCATCGCAATTCTGGCAGGCATGCTCCTTCCGGCATTGTCCAAGGCGAAGTCCAAGGCCGAATCGACTTTCTGCCTGAGCAACATGAAGCAACTCGGGTTGGCTGTGAACCTGTACTCTCCCGATGCCATTGAGCGGTTCCCGCGGCCGCGGACGTGGGGAAAGGGATGGAACGATTATAAAGCGTTTCCGGAGGTCAAGGAGTACATCCAGGGGCTGCTCGAGCCTTACTTGGGACGCAACCACCAAACAAATCAAAGCGCGGCCACCCCCCGAGGGCAAAAACCTTCGGTGCCAGCCCGGGCCGTCTGGGCCTGCCCGTCCGGAATTCGGGTGCAGGATCCGGCGGCAGGTTGGACGAGGAACTTCATGGTGGACAACGATCATGTGACGTATGTGTGGAACCATATCTACCTCAGGAAAGACAACACGACCTTCGAGGATCTCCGCCCCGTGAGCGGCCGGCCGACAGCGGATGTCGGGAGTCCGACGCGAGCCGTTCTGTTTTGGGAAATGCCCTACTGGCAGCCCTTGCGATCCGCGCACAAGGACAAGCTGAACCTCGTGTTTGCAGACGGCCACGCGGCGCCGGAAAAGAGGATGCTCGACGAGTTCGATTGGTGGAGTTTCCACAGCCGCCGCGGATGGGAAGACTCGGATTTGACCGGAAAAACGCGAAAGCAATAAATTGATAGAACTCCGCGAATTCCGACATCATTCCGAGTGCCGGATTATTCCGAGTGGCGCTTAGGGAACCTGCAAAAGCCATGTCTTTTGCAGGTT
>SXGS01765894.1_pt1 | contig 24962 bp, 20 predicted proteins | sample 3174681 | NCBI WGS metagenome assembly SXGS01 (sample SAMN11356861, study PRJNA531348) | freshwater metagenome | isolation source: freshwater sample F1-80 | place: China: Fuxian Lake, Yuxi | collected 2017-12-25 | reverse complement strand
GTGCCCGCCCAGGCAAGACGGATTCGGGTGGCTTCGTGTACGGAACGATATGTTCGTCCGGTTGTTTCGTGCAAGCACTCAGCCCCGCCAACGCCATCGAGGCACCCATGAGTTGGAGAAACCCACGACGACTCAACGAGTCGAGCCAAACCGAGGCGTGCTGAGGAAATTCCTTCTCCAGCACCTCCTGAAATCCCTGCGTGTTCGCGAGTTCTTCCAGGCTGCGCCAGTATTGGGGGCCACGGCTGTCCGCTAAACGAGCACGGATAGCCGCGAGATCCAGCGGCGTGTTCAACGTTTGTGGTGTTGTCATCGGTGACAGATTGAGCAGTTCGTCATCTTGCTCTTATCGATGTGATATTCCTTGATGAGCGACTCTCCAAGCGCGAGTTGATCGCTCGGCGGCTGCCAGTCCATGCGGAAGACTTGTTCGCGGGGGCGAATAAATTGCTCGGGTTGGCGGTGACACTCCAGACACCACTGCATGTCGAGAGAGTGTTCTTTCCACATGAGCGGCATCTGGTCCACCTGCCCGTGGCAAGAAACGCATCCCACTCCTTTTTTGACGTGAATGCTGTGATTGAAGTACACAAAATCAGGCAGGTCATGAATCCGTAGCCATTCAATGGGCTTGTCGGTCCGCCAACTTTCTCGAATGGGTTCCAGAATGGGGGCTTCGGTCCAGATCTGCGAGTGGCACGTCATGCAGGTCTTTACGGAAGGGATGCCAGCAAATGCGGTCTGCTCCACCGAAACGTGGCAGTAGCGGCAGTCGATACCGAGTCCACTGACATGGTGCTTGTGACTAAAAGGCACAACTTGCTCTTTCGCTACGCCAACGTCGTTGACCCAGGGGGAACGAGCGATGACCATGACTAACGAGAGGAGTCCGCCTGCCAGGAGCGCACCGCCAACTATGCTCAACTTTGCGAGCGTGTTGGTGCTCCGACGAAATATCTGAGCCATCGAAACGCCTTCTTATAGTTTTATGAAAAGGACCAGCACACGATTGCGGACCTAGTATCTACAGAAAACTTTAGAGAAACGCTAGAGCCATTCCTGACCTCGCATGCCGTCCGTACCGTCGCCATGATCTGTTGTGCGTGACCTCTCATCGTTCCTCGCCACTGACTTCTCACGATATCCCCACGATTTGTGGGATTTTTCCGCATAAGGAACCACAGCATATGCACCCATCCCGATTAGGGGCGGTGAGATTACGTAGAAGGAGAAATCATGCTGCGTTCTCTTTCTACTTAGCGTGGCTACTACACGATCAGAGAAATCCTTGCCCTCAGGGAAGAGCGACCTCCCGCTGCCCGGCGGACTATAGCAAGACCGCAATGCAGGTCTACTTCCCCTCTCCCGTCTACCGCGCGGCACCATAGAGAAAAAATGCGCGGCTGGCAAATCGGAAGTTCGGAGAGGCAGGGCAGTTCCCACAGAGGGGGGACGCGTTAGAACTCATCATCTTCATCCGCTTGCGGGATCTCGTACGCTACCAACTCTTGCCACAACGCGAACACGGCAGGATCAGCCTTCATTGCCCGTAAGCGCCCACTCACAGGACCGGGGTCGCGCTTCAGTTCAGGGAACGTCAACAACAAGAGAATGAGATCGCGCCAGTCTGTGCCAGACTTCGGTCGGCCACGGCGTTGATGATACGCAATCACCTTGCTGACGATCAATTCGACCGGAGCCATCACCAACACTCCAGCAATCCGACGTGTTGCCGGCAGCGCCTCCACCAGTCGGATGTCCACTAAATGGCGATTGCCGGCCTTGCGCACTTGAAAGACTCGATACCCACGCCCTTCACCGATACGCCGCACTCTCGCCGCAATGTGAAACTGTTGACTCAAGAGGACTCGCAGCTCTTCCGCGCACGCTTCGGCGCGTGTCGAGAGGAGATCAATGTCCTGCGTCATGCGTGGCTCATCGACATAGGCGTTCACAGCCTGAGCGCCGAATATCACTACGTCGTTTCGATCACGCAGAAATTCAAGTACGGCCTTCTGAATAGCGGCGAGCGGTACGGGCTCATGCATCATGAATTCCTGAAAGGTGAGAACTCCAGCGTCGAACATGCCCAGGACTCCTCAAAACTCCCATACCCCGCTCCGTCGGCTTCAATGCTGTCGATTCCGCCGGAGTGAGTCGCGACAGAGTGTAAATGACCCAGCACCCCATGACAAGCGAAGCTCCTTGAGGGAGCAAAATCCCGGCTTTTGAGAAAAATTCGCGACCAGTAGAGTAGGAGCGAAGTATGCCACGTCCTTACTTTCCCGCGCAAGGCGAAGCGGCAGCTCCAGCATTGATGTAAAGCAGACGCCCCAGGCGGGGGCCGAGGGCAGCCAGGGAATTCATTCCCCGGCGTGTGGCAACTCACGAACCGCCACGGACAGCGCGAACGAAAAGGTTGTTACTCTTATGGTTGTTGGTGACGTTCCCGTTGACGAAGTCCACGTCCCACGCGTCGGACGGGTAGTAGGCGTGGGATGTAGACGACCAATAGAGGGACGCTACCACCATAGGGCCAAAGACCGGGTTCACCACCGGTCCTGGATAAGGGATGCTGTAATCCGCGATGCTTTGCAGTTCTTTGATGTTGGGTATCCGCCAGTCATTATGCCCCGCATACCCTGTCCCGCCTTCCGCGTTCACATCTTCAATCCAATCCCAAATCGTCTCTTGCGACCCATTCCCCGACCAGTGGTAATAGTTGTCTGCGTCATGCAGATTAGCAAAGTTTGTGGTCGAATCCAGGCTGGTCTTCTTCTCCCACTCAAGACCAGTATTGTTGTCCGTGACCGTCAGGCCATTGTCGGTGTAGCTCAGCGTCGCCCCGGCTTCCAGCGTCCCGTCGTCGGGCACCGCCACCGCTCCGGCAATGCCGTCGTTCTTGTCGGCGGTGTACGGTGTGGTCTGCCCCGAGGCCGGGAACTGCGTCCCCGCGCACGGTGGCGGCGGTGTGCCCGCTATCGTCGCCGCCCAGTCATCCACGCAGGTATCGACGAGGGCTTCCACGTCCTTCACATCGCCCATCACCGGACACGCCCCGCCCGCCAGCGCCGCGTTCGCTTCGGCTTTGGTAAACGCTTTGCTGAAGGCGGTCACACATATCAGCGGGTTCGACGGCTTGCCCAGCAGCGCTTTGGCCTCTGCCTTCGCCAAACAATCCGCCATCTTGCCCGCTGCTTTGAGCTTCGCCGTTTCACAGGTCGTCGCCGGGTCGGCGGCCTGCACCAAGCTGCTCATCAGCACGAGACTCAACACTACGGCACGGCTGGACCAGCCAGCCGTGGCACCCAACCGGAACCATCGGGAAAAGTGAGTATACATCATGAATACGGTCCTCCTGGGAAATAAGATGGGCGAAGTATACCAAGGCAGTATACCAGTACAAGAGACCGGGCAATAGGTCACTTCTCCCCTTGGGGGAGAAGGTGCAATAGTGTTCGGCACGAAGTTTGTTGCGTGGGGAGAGTGAGGTGGGATAGCGTGAGGCGAGCACGGTGTGGCACAGGAGGAGAAGACGATGGCGACGACAGTCCCCCGGTTCGTCCGCCCCCCGCTCGCGCAGGGCTTGAAGTACGTCCGTTTGGTTGGTCAGTTGTTGGCGCGCTTGCATGGAGCCGCCAGGGTCCGGGACCGGGCCGGCAACCGGCGGTTGTTTTATGAGCAGTATGCCACTTTACTCTTGCTATATTTCTTGCCCCCCGCCGTGACCAGTCTGCGGGGGCTCCAGCAGGTCACGACGTTGGCCGCAGTCCAGCGCCGCTGGGGAGTGCGGCGGACGGCCCTGGGCTCGCTCAGTGAGGCGGCGCAGGTGTTCGAGGCCCCCCTGCTCCAGGACGTACTGAGCGAATTGGCGTTGCGGGCGTGGACGCGGGCATCCAAAGGGAATCCGGCCTTGCTCAAAGGCGACGCGGCGGTGCTGCGGGACCTGGTGGCGATTGATGGCAGTTTGTTGCTGGCCTTGCCGCGCATGGTGTGGGCGGTATGGAAAGATAGCCAGCATCGGGCCGCCAAGATGCATGTGGCCTTTGCTGCCCTGCGCCAGGTGCCGGTGGGCGTCACGCTCACGGCCGGCACGGGCTCGGAGCGGGCGGAGTTGCGCCGCCTAGTGCAGCCGGGCGGATTTTATGTCTTCGACCGGGGCTATGTGGATTATGGGCTGTTTGTCGACTTGCATGCCCTGCCGTGTAGTTTTGTGGCCCGCGTTCCCGACCGGGCGGCCTACCGAGTCCAGCAGGCGCAGCCCGTATCGGCGGCCGCCCAGGCCGCTGGGGTGCAGGGGGATGCCTGGATTGATCGCTTGAGTACCGACCACCATCAGGTGCGGTGGCCGGCCCCTTGGCGGGTCGTGCGGGTGGCGACGCCGCGTACCCAGGCCGACGGCACGCCGGTGGTGCTGGTGTTGGTCACCAACCGCCTCGACCTGGAGGCGGACTTGATGGCCTTGGCTTATCGCTATCGGTGGACGGTGGAACTCTTCTTTCGTTGGCTCAAATGTATCTTGGGCTGTCGCCACCTGCTCAGCCAGAGCGAGAACGGCGTGCACTTGCAAGTGTATATGGCGCTGATTGCTAGCTTACTCATCAGCCTGTGGGTGGGCCGCCCCCCAAGCAAACGCACCTATGAACTGCTCTGTTTCTATCTCGGTGGCTGGGCTAGTCCCGCCGAAGTGCTGACCCATATCGACCGCCTGCAGCTCAAAGCCCCACCCCGCAAATTTTGAGCCGAACACTATTGGAGAAGGTCAGGATGAGGGAGCCACGGGCATGCGACCTTTGCCGTTTCGGGACTTGGTTGAAGTAACCATAATTTTGTTGTGCATCCTTACGAACGGGGCGCGATGCCACCCTACGGCGTCACGGCATCGAACACCGCACCCATGCGTTTGCCGATGTAGCCGGTCATTTCCAAGTAACCGCGACCGATAATCCCCTGAGCTGCATCGTTGGAAGAGGCAATGATGCTGCCCTCCCAGTAAATCACCCCAGTGCTCGCCGTCGTTTGCAATTCCTGCCCTGGAAACGCGGCCCGCACCAGAAAATGCAAGCCATGTGCTGGTGCGGCAATCTTCCACGTCATCGGATACGAAGCTCCGCTCGCCGGCGAACGCCACGGCTGGGTTGGCGTCAGCGTGAAATCCGTTTGCGAGAGACGGATCGTACGCCCATCCGGTTCGATCAGCGTGCCGCTTGAATGCGGGTCAATCGAGCCATCAGCACGGCGGATCTGAAAGAGCATCAATTCACGGCCATCATTAAGCTGGAGCGAAAACCAATCCCAGCCAACCTGCTCAGGCTCTAAAAAACTGGTCCCAAATTCATGGTCCATCCAACTTGATCCAGAGACAGGCAACTCTTCGCCATTGATGGTCAGCGTGCCAGTCGTGCGCAGCCGTGTCAACGAGTAATAGTGAGAGGCATTGCCCACTGCCGCGCCTTTCTGACTGACGCCGTGCTCTCCATGAATGATGGGCACTTTCTCTGGCGCGAGAGTAAGTGCCAGCTGCATGTTGCCTTCGGCTGCCGAAAGGATGTGTTGGTCTCCTTCCAGCCGCGCTTCCCAGCCTTCGTTCCATACACGATATTGATTCGTCTCAGCTCCAGCCCACCCTACTCCAGCACGATTCAGTTTCTCGAAAGCGTAGAATTTCTGGTTTGTGAGATCAGACAGCGCGAAATGCGCCATGTACAAATCCCGCACGGTCCAACGCGATGGATTGCTAGGCTCAGGCGTGATGCCGGTGCGAAAGAAGGTCAGTTGATAGCCGAAGCGCCGACCGTCGGCAGTGGCCAAGTTGCCGGTGTAGTACCACCACTCGATGCGATAGTCGGTATGCGCAGCATGATCGCGGGGGAAAGCGAATTGATAGCCGGGAGTAGCCTCACGCCAGATTGGTTCAGCTACTAGGTCGTTGGAGAAGAACAGCAGCCAAAAGCTAGAAGCCAGAATACAGAATACAGGAGCCAGAATAAAAGCAAGACTTTTTCTCCCCCCTTTTCTCCCATTCTGCCTTCTGCCTTCTGCCTTCTGAATTCTTCCGCTCACTCTTCCCTCGCTCCTTGCGCAGCGTTCGCACTCATGGCCCGGGCGGCTGGATACAGGCCGGCAACAGCCGCAGCTACCAGAATCAGCAGCGTGGACTGAGCCAGAAACGCCATCGGAACATGGAACTGAATGGTCCACCCGAACGACTGCACGTTAATGACGTAAATGAGGACAAGCGATAGCAACACGCCAATGATCAGCCCAATGCACTGCCCAGCCGCGCCGATATACACGGCTTCGATCATCAACATGCGGCGCATTTGCCCACGGGTCATGCCGAGCATACTCAGCAGGGCAAACTCCCGCCGCCGTTCGAGGATTAAAGTCATCAAGGTCGCCATGACACCAAGACCTGCGACGGCAATGGCGATCAGTTCCAGGGCGTACGTGATGGCAAAGGTGCTATCGAAAATACGCAGCGCTTCCTCCCTCAACCCTCGATTGGTATTGAAGACCACGAGATAGCGAGAGCCCACGGCACTCGCCAGCCGACTACGTACCTCTTCTGGATTCGCCCCCGGCTGTAAGTAGATAGATAGACTGCTGGGACGTGCGGCGGGAAAATAACGGAAGTAGGTGGTGCGATCCATCACGGCAACACCATGATTACTCGAATAATCGTAGAACACGGCGATCACCTCGAATGGGCGAAGACCGAGCGGTGTCGGTAGCTCCACCACGTCTCCAGGGCCTTTTCCAAAACGAAGAGCGAAGCTCTCAGACACCGAGACGACATCGCGACCGATACCACGACGAAGTTGATCGTAGGCATCCTGCGGAGCTTTGAACAACAAACGGCCATGATCGAACAGCACGGCATAATCGCCACCAGCCAAGGAAATCGTGTTGCCCTGAAAATTCACTCGCTGCACGGAAAGCGCATCAATCGCCACGACTGCCGGGTCAGCCGCGACCAAGGCCAATGCGGCAGGGTCGATGTCGCCTTCGGCGATGGAGGTCACACGGGTGAGTGGTCGCGCATAAATGTCCGCGCGTAATGTTTGCTCGATCCAATACACCACGGTCTCGCGAAAACTACCGATCATGATCGACACTGACACCATCATTGCCAAGCTGACGGCGAGTGCGCCTACGGAAATCGCGACTCGGGGAATCGCAGCCCCCAAACTGGCACGTGCGAGTAGGCGTTCCACAGGCAACAATCGCGGGAGACGAATGAGTCGGCGATCGCCTTGCCTGCACATGGTCCACAAGATGATCGGCGTACACAGCACTCCGCCAAGAACCAACGCGAGCGCCGCACTATAGCCATAGACGGGCAGCCCATTCACCGGAGCGAGGCGACTCAGCAACCCACCCAGGATCAACAGTCCGCAAGCTGCGACTGGCGCACGCCACGACCACTGACGGCTTTTGAGCAACCGTTCCGGCCCACGAATCGCCTCAAGCGGTGCAACCTGTGCGGCTTCAAACGCCGGTCGTGTCGCAGCTCCTAACGCCAACAACAACGTCAGCCCGACAGCCATTGCTCCTTCGACACCCTGCAGGGGCTGGGTGGCACCGGGATTCACGACTGCCAGATAAAAGGTCTCAACTGTAGTTGAGGTCGCCTGTACTGCCGCTTTGGCCATCAGCTGCCCTAAGCCTAATCCAAGCCCGGCCCCCATGCTTGCAAGCAGGCAGGCTTCTCCCATGAACAATGCGAGTACCACTCCACGCCCAGTACCAACGGCACGGAGCATGCCAATTTCTTCGCGCCGGGTCAGCACCGAGATAGACACGGTGTTGTAGATCAGAAAGAGACCAACCAGCAGCGCAATCGAAGCCAACGCATTCAAATTGAAATGAAACGCCGCGATCATTTTCTCCATCTGGCTGTACCGTGCCGCCGGACGCACGATTACCAAACCTTGAGGGAGACGCTTGGTAATCTCGGCCTCGGCCACTTCCACAGCAACGCCAGGAGCAAGTTTGAGGTCCACCCGGTCGAGGGAACCAAGGCGTTGGAATGCCCACTGTGCCGCAGCTAAGTCCATGAGCACGAAGTTGCCGTCCAGCGCCCGCGCCGGACCTTCGTCGCGTAGGAGACCACGGATAACAAACTCGCTTTTGCGGTCGCTAATAATCAATGTGAACGTGCTGCCAAGCGTCAGCCCCTGGCGGCGGGCGAACTTCTCGGTGACGACCACAGCTTGGCTATCGGCGAGCAAAAGCAGAAATTCACGCGCATTCGGCTCGCGGTCGCCTTCACGCAACTGGAGCAGGTCGTATTGCCGCAACAACCGATCTCGCAGGATGTCCACGCCAAGAATCTGGAGAAACTCACCTTTCTTTTCCGTCGCTGAAGTAGGCTCGGTCATGGCATAGCCAGTCACCACCGGACTCAGTCGGCCATAATCTCGCAACCATGACAGCTCGCGCAGACGAAGTTCATCGAAGCGCCCGGCGGTGCCAGTAATTTCCAGCGTCGTCTCGCCGGCAACCGCTTCAGTCGCCGCCCGAAAAGAGCCAAGGGCGTTCGAGTTGGCCAAACGAATAGCAACGACAACACCAACCCCCAAGCTAATACCGAGGATCGTCAGCGCCGTGCGCAGTTTCTCGCGCAGCAATGCGCGCAAAATGAACTGGTGAAACAGGCTACAGAGCGGCAGCATGAGAATATGGATCTTCGATGAGTCCGTCGCGGAGGCGAATCGTGCGGGTCGCGTAACGCGCGGCTTCTTCGGCGTGCGTTGCCAGCAGAATAGTGACCCCGAGTTCGCGGTTCAGGGTGGCGAGCAATTGCATCACCTGGAGACCGTTTGCACTGTCGAGACTGCCCGTCGGTTCATCAGCCAACACCAACGGAGGCTGGGCAGCAAGAGCGCGGGCGACTGCCGTGCGCTGCATTTCCCCGCCGGAGAGTTCTGCCGGGAAATGCGTCTCTCGTGCCGACAAGCCTACGCGCTCAAGCAACGCGAGGGCCTGCGCACGCGCCACATCGCCACTCACGCCGTCGAGCAGCAGTGGCAAAGCAACATTCTCCACAACCGTCAGCGTTGGTAGCAAATTGAAAAATTGAAAGACAAACCCGACGCTCTTGCGGCGAAAACGGGCGCGTTCACTTTCATTCAGGGTGTCGAGTCGCACTCCAGCGCAGGTAATGCGCCCCCGTGTTGGTCTCTCCATCCCACCAATCAGGTGCAGCAGTGTGGACTTTCCGCATCCCGAAGGACCCATCAGCGCCACGAAGCCACCGGCTTCCACTTCTAGGCTCACACCTTTCAGCGCAGCAACTCCATGCTGTCCGCCGCCATACGTCTTCTCCACTCGTTCGACCTGTAGAATTGATTGCATATGCTCCATGGCAGGGAGACACTACCAGACCGATTCGCAAGAAAGAACTGTGGGCCGAGCAGCCAAGAAAGCAGACTGTGGGCTTGCCCTCCGGGTGTCACAGCGATAAGGTTCTGAGCCACTACCAATCTCCAACGGGGAAATCGTCAGAGAAGAGGTAAGGAAAGGCTGGAGGGGGGCTGGAGCGTGGTTGCCATCACAAACCAAGAGGCATCCGATCTCCCCAAAACACTATGAATATATTGTCTCGTCTGGGCATGACCGTCGTTCGCTGGTTCGATTCGTGGGCAGGAACAGATGACGTCGAAGAGCGTGAACCGGTCTGTGTCGATTGGTTGCGCGGGTTCCCGTTTGCGGCGATGCATGTGATGTGCCTCGGCGTGATCTGGGTGGGGTGGAGCCCGTTTGCTCTGGGCGTCGCCGCTGCGCTCTACGTCGTGCGCATGTTCGCCATCACTGGTATCTATCACCGTTATTTTTCCCACCGCACCTTTAAAACCTCGCGAGCCGGACAATTCGTGTTCGCCTTGTTAGGAGCGAGCGCCGTCCAGCGTGGCCCATTGTGGTGGGCGGCTCACCATCGCCATCATCATCGCTTCTCTGATCAAGAGAACGACCGCCATTCCCCGGTTCGTCACGGTTTCTTGTGGAGTCACATGGGATGGTTTCTGGCGCGTTCGAATTTCGCCACCAATCTTCGTGTGGTCTCCGATCTCGCCAAATTTCCTGAGTTGCGTTTTCTTGACCGTTTCGACATTCTCGTTGCCGTCCTCTTGGCTGTGGGTATCTACTTTGTGGGTGCAGCAGTGGCAGCGTTCAACCCGGAACTCGGCACCAGCGGCCTGCAATTGTTAATCTGGGGCTTCTTCATCTCCACGGTCATGGTGTATCACTGCACCTATACGATCAACTCGCTCGCGCATCAGATTGGCCGGCGACGTTACGAGACCGGCGATACCAGCGGTAACAGCTTCTTTCTCGCGATCATTACGTTGGGAGAAGGCTGGCACAACAACCATCATCATTATCCAGGCTCGGTTCGCCAGGGATTTTACTGGTGGGAGATCGACATTTCGTACTACATCCTCGTTGTGCTTTCTTGGATGGGTATCGTGTGGGATCTGCGGCCAGTACCCGACCACGTTCGGAACACGCGGCGTGTGGACTTAGCCGAGGCAGCCTGAAAGCTGCGCTGCACAACACTGTTCTCGGCAAGACAACTGACGGATTGCCCAGTTCTGAGGAGTGACGCCCGAGTTCCCGTACAAACGCCATCACCCTAGCCTCATGATCGTTCCGCCATGAGTACTTCCCTCGCGTCCACGACTACCCAACCGCCCCGCGAGAGACACCTCTCGGTGCTCGACCGCTGGGCTCGTCATGCGCTGTATTCGCGCATGCAGTACTTACAAGATGGCGAAATTGTTTTCGTCGATGCTGGCAACCGGCAAGCGTTCGGGCAGCGGAACGAGTCCTTGCCGCTGTCGGTCACAATCACCGTGCACGACCCTCAGTTTTACCGCGAAGTCGCCTTCGGCGGCGACGTTGGCGCTGGCGAGTCTTACATGAGCGGTCGCTGGTCATGTAGCAATCTGACCGACTTCATCCGCATTATCGTGCGCAATCGTCAAGTGCTGACGCGGATGGAGAAAGGTCTCGCCTGGATGGTCACGCCAGCACGGAAAGCCGTCCACTACTTGCGCCGCAACAACAAAACCGGCAGCCGGAAAAACATTGCTGCGCACTACGACCTAGGGAATGATTTTTTCGAGTTGTTCCTCGACGAGACGCTGATGTACTCGTGTGCAATCTTCGAGCGTGAGGAAAGCACGCTGTACGAGGCATCAGTCACCAAGAACGACCGCATCTGCCGCAAACTTCAGCTCTCACCCAAAGATCATCTGTTAGAGATTGGCACCGGCTGGGGCGGGTTTGCGCTGCATGCAGCGCAGCACTACGGCTGTCGAGTAACGACCACCACGATCTCAAAAGAGCAGCATCGCCTCGCCCAGCAGCGCCTGACCGCCGCCGGGCTTGCGGATCGCGTCACTGTGCTCTTAGAAGACTACCGCGATGTGAAGGGACAATATGACAAGCTCGTCTCGATTGAGATGATCGAAGCCGTTGGGCATCAATACCTCGACACCTTTTTCCGCTGTTGTAGCCGCCTGCTCAAGCCGCAAGGCATGATGCTCCTCCAAGGTATCACCATTGCCGATCAGTATTACGAACAGGCGCGTCGCTCGGTAGACTTCATTAAAAAATACATCTTTCCTGGCAGCTTCATCCCTTCGCTCACGAGCATGAGTCAGTCGCTCGCCCGTGCGACTGACCTCCGGCTCTTTCACCTCGAAGACCAGGGGCCGCATTACGCGACCACCCTCCGCCACTGGCGCGAGCGGATGTTCGCCAACCTCGCACGGCTGCACGCACTGGGATATTCGGACACGTTCGTCCGCATGTGGGAATACTATCTCTGCTACTGCGAAGGTGGCTTCCAGGAACGCATACTGGGAGATGTCCAGATGTTGTTAGTCAAGCCGCTGAGTCGCCGTGCGCCAATTCAACCGTCATTGCCTCATCCCTAGCTCTGTTCCTGGCCAGTCAGGCGGACGGCGCGGCGAGTCGTTTCTGCCGTACTTCTCAAGCCGACGATCTCGTTGACAATCAAGGCCGCCACCACGATGACGCCGCCCAGTAAAGCTGGGTCGCTCGGGCGCTCACCGATGCCGAACCACACCCAGACCGGGCCAAGCGTCGTTTCCAAAAGCGAGAACAAACCAATTTCCGCCGCCGACAAATGCGGCGCGGCTAACGTCAGCAACAGACAACCAGCACCGAGCTGAAATACCCCCATCACTGCCAAGACGCCCACATCATGCCATGAAGCAGTCAGCGGCCAGCCCATCGGCAAAGCCACGGCAACCGCAACCAATCCAGCCAGCAGCACTGTCGGCACCATATCGACGCTGGCACCCATGCGTCGCAACAACACAATATTGGCTCCGAAAGCCAGCGGCACGGCACAGGCCAGAAGATTGCCGAGCATTCCGCCAGAACTCAGCGCATCAACGAACATCAGCGCAATCCCCATCAAACCAGCGGCCATCGCCACGTAAGTGCGGCGCGGCACCTGCTCGCCAAGGAACGTGCGCCCAAACAGCGCAGCCACAAACGGCGCAGTGCTCATCAGCACCAGGGAATTCGCTACCGTCGTCTGCATAACCGAAAGAATAAAAAAGAAGAAGGTCGAAGCCAACAAACAGCCGGCGAGCAGACCGGGGCGGCCCACGGCGACAATGCGCTCGACGGTGCGCTGCCGATGCCACATGACAAGACATGCTCCGATAAAAACGGCCATAAACAGTGCGCGCCAGAACACGATTTCCCAGGCATCGGTGAGCGTCACCGAGCGCACGAGAATGCCACTCGTGCTCCAGCACAGCCCAGCCGAGAGCATGAGCACGACCCCTTTTACGCGATTCGTTGGCGTTGTCATGCCAGGAGCTTGACCTGAATGGCTCACGTGCGCAAGGCCGTCTTGGCAAAGCAAACTGAGCTGCACTTGGCCGCGCTTCTTGCTATGGTGCCCACCAACATTCGCAATTGTCATTTCTCGTGTGGAGGAAAGCCGTATGGCTTCGGTGAAAGACTTCAGCCCATTTGCCCCGTCTACAGTTGAATGCCCCTACCCGTTCTACGCTGCCATGCGAACCGAAGCGCCGGTGTATCAGGTTCCTGGTTTAGGCTTCTTCATCGTCAGCAGATACGAAGACATTGAGCGAGTGTTGCTTGATACCGAACATTTCTCGTCGAAGACCGGCCCTGGAGTGCGGCGAGAGCCATCGCCAGAGATCATTGAGATCTGGTCGCAAGGATGGCTGCCGGTAGCTACCCTCCTCACCAACGACCCACCCACGCATCGGCGGTATCGCGGCTTGGTCAATAAAGCCTTCACCCCACGGCGCGTAGCGGCATGGGAGCCTGAGATCCGCACGGTGACACACGAACTGATCGACAGCTTCATTGCTGATGGACACGTCGAGCTCGTGCGGCAGTTTGCCGTTCCTCTACCCCTCACCGTCATCGCCGATGCTCTGGGCGTGCCGCGCACAGATATGCCTCAATTCAAGAAATGGTCCGACGATGCGGTCGCGCCGTTAGGTGGGATGATTTCCCATGAACGCGAGCTGGAATGCGCCCGTAGTACGGTCGAGTTCCAACATTACTTCGCAGCAAAGCTAGAGGAGCGCCGCACCCACCCGCGCGATGATCTGCTCACCGACCTCATCAACTCACGCATCGAGGGTGAAACACCACTCAACATGGGCGAGATGCTCAACATGCTTCAGCAACTCTTGGTGGCTGGGAACGAGACGACGACCAACCTCATCGCCAGTGCCATGTTGCTTCTGCTGCAAAATCCGGCCCAAATGGAAGAGGCACGCGCTGACCGCACGCGCATCCCCAACCTGATTGAAGAGGCACTGCGACTCGAATCTCCCGTGCAGGGACTCTTTCGCACGGCGAAAGTGGATGTCGAAGTAGGTGGAGTCATGATTCCTGCCGGCTCGCGTATCGTCATCATGTACGCCTCCGGCAATCGCGACGACGGCAAGTTTGCGCAGGCCGAGACGTTTGACGTGTGTCGCGCGAACGCCAAAGATCATCTCGCCTTTGGCGCTGGCATTCACTATTGCCTGGGTGCGCCGTTGGCACGGCTCGAAGGCAAGATCGCGTTCGAAATTCTCTTCGACCGCTTGAGCAACCTTCGCCTCGCACCAGATAAGAACGACCTCACCCACACGCCCAGCTTCATTCTCCGAGGCTTGCAGGAGCTACATGTAGAGTTTGAGCGGGCGTAAGCGGTGACCTGCGCAATGCCGTCATTGTCCCCGGCTTGCAGTAATATCCCACAACTCAACTTCGGCGAGTACCTGCAAAGAAATGAGAAAGGGTTTCTCGATGCAACGGCCTTTTACCGACGATCCCGCCCTCAGTGCACAAATATTCGCGCTGCTGGATATTGTCTTTCCTGGAGTGCCCGCCGTGGCCAACAATGCGGCGAGGCTGGGAGCCTCGTGGGAAGCAGTCTCAACGCCATTTCTTCACCTCGAAGAGGGTAAGGCCGTATCCCACGTCGGTCTCATCGCCCTACCCTTGGTGTTACTTGGACAGGCCGTCACAGTTGGAACAATTCATGCCGTGGCTACTCACCCCGACTTTCGGCGACGAGGCTACTATCGTCAACTGATGGACGAAGCTCTTCACTACGCTGCCGACCGTTACGAGACGCTTATTCTGACCACCGAGCATCCCGAGTATTTCACGCCGTTTGGGTTTCGTGTGATTGATGAGCAGCTTTTCACAGTGCGGTGCGATACGGCGGGCGGTACGGAGGAGGGTTTTCGTCTCCTCGATACCCACGACGCCAGCGACCTAGCTTTGTTGCACCGGCTTCTCGAAGCCCGTGCCCCTGTCTCGCAGGTCGCCAGCCCGATCAACGAGAAAGCGATCTTTTGCTTTAACGAAGGCTGGCGGCCGTTGCATTATTCGCCCGATCTTGACGTGCTGGCGTGCCTAGAGCGCGAGGATACGCATCTGAAACTCTTCGATCTCGTCGGCCCAACCATTCCTTCACTTGAGGCAGTGTTGGCACGCATACCTCACCGTATTCAGCATGTCGACATTTACTTTAGTCCAGACCGGCTGGGCGTCAGCCCTGAGCCTACTCCGTACATTTTCGATCACGATGGACCATCGTACCTGATGGCCCGAGGCCCCTTTGTCGCCGAAGGCCAAGCTTTCATCTTGCCACGTTCGGCACGGACGTGAGAGTCATCGAAGACAATAAAAAGGCAACCTATGACATTCCGCATTGGTCAAGGCACAGACATTCACCGGCTCGTTGAAGGACGCAAACTGATTCTCGGTGGCGTGGAGATTCCTTGGGAAAAAGGGCTCCTCGGTCACTCCGATGCTGATGTTGTCTGTCACGCCCTCAGCAATGCCTTGCTCGGTGCCATTGGCGAAGGTGATATCGGCCAGCATTTCCCCGACTCTGATCCGCGCTACAAAGGCGCAACCAGTACGACGCTGCTGCAAGTTGTCATGGCGCTGGTAAAAGCGCGTGGCTATCGCGTCGGGAACGCTGATCTGACAATTCTCGCAGAGAAACCGAAGCTTGCTCCGTACAAAGAAGAGATGCGCCGGAATCTCGCAGCCGTGCTGGAAGTGGAGCCAACCGCCGTCAATATCAAGGCAACGACAGGAGAAAAGATGGGGTTCGTTGGACGTGAGGAAGGGATGATGGCGGAGGCGGTGGTGTTATTGGAGAAGCAGTAAGAGTCCTGCGTTTGGCTTCAGGTCTGGTGATTCGTATTGCGTGGGCGAAAGCCGCACCTGATTGTTCACGCAACTCGTAAGGCGCATCACGGGCCTAATCGAGATCACCACCGCCGAAATCGTCAGCGCCACCCGTACCGCCGTCGTCGTCCGGCAGGTTCCCAGCTTCCATGCCCTCCACCATTTGCTCGAAGTCGTCGCCAGATAGGTCCTCGCCCAACTCCTTACCCATTTTGCGCATCCAACGCGCCATGCTTTTGGGGTCGTTTTCATCAACACCGGAAAGACTACTCGGGTCGGTTAGGGCATCAAGGCGAGCGTCTTCAGACTTGACCATAGCAAACCGTGACATCAAGCGGGAAAGATCGTGTCCTCCACAGCGGTCGCATTCGGGATGGACTTCTTCGCTCACCCGAAGTGTCAACACAGACACACGCTTCTTGCAGCTATTACAGCGATACTCGTAGATCGGCATGTGCGGCTCAGCCTTACTTCAATGGTCGCGTCGAAAATCCTTTGTCGCTATAGGAGAGCAACACCTTTTTGCCATTCACTGCGGTTTCTACCATGACCTCGTGCCCCCACAGTCGCTGAATGTAAGCCAGCGTGCGTTCGGCGTACTCCAATTGCAAGTCGCGTCCGTCGTGATGGTGCCGCATATAGAGGACACGATTGTGTCCATGATCGGCATCTTCGATTTTGATGACCGGGACTGTCCCCAACCCAACATTTTTAATCAGGGTCTCTTTCACCTCACGCCAGCCGTCTTGATCCGAGACTTTGGACACCACCATTTCCTCTCCGCGCGGCTCGTACTGAAACATGTCCATGTCGCGCATCAACTCTTCGGTCAGGAAACGACGAAGGAACGAGGCGTCGCGATCCACTTCACGCACCTCAAAAATTGCCTGCATGCCGGTCTTGGTCGGCTTGCCGTACTTCTCGATTTCCTCAGGTGTGGGGTCATCGTGGCGACGTTTGATGTCGTCCCACAAGCGCAAGCCGAGGTAATAGGGATTCAGCCCACGTGGAAATGGCCGCACGACCTGATTATGGCGCACGAGAAACTCCAGATGCAGCTCTTGCGGCAAATGCAAGCTGTTGAGGATTTCACGGTGCCAGAAACTCGCCCAGCCTTCGTTCATGATCTTGGTTTCGATTTGCGGCAGGAAATAGCGCTCGCGCTCATGAACAATAGTCAGCAGGTCTTTTTCCCATTCGCTGAGATACGGATTATGGTCGCGGACGAAGAGCAGAATATCTTCCTCTGGCGACGGCGGTGTCTTCTGCAAATCCGGCTGCACATAGGTCTGGCGTTTATGCACGTTTTGGAAGGGATCAGACAGCGGTTTGGCAACATCAAGCAAGCGCCGGCGGTCTTCTTCGATAGACAGCTTCTTGATCGCGAGGTTTCTGCGGCATTGGATAGCAATCGCATGAGCAGCATCGAGCAGGTCTTCAACTTTCTCAACGCCGATTGAGGGGTCCTCCATATATTTACGCACCCGGTCGGCGTGGATCTTGAACAGATTCAGCGTCAACTCGGCACGCGTACTGGAAAAGGTGAAGTTGTTGGCAAAGAAGTCGTTGTGGCCGTAGACATGGGCGATAGTGAGGATTTGCAGACACAGGGTGTTGTCACGCATGAGGTAGGCAAGCGATGGGCTTGAATTGATGACCATTTCATACGGCAATCCAGAGATGCCGTAGTCATACATGGTCTTCAGCTTTTCGTAGCTTTTCCCGTAGGACCAGTGGGGATAATGCGAGGGCATGCCGGAATAGGCCATAGCACCGAGCATCTGAAAATGGTCGCACACCTCGAACTCTTGCGGGAAACAAGACAATCCGAACTCTTCCACTTTCTCGCGGATCTTCTCGTCCCAGTACTCCAAATCTCTGACATCCCAATCGACAGCCATAGTGCCCTCTCGTCGTTAGGCCTCCGCCGAGACTGTTGCCTCGTGGGTTCTCTCTTTCGCCAAGAACGCCTTGAAACTCGGCCAAATATCCTCTTTACGCTCGATCAGCACAGTTTGGAAGTTGTCCGCCTCCAAGCGTCGGAAGATATTCAGCATCGAACTCTCGTAATAGCGCGAGCCGAGCGGCTTGATCTCTCCATAGCCGAACAAGTTGCAGACGGAGCAGAGTTCTTTTGCAGCTTTGAGCGTGGCCGGATTATCTGACTCGAAGTTATCGCCGTCCGAACAGTGGAAAGCATACACATTCCACAAGGTCGGATGATATCGCTCCTGAATGATCTCCAGGGCTTTAGTGTAGCCGGAGGAAATAAACGTGCCTCCGGATTCACCCTTGTGGAAAAATTCCTCTTCGGTGACTTCCCGTCCCTCGGTGTGGTGAGCGACGAACACCAGTTCGACATTACGATATTTCGTGCTGACGAACTGGAACAGCAAGAAGAAAAAGCTGCGGGCTAAATACTTCTTCATCGTGTCCATTGAGCCGGACGTGTCCATGATGCAGAACACAACGGCATTCGACTCAGGACGCGTATCCGTTATCAGGTGACGATACGTCATGTCGTCCTGATGAAAAGGAAACCGCTGCTCCTCGTCCCACTCGTCCCCCACGCGTCGCTGCACAGCCAACTTGCGGCGAATACGCGAGATCGCTGTGCGCTTCTTGTCGAGGCGGATACGAATGCCAGCACGGCGGTAGCCTTTGCGTTTGCTGATGCGTTCGGACAAGACCTCGCGCAGAATCTTGCGCTCCATGTCCGGCAGTTCAAGATCCTCGAACATAATTTCGATCAGCTCTTCAAGAGTGACGTCAGTTTCGTAGTAATCAACGCCAGGTTGGTCGCCAGCTTTCTCATCACCCTGTCCTTGCTGGCCTTGTTGGCGCCCTAGAACTTGGCCAGGTTGTGAGTTGCCATCGCCCTGCCCAACTCCCGGCGTGTTGTCTCCATAGATGAAGCGGTATTCCTTCATACCACGGATCGGCACCTTGATGATCTTATCTTTGTCTTTGCCGATGATGGACTCTTCGGCCACGAGATCGGCAATATTCTCGCGAATCGACTCGCGCACTTTTTGCCGGTGGCGCTGACGATCGCCAGCGCTACGATCAGATCGTAAGGCATCGGACGGAGAATATGGTCGGAAAATTGAGTCTGGCATGGCCCTCCACCTTGGATAACGCTTCGCCTTCCCCTCCGAAGGCCGGCAGCATGGACGGGGCTTTTCCCGCCCACGGTCTCAGCCTAGCGGAGGAGCATCAGCAAGAGCAGCTAGTCCTTCCAGAGGTTATTGGCTGCGTACTTCAACACAACATCGACACAGTACTCGCAATAGCCATTGGCGAGCAAGTTTTTCACCATCGAATCATACTTAGAGACCTGCTCTTCATCACGAGTCCGCGCTTTGGTAATCACACGGCTGATGTCGCGCACCGAACTCATGAGCTTCTTTTCAATCGCTTCCTTCAGAGGCTCATAGCTTTGATACGACACCGTCTCTTTGCGACGCGCCGCCGCCCACAAGTAGGCGATCACTTCCTGACGGAACCCATCTGCTGCCGACCCGATGATAGCAATCTGCTCTTCGACCGACTTAAGAAACCCTTCATCAGGATGAAGTTCTTCCCGCGTATTGCGGTCTTTGACCTTGGTCTTGTTCACGTAGGCCTCGGCATGGTCCAGATAGTTCTGGAAGAGTGCTTCGGCTTGTTCCTGATACGAGTACACGAACGCCTTGGTGATCTCTTTCTCCAGCAGTTCAAGGTATTCTTTGTGGATCGTGTCCTGAAGAAATTCGAGGTACTGTTTGCGCATGTCATCAGCGATGTCCTGATCTTTCACCATGCTAATCAGCGCCTCTCGGACATTGATCGGATTGATGCAGCGACCAGACTCTGACAAGGCGTTATCGAGCGCTTTCATGATGAAGCGAGTAGAAATACCGCTCAAGCCTTCTCGCTTGGTATCTTCGCGCAGCTCCTGAATGTTGATCTTCTTGGTACGGCCCTTCTCTACGACTTCTTCACCGTTGTAGAGGCGGAGTTTGGTCAACGGGTCGCATTTCGCCGTCGGCTCCAACCGCGACAAGATCGCCACCATCGAAGCCATTTCCAGGGTATGCGGCGCGACGTGCGCATGAAAGTCAGAGTTGCGCAGAATCTTCTGGTAAATCTTCACCTCTTCGGAGAGGCGCAGGTTGTACGGCACTTTCACCACCACGATACGATCGAGAATCGCCTCGTTGGTATGGTCCGCCTTGAACTTCTGCCATTCCGCCTCGTTCGAGTGCGCGACAATCACCGAGTCGACATAGATCGTGCCGTGGCGCCCGGGAGCGGGAACGAATTTCTCCTGCGTAGCGGTAATCATGGCATGGAGGTATTCGGTCTCGTTCTTGAAGACTTCAATGAACTCGACCATGCCACGGTTGCCGACGTTGAAGGCACCGTTGAGTTCGAGCACCCGGGGATCGCCTTCTGAGTACATATCCAGCTTTGAAATATCTTCCGAGCCGATGAGTACTGACGTGTCCTGGTTATTGGGATCAACTGGCGGTACCACGCCGATGCCTTTGCGATTGCGCTTAGAGAACGACACTGTGGCAATGGGGAAATCTTCGTAGCGGGTGCCAAAGTCCTCTTTCAAACGGAAACGACAGGTCGGGCATAGGTCACCTTCAATATGGACGCCCAACATTTTCTCGAACTCTTTGCGCAGATGGCGAGGAATGAGGTGGAGGGGCTCCTCGAACATCGGGCAACCTTCGATAGCGTAAATCGGATCGACACTTTCGAGCCCACGTTGGAGCTTTTCTACCAACGAGCTTTTCCCGGAACCGACCGGTCCCAGCAAATAGAGCACCTGGCGACTTTCCTCGCCCTTCAACGAAGCTGAGTGAAAATAGCGCACGATCTGCGAGACTGTGCGCTCGATGCCAAAGAATTCGTCCTTAAAGAAATTGTAAACTTTAATCGGTTCGTCTTTGTAGAGGCGCTTCGACCTCGGGTCGTCCGAATCCGTAATGCTCGACATTCCAGACGCGGTCATCATGGCGTACATGCGGGCATGCGCAAGCTTGGTCAGCCCGGGATTTTCTTTCACCTTCTCTAAATAATCCAGAAGCGTGCCTCGCCACGCCTTGCTTTCACGATTTGCGCGGTCTTCTCGGATGAGTTTCTCGAACGTACTCCTCTCAATGTCCATGCAATACTCCTTTGTTGGCTGCCGCCACGAGAGGCTGGGATTGGGATGTGAAGTTTTTCGCCACCACCGGCACCACGAGTTCTATTCTAGGCCCGGAGGAAAAAGGGAATCAAGCCCTGATATCTCAGGGACAATAGATTCAAGGAGAAAAGCGTGGGAAAGAAGGATGGTCCCAACGGGAATCGAACCCGTGCTACCGACGTGAGAGGCCGGCGTCCTAACCGCTAGACGATGGGACCAAAAGAGGAGCTGAGGTGGTAGGACTCGAACCTACAGTCGCCTGATCCAGAGTCAGGTGGCTTACCAATTAGCCGACACCTCAACGAGACCTCTTTCTTAGACAAGCATGCTGGGGAAGTCAAGGTGAGAAAAAAGCAACAGGCTCTCAGAGCGAGGCCAACACACGATCGAGCCGAGCCAAGGTACGATCTTTGCCGAGCACGACCATCATCTCAAAAATCCCCGGGCTTGCCGTGCCGCCAGTCAGCGCCACACGCACGGGCTGGGCAATCTGTCCGAGCTTGATCTGCTCTTCTTCCATCAGCCCGGTGAAGACGGTTTCCAGCTCGTGCTCGCTCCACGGCGCTGCGGCTAGCCGCACTCGCAGCTTTCCCAATGTCGGTAGCGTGGCTGTTGTCAGGAATTTGTTCGCCGCCTTGGGGTCAATGGCAATGTCGTCACTTAGGTAGATATGGGCTTTGTCCACCAACCCAGCAATCGTCTCCGCGCGTGGCTGTAAAGTGGCCACTGCTTTGGCCAGCCACTCATCATCGCCAGGGACGGTCGCATGTTTTTGAGCGATGAACGGCTTCGCCTCGCGAGCAAGCTGAAGTGCTGGACGCTCTTTTAGATAATGGGCATTGAGCCACTGCAACTTCTCCGCATTGAACACGCCAGCCGACTTCCCGACATCTTCGAGGCGAAATTTCTCAACCAGCTCAGCATGGGAAAAGATTTCTTGATCGCCCGACGCCCAGCCCAGCCGCGCCAGGAAGTTCACCAATGCCTCGGGCAAATAACCTTGCTCTTGATACGCTCGCACAGCGGTGGCCCCATGGCGTTTGCTGAGTGGTGCCCGATCGTTTCCGAGGATGAGCGGGAGATGGGCAAAAGCCGGCAGTTCGGCATCCAGCGCCTGAAAAATCAGGATTTGTCGCGGCGTGTTGGTCAAATGGTCATCGCCGCGCACGATGTGAGAGATCCGTAAATCGGCATCGTCGAAAACCGAGCAGAAATTATACACCGGCGTGCCATCCGAACGGACGAGAATCAGATCATCGAGTTCGTGATTTTGGAAGACGACTCGTCCTTTGATGATGTCGTCCACTACCGTCTCACCCTCTTTCGGACCTTTGAAACGAAGGGCAAAGGGGCGGGAATCTCCCAAAGGTGGAGTGTAGTCCCGACATGTGCCGTCGTAAGCCGGCCGAGTTCCAGCGGCCATGGCGGCTTTTCGTTTCGCCTCAACTTCTTCTGCCGAGCAAAAACAACGGTACGCCTTGCCTTCACTGAGGAGCCGTTCGGCGGCGGCGCGATAGAGATCGGAGCGTTGGCTTTGGTAGTACGGACCTTCGTCCCACGGCAATCCAAGCCATTGCAGGGCATTCAGAATTTCGTCATGAAATTCTTGCGTGGAACGCTGCCGGTCGGTGTCGTCGATACGCAGCAAAAAGGTACCCTGCTGTTGCCGGGCATAGAGATAAGCAAACAGCGCGGTGCGAGCGCCGCCGATGTGGAGATAGCCGGTAGGGCTAGGGGCAAAACGGGAGCGTACAGTTATCATAGCGGTCACGCTAACAGGCGATCCGTCCGTCAGTCAATCAGTCCAGCAGTCGTTCAACCAGACAGTCCGGTCCCGATTCTGCAACTGTCAGATTGACAGACTGAGCGACCGAAAAAGGGGGTTTGAGTTTTGCGGAACAGTCGTGTATGTATTTGCGACCCATTTGAGCCGCTAGCTCAGGAGGTAGAGCATCTGCCTTTTAAGTAGAGGGTCCCGGGTTCGAGTCCCGGGCGGCTCATCCTCCGTATCGTATACGTCCCCGTCGTCTAGCTCGGCCTAGGACACCGGCCTTTCACGTCGGCGACACGGGTTCAAATCCCGTCGGGGACGCTCTCACTCTTCTCGCGATATCGGCTCACCTTTGGTCGCAGAATCTATCAATCTATCCTGGTGTACTACCCTCTTCGCTTCTTCCCCTCTGCTATTTTCTTTGCCCTCGTCGTATACGGCGGTCTGTTCAACAGGAGCACCCATGCGCAAGCGCTGTCTCCTGCGGTATCTGAAGCATTCAACTCCCTCCTCGCCTGCGAGCGCTCTGACGGCGGTTGGATGTATGCCTGCGATCGCAGCGCTCGTGTAGCGGGTTTCACGACCGTTATGAAACGCGCCGAGCGACTCGCTGGCATCCTTGGCTTTGCCACATGGGACCTGATCGTCCTGCGGAGTCCTGGGACACCCGCCTCTGGCCTACTGCTCGTGCGTACATATCAGCGCACCCACGAAGAAAAGTATCTCGCCGCAGCACGGCGGGCAGGAGACCTCTTGGTCAACATGCAACTCTCTTCAGGCGGCTGGTTCTCGGAGATGCCAGCATATGGTAATCGGCTGGCATGGTGGTTTCGCTGGATTGCGCCAGGAACGACGCTGGACGACGACGTGACCTCTGGATCTGCACGGTTTCTCGTGGCGTTGTGGGAGGTCACCGGCGAAACGCGCTACAAAGACGCCGCGAATCGCGCGTTTGACCTTTTGCTCAAGGCGCAGCTTTCTTCTGGCGCATGGCCGTTGACTTGGCGTCCGGCTTGGCGACGTTTCTTGAGAACAAGTTTTGAAGATTGGCCGAGCCTGAATGACGCAGCCACGACTGGACCAATCCAGGCGTGTCTAGTCGGCGCACGCAGTCTTAATCGTCCTGAGCTTTTACAGGCGGCAAAACGAGGTGGCGCGTGGCTGCTTCAAGTCCGCAACGCGGCTCCCAATGCGGGATGGGCACAACAATACGATGAGGAAGGACGGCCAGCTCCGGGCCGCCGCTTTGAACCGTCCGGCTTGGCAACTTGGGAATCGCGCCATGCACTCGAAGCCCTCCAAGCTCTCGCCGAGGCGACCGGAGACAAAAGTTTCTGCGCACCGTTTCCCGAAACCATCGACTGGTTGAAACGATCCGCCCTCTCTCCTGGCTGTTGGGCACGCTTCTATTCTGCCGATACGAATGCACCTGTCTACATGGACCAGCAGGGCCGCTTTGTAGCGAGTGCGGAGCAGGCCAAACGTCCATACAACTGGACGGGAGATTTCGGCATTCCTGCCTTGTTCGCTCAGCTTGGGCTTGATCCTACGGGCATTCCCGTTAACACCAGCGCGGCTGCCCATCTGGCAACGTGGCATCTCCCTGGAGACGCCGGACGTTGTCGGAATGCGGCTACGGAGGAGCGAGAAGAAAACGCCCCTCCTTCCTCCAGCCCACGCACCCGCATCAAACGCGCGGCGACCCTCTTTGGGCTGCACGAACCGAGTAGCGCTCCGGTCTGTGCCGCAACAATAACCAAGTAGGGGCGAGGTCTCCTCACCCTTATTCAATTTTACGCACCACTCTTCTGCGCAATCTTCGCCCACGCATCTTTCAAGGTCACGGTGCGGTTGAGGACAGGCGCACCCGGTTGCGAGTCGGGATCGACACAGAAATATCCCTGTCGCTCGAACTGATAGCGGCTGCCAGCTTCTGCATGAGCAAGGCTTGGCTCCACGCGGCACGAGGTCAACACTTCCAAAGAATGGGGATTCAATACGGTGGTGAAATCCTCCGCTGCCCCCGGGTCCGGTGTGGTAAACAGATGGTCGTACAAGCGGACTTCCGCCGGGATTGCCTGCGCTGCCGAGACCCAGTGGATCGTCGCTTTGACTTTGCGCATTTCCGCAGCACCGCCGCTGCGCGTATCCGGATCGTAGGTGCAGTGCAGCTCAACAATCTCGCCAGACGTTTCGTCTTTCACAACACGCTCACATTTGATGATGTAGGCGTAGCGCAATCGCACCTCGCGCCCCGGCGCTAAACGGAAGAATTTCTTGGGC
>SXGS01010034.1_pt1 | contig 24967 bp, 19 predicted proteins | sample 3174681 | NCBI WGS metagenome assembly SXGS01 (sample SAMN11356861, study PRJNA531348) | freshwater metagenome | isolation source: freshwater sample F1-80 | place: China: Fuxian Lake, Yuxi | collected 2017-12-25 | reverse complement strand
GCGAACCTCTGGCTGCGTTGCTCCTCGGTCACAGATCCATGTCCGGATAGGCTCCCTCGTCGCGCCTTGCCAGAGATTCGCTGTGGCACAACAAATGCCCACCGAATTCGTGAACGGCACACTAGGGGGAAAGACAAATTTCGCCTTTCAAGCGAGCGAGAATATCGTATGCTGCCGGCCATGAATTCCAAGCCCTTGGTGGTGGTCACGGACTTTATTACTGAACCGCTCGATCGCGAGCGACAAATTCTTGGTGACATCGCGAATATCACCGCTTTGAACGCGTTCTCCGAGGACGATTTGGAGGGGAGGATCGAAGATGCGGACGCGATCATGTTGTATCACTTTATTTCGATCACGCGCAAAACCATCGAACGGTTGCGACGCTGCAAATTGATCGTCCGGTGTGGCGTTGGATTCGACAACGTGGATCATGCCGCGGCCCGCGAGCGAAATATCGCGGTCGCGAATGTGCCTGATTACGGGACGGAGGACGTAGCGGATACCGCGATTGGCATGGCCTTGTCTCTGGCGCGTGGAATCCACTTCTTGAACAGCCGGTTGCGCCGCCGACAAGGCCCTTGGGTTTACACGCAAATCCAACCCACCCACCGGTTGCGTGGGCAAGTGTTTGGAATCGTGGGAATGGGCCGCATCGGCACGGCCGCCGCCTTGAGGGCCAAATCTTTGGGCATGGAGGTCGCTTACTATGACCCTTACGCACCCCAGGGCCGGGACAAATCCCTTGGAATCCGGCACGTGGAAAAGCTCGACGACCTTCTCGAACAAGCGGCCATCCTGAGCCTGCACTGTCCGTTGACGGCTGAAACCCGGCATCTCATCAACGGCGACAGCGTTTTGAAGATGCGACCCGGCGCGTTTCTCATAAACACGGCCCGTGGAGCCGTGGTGGACGTCCACGCCGTGCTCGCGGCCATCGAACGAAATCAATTGGCTGGAGCGGCGATCGATGTCTTGGAGCAAGAACCCCCGAACGATGCAGATCCCTTCATTGAGGCGTGGCGAGATCCAAACCATCCGGCGCATGATCGAATCCTCGTGAACCCACACTCTGCCTTCTATTCAGAGGAAGGCTTGCTGGACATGCGAATCAAGGGTTGCCAGAATTGCCGCCGTGTTTTCACGGGTCTTCCTCCCTACAACATCGTGAATTAAGGCTCCATCCAGGATTCGCCAGGGTCTTTTTGAAATTAACTCGGGCTCGAATTCCAAGATGGATTCCCCTCCAAGGTGCGATGGATTAGAACAAGAGATTTTATTCAACACTCCCCAAGCCTAACACCGATGTTCGTGTGCCTAGATATTTGCTTTTACTTTCCGCATCGCAGTCGGCACAATCTTGACCTCAGCTTGATCGCGCGATCCCGGGTCGTCAGCCTTGTTCATGCCGGGGCGGATGAATTTTTTTGACACATCTGCGCGGGAAATTATTGTTGATCTATAACGCATATGACTGAACCCCAAAAAACGACCACTCGCCGTGATTTCATCAAGACCACCGGCTCCGTCGCCGCCGTTTCCGCCCTTGCCGGCATCGCCCTGCCCCCAGTTCACGCCCAGGGCAGCGATCAAATCAATGTCGCGCTGATTGGCTGTGGAGGCCGCGGTGGCGGCGCCGCCAACAATGCCCTCACCGCAGGGAAAGGCGGGGTGAAGCTCAAAGCCATGGCGGACGTTTTTGATTCGAAGCTCCGAAATAGCTTCGAAGCCCTTAAACGCAGCGACGTGGCGGCTCACGTCGAGGTCACAAACGACACCAAATACATTGGGTTCGACGCCTACAAGCAGGCGATGGACAATTTGAAGCCGGGCGACATCGCGATTTTCACGACACCGCTCGCATTCAGGTGGGTGCACTTTACCTACGCGATCGAGAAAAAACTCAACGTTTTCATGGAAAAGCCACTGACGGCTGATGGGCCAACGTCCCGTCGCATGCTCAAACTGGCCGATGAAGCCTCCGCGAAGAACCTTAAGGTCGGGGTTGGACTCATGTCCCGCCACAGCCGTGCGTTGCAGGAGTTGCACAAGCGCATCCAAGACGGTGAGATTGGCGATGTCCTGCTCTTGCGCGGTTATCGCATGCACGGCCCCGTGGGCTCCATGGCCTCCCTGCCGAAGCCCGCCGGAATCAGCGAGCTCATGTACCAGATTCAACGTTTCCACAGCTTCATTTGGGCCAGCGGCGGATGTTACAGCGATTTCTACATCCACCATGTCGACCACCTGTGCTGGATGAAGAACGCTTGGCCTGTCAAAGCCCAGGCTCTCGGAGGCCGGCATTACCGAAAGAGCCCCGAAGGCATCGAATACGTCGACCAAAACTTTGATACGTATGCGGTGGAATACACCTTCGCGGACGGCGCCAAGATGTACATGGAGGGCCGGTGCATCGTCGGCGCCAAACCTATCTACAACAGTTGGGCGCACGGGAGCAAAGGCTTGGCGATCGTTTCCAAAGCCAATGATTGCGGCCTTCCTTCGAGCACTTATCGAGGCCAGTTGCCGGAATCGGAAAAGAGGATTTGGCTTTCAGAAGTCAAACGCGAGGAGCAGGACCCCTACTTGAATGAATGGAACGACTTGCTCGACGCGATCCGCAACAACAAGCCTTACAACGAGGTTCCAAGCGGGGTCCACGCAAGCGTGGCCACTTCCCTCGGGCGAATGGCCGCTCACACGGGCCAGGAAATCACCTTCGACGAAATGCTCAACCACGAGCATGAATACGCGCCGGGAGTGGACAAATTGACGATGGATTCACCGGCGCCGCTGATCGCCGACGCTAAGGGTCGCTACCCGATCCCCATGCCTGGCATTGTCACCGGTCGCGAATACGGCGAAGCTTCCGCATAGAATCTGGCTGAGAATAGAGTCGAGTAGGATTTTCCGGCGAGGAATTTAGGCAGCGCCCTCCCGCTGAAGCCCAAGCATCCACGAAATTGGCTGTGAGCGCTAAGCTCTTGGCGGCCACCCCCAGGGGACACGCCACTCGTAAGGCTCGGGCAAAAGATTCGGCTTGGCTTTTTCGGCTTTAGCCAGTCGCGGGTATCTGCCCATGGCATCTGCCAGTTCGTTTTGGAAGCATCGATTCCCGCCCTCCCTTCTGCGCGTCTGGTGCTGGGCTTGCATTCACTGAAGATATCCATTGAAAACAGACAGGAACTCCTCCCTATTCGTTAAACCTCTCTAATCCAAGCTGTTGCAGATCTGCACGGCGTTCGGCTGTCAACTGACGTTCCAAGGGTCATGCCCTGTGAATGACCGGCAGACTGGCAGCCGCAATGGCTTGTCCGTGACGTTTCTCCTTCTCGTCAGGGACATGAAAGTCGATTTGTTCCGATACTTCAGGAAATTCCAAATCCAACACTTTCCGAGCTTCCTCCACTATCACGGACCCGCCAGCACCCGTCGTCACTCTCCCTAAAACCAGCAATTGTTCGAAGTCGTAGAACTCGCGATAAAACGCGATGCTATAGCCCAAATAAACCCCGATGGTTTGATAAATCTTGCGGGCGCGATAGTCGTCCGCCTGCATCAATTCCTGCACCAACAAGAGTTTTTCTGGAAGCGGCAGCGTGGCTTCCACGTCGATGCCCGCCACCGCCAACAATCTGCCCACGCATTGCTGGGAAAAGTATTGAACTCCGCATCCGCTGTCGCCTGACCACTCGTCCACGGGCCCATCGGTTCTGAAGTCGACGGGGGCGAAGGCCAGTTCGTTGAGCCAAGAGGTGATGTTCCCATCGCGGGTCACGTAACCAGCGGCCATGCTGGTGCCCATCGCGATGCCAAGAACCGCATTCTTGCCCAAGGCCATCGATCCCGCCAACGCGGTCACTTCCCCATCGTTTGCGAGGGCGAATGGAAGATTATGCCAAGCTTCTTTGATTTCTAGAAACAGGTTTTTGACCCGGGACTCGAATAACGGGGGAGACACGGCGCGGAACAGCGAGGCGACTTTGACGCGATTATTGACATAGACACCTGCCGCGCTCCCTCCTATCGCATCCACACTCGGCAAATGAGCGGCGGCCCGCTTCAATGAATCCATGATGCCGTCGAAATGGTACTGGGGATTCGATTGCTTGATCGGGTCCCAAACCACTTCCTCGCTAAACACAACCTCGCCGTCGACGAGAGCGGCCACTTTTCGGTCACTCCCACCGAGGTCGAATCCAATTCGATTCCCATCGAGATGCCGGCCAAGTGGCGCCGTGGAACTCCTTGGAGATGGCAACTGTTTGGTCGGAAAAACTTCGAGAGCCCTGTCATAAACTTTGTGGCCGATGACCAAATCATCGAATTGCCCCCGAGGATTCTTCGAGAAGTACCGCTCCAGGTGAGCGACGACGGCTGGCGGGGCATCGACGTGAATTCGAAACCCTCCGCGAGCCCAGAGGTGGAACTTTAGGAGCCGCTCGACAAGCCTGCCATTGAAAGTCGACTGCGCGTGGTTTTCCGGAAACACTCTCAAGGAGAATTCAGACACCGAGCCGTCCGTCTGTTCCAAGGCGAGACGCGCAAGCGGAGCGTCCTCCAACTGGCTGGTCTGCTTCCGAACCTCGCGCATCACGAGAGCTGCTGGACGGAACCACGGGTCCACCACGGGGGTAACACGAGGCGGGAGCAGCATGCTCTCTCCGAAATTAAGGTTCATATGTCCTTATCGCGGCTGTTCCCGACCGCGTCTTCCGACATCCTCCGGGCCCAGGAATCGGCCTCAAAGATTTCCTCAAGACTTGGGTTTGCAACGACCTGATGCCGCTCCAGGACGCGGGCCACCGTGCTCGAAATGCCTTCAAAAGAGAGCCGGCGTTGGCAAAAAGCTTCCACGGCAACCTCGTTGGCCGCGTTCAACACCGCAGGCAGCGTTCCTCCAGTCCGACCCGATGTCCGAGCTAAGTCCAAGGCAGGAAATCGAGCCGGATCTGGATCCTCGAAAGTGAGTGTCCCGAGTTGAGCAAGACGCGTTTGAACCCGTTCACTCCTCACCCGGTTGGGGTACAGAAGGGCGTATTGGATCGGCAAGCACATGTCGGGCGTGGACAACTGGGCGAGGATTGAACCATCCACATACTCCACCATCGAATGGACGACGCTTTGAGGATGGACAACGACTTGAACCCGATCCATCTCGATGTTGAAAAGCCATCGTGCCTCGATCATTTCCAGGCCCTTGTTGAAAAGTGTGGCTGAATCGATCGTTATTTTTCGACCCATGACCCAAGATGGATGCTTGAGCGCCCGCTCGAGGGTGATGGATGAAAACTCGGACTTCGGAGTCAGTCGGAAAGGCCCTCCGGAAGCCGTCAGCCAAAGGGTGCGGACGGACTCCTGGGGTTTACCGTCCAAACACTGAAAAATAGCCGAATGCTCACTGTCCACTGCGAGCACCCGCACCCCATGCTTGCGCGCCTCCCTCATCACGATCTCGCCCGCCATGACCAGGATTTCCTTGGAGGCGACGGCGATGTCTTTCCCGGCCCTGATCGCGGCCAGCGCCGGCCTCAACCCGGCCGTTCCCACGATGGCGATCAGCACGATGTCCGCGGAAGGCCACTCCGCTAATTCGATGAGTCCTTGCGATCCTCCAACCACGCGCATGCCCTCCGATGCTTCGCGCAAGGGTGCAAGTCGACTTTCATCGCCAAGGCATACTGCTTCGGGGCGGTGCTTGAGAGCTTGTTGGAGGAGGGCCTCAACACTGGTGCCAGCGGCGAGGCCCACCAAACGGAGCTCCTCGGGATGGTCCTCCACCACCTGCAACGTGCTGGCCCCGATCGATCCGGTGCTGCCCAACAAGACGACGTTCTTCATGCCCTCGAAATCGCATTCGCCTTGGCCCGGCGCGAGTCCAAAAGACAACCGGCGCGGCCTCCCGGGTCGGGGGGCCGTACTGCTTCAGCGCGAACTCTAAGTGGTGGGAACTTCCACCTTGGTGCCGCGCGATTTCTCCTTCACGGCCACGGCGCCCTTGCCGATGCGTCCGCGTAGATAAGTCAGCTTGGCGCGGCGCACGGCACCCTGGCGCTCCACTTCGATTTTATCAACCCGAGGTGAATGCAATGGAAACACGCGCTCGACCCCTTCCCCATAACTGATGCGGCGCACGGTGAACGTGGCGTTCAAACCGCGCCCTCTTCGACCCATGCAAACACCCGTGAAAATTTGAATGCGCTCTTTGTCCCCTTCCACAACTTTGGTGTGGACGCGAACGGTGTCGCCCACCTGAAAACTCGGTGCATCTTTTCGGAATTGCTCCGATTCGATCTTATCGATGATGGCTTGATTCATAACTAGGTCTTTCTCTGTCGATCACTTTTGCCGCTGTCCATTTCCGCAAATTCTAACCCGCCGTCTCTCCCTCGATTGTGGGAGAAGTGTCCGGGCTCAGATCGGGCCTTCGGGCACGCGTGCGCGCCAAGGCCGTTTCTTGCCGCCATTTCTCGATGGCCGCGTGGTGTCCCGAAAGCAAAACTTCCGGCACACGCATCCCACGAAACTCCGCCGGACGCGTGTAATGCGGACACTCCAGCATGCCAGCGCTAAAAGACTCATCCACTGCGCTCCGCTCGTCCCCCAACACTCCGGGCAACAAACGCGCTATGGCATCGATGACCACCATCGCGGGCAAGGCGCCGTTCGTGAGCACGTAGTCTCCGATCGATAACTCGTCTTGCACCAGCCCTTGGCGGATCCGCTCGTCAAAACCTTCGTAGCTGCCGCATACCAGCAATAAATGCGGAAGCGCCGACATCTCCCGCGCGATGGCCTGGCGGAATTGGCGCCCCGAAGGCGACATCAACACCACCCGAGTGCCTTCGGTCGCCAACGCTTCAACAGCTTCGAACACGGGCTCCGGCTTCAAGAGCATTCCCGGGCCGCCTCCGAAGGGTCGATCGTCCACGGTTCGATGCCGGTCGTGAGCGTAATCCCGCAAATTATGGATCGCCAGACTAAGCTTACCCGATACCCGGGCTCGGCTCACTATACTCTCGTCCAATGGCCCCGAAAACATCCCGGGGAAGAGCGTTAGGACATCGATTCTCACAGCGCGCCGCCTTCTTTGACGCAATCGGCGAACAAGCGAGCCCGCGGACGGCGATCATCCTCGATCAATCCTCCACGACCTCAAGCACGCATCGAAGCCCCTGTTTCGCGGCGCCGACTTGCAGCAGGCAACGAAGGGCTTGAATGGTCGCGCCTTTGCGCCCAATGATCTTGCCCACGTCCTCAGGATGAACACGGACTTCCAGCAAGGTTGTGCCGTTGCGATCCACCGGGGTGATTGACACCGCCTCGGGGTGGTCGACGAGCCCCTTGACCACAAAGTCCAGGAAGGCTTGCATGTCCGAAAATTAGATCTGACTCAAGCCGCTGCCGGAGCCGCCGCGCTCGCTTTTTTGACAAAACTGCGCACGGTATCCGAGGGTTGGGCGCCTTTCGAGATCCAATACCGCGCCCGCTCCAAATCAAGGGTGAAATTACTCGATCCCGCTTTGAGTGGATGATACACACCGATTTCTTCCAAAAACTTGCCGTCTCGCGGGCTGCGGGAATCCGCCACGACGATCCGATACACAGGGGTGTTTTTCGCCCCGACACGCTTCATCCGAATTCGAACTGCCATAATTCAACGTTTCTTAACCGCAATTGGCCGCGCACCAAACACGGCCCATAACAGAACCAGAACCCCGACTCTGTCAAAAAGAGGCGCGAGACTAGACTTCTAGAATCGGCTTGGCAAGACCTCTTTTGGCGAAAATAAGTGCCACGCGCCGACTCCAATTAACCTTAAAACGGCAGTTGCCCCTGGCGAATCGTCCCAGGATCCTGGCGATAAAGTTTTTCCGAATCGATCCCCACATCTACAAGGGATATGCCTCCCTCTTCGTCAAGCCTTTCTCATCCAGGCTTTTGCAAATCTCCACGAGGACCAAATGCCATTTAAAGGTTCACGGGCGCGCGGCGCGGGGCCGCAATCTCGGTATTGTATCTCCGAGAGCTTACCCCTAATCTCCGGGGCGTTTTTTTCGGATTGAACCAAAGAATGCGAAACGTTCAGAGCAGCAAAACAACGACTCATAGCGACTACATCATGACCAACGCAAGCCACGAAGAGACCGCCAACAAACCCATCCGCGCCGGAGTGAGAACTCTGGATCAAAAAGCGATGGAAGCGTTGGAGGGGCTTGTAGGAACACTGCTAGAAGCTCAAGAGCCAGAGCAAGTTACGGCGTTTCTGGGAAATCTTGTGCGACGCCTCCGCAAGAGTCATGTCGAGTTGCCTTCCGTGGTCAGAACACCTTATGTGAACACGATCTCCGCCGACGAAGAACCGGCTTATCCCGGAGACTGGCAAACGGAGGTTCGGATCAAGAGCATCTTGAGGTGGAATGCGATGGCGATGGTAGTGAATGCCAACCGAAAGCACAACGGTCTGGGAGGCCATATCTCCACTTTCGCCTCTTCGGCGACACTATACGAAGTGGGTTACAACCATTTCTTTCATGGCGCCGAGGGCGTCCACCCCGCTGATCTGATCTACTTTCAAGGCCACGCCACCCCGGGGAACTATGCTCGCGCCTTTCTGGAGGGACGCCTTGAGGAACGGCATCTCCAGAATTTTCGTCAAGAACTCGCTGAAGGCGGTGGGCTTTCGTCCTACCCACACCCCTACCTCATGCCCGACTTCTGGCAATTCCCAACGGTTTCGATGGGCCTGGGGCCGATCCTGTCAATTTATCAGGCGCGTTTCATGAGATATCTAAGGGCCCGAGGGTTTCTAACCGGTCCCGAAGCCAAGGTTTGGGCATTCGTGGGTGATGGCGAAAGCGACGAACCCGAGACCCTGGGTTCGTTAACCCTTGCTGCCCGAGAGAACCTCGACAATCTCATTTGGGTCGTGAACTGCAACCTGCAGCGCCTGGACGGCCCTGTCCGAGGCAACGGAAAAATCATCCAGGAACTAGAATCCGCATTTCGTGGCGCGGGCTGGAATGTCATCAAAGTGATCTGGGGCTCGGACTGGGACTCGCTGCTGGCCGCCGACCATACTGGATTGCTCGCGAAACGGATGGAGGAAACTCTGGACGGAGAATACCAAAAGTACACCGTTGAACCGGGGAGCTACACCCGGAAGCACTTTTTCGGCAAACACCCGGAGCTGCTCCAACTCGTGAACCATCTCAGCGACGACCAAATCCGCAAATTGCTCCGCGGCGGGCATGACACGAGGAAAGTCTATGCGGCCTACAAAGCCGCGACGGAGCATCGCGGCCAGCCCACAGTCATCCTGGCCAAGACGGTCAAGGGTTATGGTTTGGGTGAAGCAGGCGAGGGACGCAACATTTCCCATCAGCAAAAAAAACTAAACGAAAAGGAACTCCGCGAGTTCAGGGCCCGATTCAACATCCCCATCAGCGACGAGGACATTGCCGAAACTCCTTTCTATCGACCTCCCGAAGACAGCCGGGAGATTCAGTATCTCAAGGAACGCCGAAAGGCGCTCGGAGGGGCGCTTCCAAAAAGAACTGTTTCTGCGGAGGCGCTCCAGGCGCCGACGATGGCCGAATTTGCGGAATTTCTGAAAGGTTCCGGGAATAAGGAGGTTTCTACCACAATGGCTTTCGTCCGGATGTTGAGCACTCTTTTGCGCTCAAAGAGCATCGGCCGGCGGATTGTTCCGATCATTCCCGATGAAGCACGGACTTTCGGCATGGACGCGTTGTTCCAAGAGATAGGGATTTACGCGCCAAAAGGCCAGCTCTACGAGCCGGCAGACAGCAAATCCTTGCTCTATTATCATGAAACCAAGGACGGCCAAATTTTGGAGGAGGGAATCACCGAAGCCGGCTCGATGTCCTCGTTCATCGCGGCAGGGACGGCTTACGCTAATTTTGGGATCAACATGATCCCCTTTTACATTTATTATTCCATGTTCGGTTTTCAACGCATCGGAGATCAGATGTGGCTTGCGGGAGACATCAAGGCGAAGGGCTTCCTTTTGGGCGCGACGGCGGGTCGGACCACCCTCAATGGGGAGGGCCTGCAACACGAGGACGGACACAGTCTCGTCCTCGCAAGCACGATCCCATCGCTCCTGACTTATGACCCTGCGTTCGCCTATGAGATCGCGGTCATCCTTCAGGACGGCCTCAAGCGCATGTATCAAGACGGCGAGGAAATCTTTTACTACATGACCCTTTACAATGAGAATTACGCGATGCCGCCCATGCCTCCCGGCGCTCCGGAAGGGATTCTCAACGGCCTTTATAAATTCAAGACCGGCCCCGCTGGGAAAACGCACAAAGTTCAAATCCTCGGCAGCGGCCCCATCATTCGCAGCGCATTACGAGCACAAGAAATTCTTGCCGATCGCTATGACGTCTCCGCTGACGTCTGGAGCGCCACGAATTACAAGAAGCTCCGCAACGAGGCCCTCGAAACCGCCCGTTGGAACCGCTTGCATCCGGGCCAGGAACAAAGGAAGTCCTATGTGGAAACCCTGCTCGGGACAGAGTTAGGCCCCTTCATCGCAGTCTCAGATTTTATGAAGATCGTTCCAGAGCAAATTGCTCCATGGATCCCAGGAGGGCTGACCTCCCTTGGCACCGACGGCTTCGGGCGCAGTGACACCCGGGAACGCCTGCGGCGGTTTTTCGAAGTCGACGCGGAATCCGTGGTGATCGCCAGCCTGCACGCGCTCTGCAAAAGAGGGGCCGTGACGCGCGAAACGGTTTCCAAAGCAATCCAGGATCTTGGGTACGATCCAGATAAGTCTGCTCCTATTTGTCTCTGAGCCATTTCTCGGTGCAACCACGGCGCCAGGGCCTAAGGCCAGCCGTTTCGATTGACCCAAGTCACCCAATCCAAATCATACCTGTTGAGAATCAAGAATATGGAAGTCAAACTCCCAAAACTCGGCGAAGGCGCCGAATCCGGTGTCGTGGTCAATGTGCTCGTAAAGGAAGGCGACCGCATCACCAAAGGCCAAACCTTGGTCGAACTCGAGAACGAGAAAGCGGTCGCCCCAATCCCAGCGCCAGCGGCCGGCAAGGTGGGCCGCGTTCGAGTGAAGGAAGGCGATAAAGTAAGCGTCGGCCAGATCCTCCTGTCGATCGAAGAAGGGCCAAGCGATGACTCCTTGCCAGCCCCTTCCGAACCCGCCAATCCGGAGTCGAGACGCGTCTCCACGAATGCCAGCGCACCCGAATCTCTGCCGTCCCTCTTAGCCCGAGGCGCGGCAATGCTTGCTCAGGATGCGACGCTGGAATCCGGTGTGATCAATCCCAACCCTGTCGCAGCGCCCTCGATCAGAAGGATCGCCCGTGAATTGGGAATCGATCTCACGCGCATTCGAGGCAGCGAGCACGGAGGACGCCTGGTCATGGAAGACCTTCGGGCTTATGTGGATCGATTGCAAAAGCTGGCCTTCGCGCCAAAGGCGCCGGCAGGCCGCGGTGACCGGCCACCGGTGGAATCGATAGATTTTTCACAATGGGGGTCGGTCTCGCGAAAGCCCCTGACGCCGCTCCGCAAAGTGATCAGCCGGAGGATGTGCGAAAATTGGATGACGATTCCGCACGTCACACAGTTCGAGGAGGCGGACATCACGGACTTGTTGGAGCTTCGAAAACGCCTGGCGCCCCAATTCGAAGCCAAGGGAGTTCGTCTCACCCTAACCCCGTTAGTCATCCGAGCGCTCGTCCAGTCGCTCAAGAAGCACCCTTTGTTCAACGCGAGCATCGACGAGGTGCTGCAGGAGGTCGTGCTCAAACAATACTACCACATCGGCATCGCGGTGGATACCGAGGCGGGCCTGATTGTTCCGGTGATCCGGGACGCCGACAAAAAGAGCCTGTTGCAGGTGGCCAAGGAACTCGAAGCACTGGCGGCGAAAGCTCGGGACCGGAAGGTTTCCGGCGATGATCTGAAGGGAGGGACTTTTACGGTCTCAAACCAGGGAGGCATCGGAGGCAGTTTTTTCACTCCCATCATCAACAAACCTGAAGTGGCCATCCTCGGCCTCGGAAGGGGAGTTCGAAAGCCCATCGCACTGGGCGAAAAAGTGGAGATTAGAACGCTCCTCCCAATCGCATTGTCCTATGACCACCGACTCATCGACGGTGGCAGTGCAGCCCGATTTATCGTGGATTTCGTCCAAAACCTCGCCGGGATTAAAGAAAACGATCTCGTCGGAGCGTCCTAGTCACTTCAATTTAACAAACATGGATCCCATTAAAACCGAAATCGTCGTCGTTGGAGCAGGGCCTGGTGGCTATGCGGCCGCCTTTTATGCCGCTGATCAAGGTAAGAAGGTCATCTTGGTGGAGCAATCTAAACGCCTCGGCGGGATCTGCTTGAACCATGGGTGCATTCCGTCGAAAGCCCTCCTCAACGCCACCAGCCTTGTCACCCAAGCCAAGGAATCTAAGAATCGCGGCATCGTGTTCGATCCACCCCAGATCGACCTCGCTAAACTGCGCGAATGGAAGAACTCCGTCCTCCAAAAGCTGGGGCAAGGCATCTCACAGCTTGCTCAAAAAAGAGGAGTCGAGGTGCTCACCGGTCGCGGCCACTTCGAATCTTCAACCCTGCTCCGCGTCGAAACGGCGGAAGGCCAGCTTTTTGTCGAGTTTGAGAAAGCGATCATCGCCGTTGGGTCCAAACCCGCGCTACCAAAAATCTTTGATCTCGGGAATCCCAAGGTCATGACTTCCACGGAAGCGTTGGAATTGGAGGAAATCCCACAAAGCTTGCTGATCATCGGAGGAGGCTACATCGGCATTGAACTGGGCTCTGTTTATGCCTCACTCGGAGCCGAAGTCGTCGTCGTTGAGACACTGGACACCATCTTGGCGGGCGCTGATCCCGATTTGGTCCGCCCCGTTCTGGCGCGCGCGAAGAAGTCATTTAGAGAGGTCCGGCTCAAGGCAAAAGTCCTAAGCATGAGCACTGCGGCAAAACACATTAAAGTGACCATGGAACACGAAGGCGTGCCTCGAGAGGAACTCTACGATCGAGTGCTTGTGTCCGTGGGAAGAGTCCCCAATGGCGAGGATTTGGGGCTTGAAAACACTAAAATCAAGCGAGACGAGAAGGGCTTTATCAAAGTGGACGGGCAACAGCAAACCGATGATCCTCGGATTTACGCAATCGGGGATATCGCCGGTGGCATCATGCTCGCTCACAAAGCCTCCAAAGAAGCCAGGATAGCCGTGGAAGGAATGATTGGCCAGGCAAGTTCATCGGAACGAATCGTGATACCCGCCGTCGTCTTCACCGATCCTGAGGTCGCGTGGTGCGGACTCACCGAAAATGAAGCCAAAATTCGCGGCATCCCGGTGGAAGTCGCCAAGTTTCCATGGGGCGCTTCCGGGCGAGCGCTAACCTATGACCGGCCCGATGGATTCACCAAGCTGGTGATAGACCCTGAAACCGAACGGATCCTTGGAGTCGGAATAACCGGTCATGGCGCGGGGGAACTCATCGCCGAAGGAGTGCTCGCCATTGAAATGGGAGCCACTGCGAGGGATCTAGCCGAATGCGTGCATCCCCACCCCACCCTTTCAGAAAGCATCATGGAAGCCGCGGAAGTTTTTTACGGCCACGCCACCCACACGCACACACGTAAACCAGAGTCAAAGTGACTCATCTATGGGTCAAGTTGTCGATGCATCATGCGGTCCGCTCATTAGGCTGGCATGTCCACACGTTCCCGCTTATCCACCATCTTCCGTAGTTTGCGCAACGCGATCTCTTGAATCTGGCGAATCCGTTCCCTGGTGACGCCGAAATGTTCGCCGACTTCCTCCAGAGTTTTCTCCGTGTTGCCATCCAAACCAAAGCGGTATCGAATAATACGGGCCTCCCTCGGATCCAAGTAAGCCACCATTTCGCGGATCATCTCCGTGCTGGTTCTTCCGGCGAGCTCCTCATAAGGAGTCTGGGCGGCTTCGTCGGCAACGACATCCGCGATGGAATTCGAATCTTCATCCCCGAGAGGCGCCTCCAACGACGCGGGGCGAATGGCTGCTTGACGCAACTGGGAGACCCGATCTCCCGACATCCCAAGTTCCTGTCCCAATTCCTCGTTCGTCGGATCACGGCCGAGCACATCGTGCAGTTTGGTTTCGGCGCGGCGAATGTTAAAAAGCTTGTCGACCACATGAACGGGCAGACGAATCGTCTTGGACTGATTGGCCAGCGCCCGTTTGATCGCCTGCTTGATCCACCACGCGCTGTAGGTCGACAACTTAGCGCCCTTGGCGGGATCGAATCGCTCAACCGCTGTCATCAATCCGATATTGCCCTCATTGATGAGATCAAGCAGCGGCAGCCCATACCCTTCGTAGTCGCGTGCAATTTTGACCACGAGCCGGAGATTGGCCTTGATCATGAGTTCACGGGCGGCTTTGTCTCCTCTTTTGATCTTGGCCGCCAGTTTGCGTTCCTCAGCTGGCGTTAACAACTCCGTCAACCCGACTTCTTTGATATAGAGCTTGAACGCCGTATCGCCATCGTAAGGCTGGCGCGGTTCCGGGGTCGCCGCGGTCTTCTCTGGCTGCGGAACGGGAATAATCACGGGCAGCGGAGCCGGCGTGGATTCGCAGCGAGCCGGCTTGAGCCTCCGACTCGACTTCGTCACCAATGGTCTTAGGCTCGCCCTGCAACGACGAACGCCGCTGCGTTTCCTCGCTCCCCCGAGTATTTCATTCGCTTTCATCATTCGATTGGATGCAGTTCTCGCGAAGTTGTTCATTTCTTTTTCACCGATTTTAAGCGGCTCATCGTGAGAGCATCTGAATTGGCAAGCAGTTTCGAAGCCAACTCCCTCAGACTCGCCTTATGCGTTCGACAGCACGGACTGCTCTCGCTAGCGCTATAGTCAAACACCAATCAACGGCGCGAGTTACGGTGATCCCCTCCAGCAATTGAGTCTAGATGGAATACTTTTCCACCACATCGGAAGGCAGTGCCGCCGCCCTGCCCGTGGCCAACTCCACAAGCGTGTAATAGGACCAACCCTGGCTGCAGATCTTGCCTGATGCGTGTCTCAACATCACAAACTCAACCCGCACTCCGTCCTTGCCGAATTCTGCGACGCGGGTCTGCACACGCACTCGATCGCCCATCATCAATGGCCGCTTGTGCTCGATATGCGCCTCCTTGACGACCCAACCCAGGCCGCGCGCGATGAATTGTTCCATCGAAAAGCCATAACATCGCGCCATTTGATCGTAGCGTGCCGCGAGCACGTAATCGAAATACTTGCTGCTATGGACATGATTCAAGAAATCGATGTCGTCCGGCCGCACGGAAATCTCCGTTTCAAACGTTGAATAGCTCATGTCAAGTCCTCGGTGGAATCCGCGTTGTGAAGATCATCCGGATGAATCAAGCCTTAGGAGGCGTCGAAAATCTTGATCGATTTGAACCGTGCCCTGCCGGATGCCGAATCGATACGGTGACGCTCGTGGCGTTCACGGTCAAATCTGATGAGGTTCCCCACTCTTCCCACGCCTTTCCGCGTCAAGGCGCGCTCGAGTAAGGGAGTCCCTTGATTTTAACAGCGAACTCACCCGTTGGACCTTTCCAAAAAATCTCGCGCCCGACCTCATTGAACTCTTTGCGCACGTAGCCCAAGCCGGTGATCCTTGCGTCAGCGAGCGATCGAATGACGCTCGTGACGTATCCAACCTCTTTCCGATCCGAAGTCCACAAGGCATCCCCACGAGCAGGCAAACCGGCCGCGGAGCCCGAGAATTCCAAGACCCTCAGTGCTTTCGCCACCTGGCCATAAGTTCGGATGCGAGCTATGATTTCCTGACCGATATAACACCCTTTCGAATAACTGATCCCTCGGCGTTCAAGGCCGGTCTCTGGCGCCAGATTAGTGGCGTCCATGTCGACCCCATAGCGCGGGATCCCCGCTTCCACGCGCTTGTTTTCCCAAGCGTCGAAACCGCATGCTCGTCCTCCGAACTCCGCCGCAGCCCGCCGCAGCCTCTCTAACAACTCAGGGATGACGCCCACCGGCGCCAGCACATCGAAGCCTTGAACACCCAGCCGGGGATTGTTGGTGACGTATATTAATCCTAGGACTGGGTCGTTGGCCGTGACTATTCCATGGTCCTTTGCTGGCAATTCCAACCCCAGTCCCATCCCTTTCAGGACGGCTTCGGATCGAGGTCCGTGAACACCCGCCATTCCATAGAAAGGAGAGGCATCCACGATTTCGACATCGTCCCCAATCACATAAGCCTCAAATCGGCGGCGAACCGCGTCGAAATAGCCTGGTTCGAAATCAACGAGAATCTCGTCTTCCAAACAAAACACATGGACCTCCATCTCGAGCTTTCCTTTGGCGGAGACGAGTCCCGCGAAGCATCCCTCCCCCGGTTGAAGTCCGGCCACTTCATTGGTGAGCTGTCCATGAAGGAACCGGTGGCGATCCTGGCCAACAAAACAGAGCCGGCCTCTGCTAGAGATGTCGATCACCCCCGCCGTTTCTGCAAAAGCCCGCCATTCCTCGGTCGGATCTCCATAGGAACTCACCACGTCCAATCCGTTTAATTTGCCGAACGTCGGTTCCCAATGCGTTTGCGTTTCTAGAGTGCCCATAATCGGAATCCACTTAGCCGTGACGATGCAGTACTCGGTGGTGCTGCGCGGCAGCGCAGCCGAGATTGTGATGAGTCCTATTGAAGATCCACCGAGTCCTCAATCGCCGCTGATCGCGAGTAAAACAAAAAGCCGCGAAATGACCCGCCGCGCTGCCGTGCGGCCCTACCTTTTGCTGAATGGTCACGGCTTAGTCCTGATTTCCCTGGCTTCGATATATTTGTTAACTGATTGATTAGCATGATCCCTTGCTCACCGCCCACTCCCGGCGCGGAACCGCGACCGCCCTTATGGAAGCAGCAAAAGCATCAGCACTCCAAGCACGATCCGATACCATCCAAACCCCTCGAAGGAATTGTGTTGCACGTAGCGCAAAAGCCATTTGACCGCCACGAACGCCATCACCGCGGCCACGAGCGTGCCGAGTCCCAGCGGAATCCAGTTCTGCCCGGCTCCTTCGGGATGCCTCAATGACTGAAAGATCTCCAACCCGCCTACGGAAAGAAGAGTGGGAATTCCAAGCAAGAACGAAAACTCCGCCGCGGCGGGCCGACTGAGGCCCAAGGCTAGGCCCATCAGAATAGTGGTGCCTGACCTGGATGCCCCGGGAAATATCGGCGCGAGCAATTGGGCGGCTCCGATGGCGGCGGCGATGGTCCATGTTACCTCGGAGGTGGTCGGCCGCCCTTTCAACCACCGTTCGACCACAATGAACAACACGCCACCCACGAGTGTGGCGATCGCGACCGGTTTAGGATCATGAGGCAGTTTTAAGCCCAACTTCTTCAACACCAGCCCCACGCTCCCCGTGATGAAGAAAGCGAGGGCCAACTTCAGCAAATAATCCCGCGATTCCGCCCATTTCCAGCATCGTGTGAGCTTGCTCAATCGCTCGTTAAAAACAACCACCACGGCCACCACCGCGCCGCACTGAATCACCGCGTTGAACAGATCAGTCTGTTTGCCAAGAAAATGCTCGGCCATGAGCAAATGGCCAGTGGAAGAGATCGGCAAAAACTCGGTGATCCCTTCGATTATTCCAAGAATCACCGCCACAACGATTTCGTGCATCAAACGGTTAGACGCCAAAGTAGCGCCCCAATCAAGCGGCAAATGCCCCATTCAGCCCGCGCCTGCCTCAGCACCAAATCGGCCGAGTCCTGGAGATCGCACCGCGAAATGGAACATGGCGGCTCCAACTCCGCCCACCCCCTCGCGGGTGGCCAAACGGTTCATGAATCAGCGTGGTTGCCTGCCCTCCCGCCGAGCGAGAGCTCTCCTGGAACTCGGGCCTTGGAATTCAGGAGGAGCCGGTGGAGGCAAAAAACTGAACCCATGATCACAAGGCCTCTCATTCCCGTCCGACGTGGGCAGCCGCTTTTCCAGAAGGCGCGGTTCGCGCTCGTCGTGGAAGTGCTGCTTGCAGCGTGCGGAAAATCGTGGTCTCTTAATCGGTGTAGTTCATGTCTTCCAAATCGCCATTATTGAGGCGGCGAGATGATCGGCCAACTCCGATTCTCCGCCCTCGCCGGGTTTTTGATTTGACGGTCATGCTGACGGGCTTGATCGCGTGTTTTCTCAGCGCCGCATTGTTGGCCAAGGAAGTGCCCACGAAAGAGGCTCTCTGGTCCCTGAAGCCCCTCTCAAGTCCCGCCATCGCAGACGCCGGCGCCGCATCCGGCAACCCCATCGACGCCTTTATCGCGCAGGCCGCCAGAGAACGTGGAGTGACCCTGCTTGGACTCGCGGACAAACTCACCTGGTTGAGACGCGTATCATACGATTTGGTAGGATTGCCCCCCACCCCTCAAGAACAAGAGGAGTTTTTGAAAGACGATTCCAGTGGCGCCTATCTGAAAGTCGCCGACCGGCTTTTGGAGAGTGAACAGCACGGCGCCAGATACGGCCGGCATTGGTTGGATGTGTTGCGTTACGCTGACATTGACGAGCACATGCCCGCCGCGCCCGGCATTCATCTCTGGCGCGACTGGGTCATCAACGCCCTGAATCGAGATCTTCCTTACGACGAATTCGTGCGCGCTCAAATTTCCGGCAACCGGGCAGCCCGTCGGCGAATCGTTTCCGCCGCCGGACATTTGACTGACGTCGAACCACGGCCGGAGGATTTGTTCGCCCTGGGCTTTCTCTCACGGGGCGCGGCTATCCGGGCTGACACAGACCAGCAGCTCGCGATTTCCGCGGTCGAAACCATTTCAACGGCGTTTCTCGGACTGACCACGGGGTGTGCAAAATGTCACGACCACTTCTACGATCCAATCAGCCAAGTGCAGTTTTATTCCATGAAGGCTTTATTTGATCCGCTCGTCCTGCGTCAAATCGAGTTGGCAACTCCCGCGCAGGTTTTCGAGCGGGGTCGAGCCGTGGACGATTACGAGTCCCGTCTCAAGGTTCTCGTGGACGCGATGAGAAAGTTCATCGAGCCCTATCACAAACGGCTTTATGAAGAGCGGTTGAGCGATCTGCCTCCCGAAGCGCAGGCGGCGATTCGGAAACCGGAGAAAGAACGGACCGTGGCGGAGCAAAAGGTTGCCGACGATTACCACCCAATCCTCCGCATCGACCCCAGCAAGATCAAAACCCTCATGCCCCAAGCGGAGATCAAGCAATACGACTCTTACTTGAAGGAAATCGCGGCCCTCAAACAGCCAGATCCACCGCCGGTCTTTTGGACGGTTGAAGAGGATTCAAAGCGAGCCGTGGCAAAAAGCTACGTGCTGACCACTGGAGACGCCAGCCGCCCGGACTTGAAACAAGAAGTAAAACCTGGATTTCCCCTGGCGCCAAAGAGCCTCAGTTTCCACGCCGGCCGTCGCGAGACCTTCGTGGACTGGTTGACATCGTCGGACAACCCGCTGTTCGCACGGGTCGCGGTCAATCGCATCTGGCAATGGCATTTCGCCTCGGGACTCCACGAATCCACGAGTGATTTTGGCGTCTTGGGAGGAAAGCCAACGCATCCCCAGCTTTTGGACTGGCTCGCCGGCGAGTTCATCAAGAATCGATACAGCATGCGGTGGCTCCATCGTCTCATCGTGACCTCGGAAACCTATCGCCGCGCCTCAACCGGGCCAAAAGCGTTGGTGTTGGCGAACCTTCAAGCCGATCCAAAAAACCAGTCCCTGTGGTCGTTCCCGCTCAAACGCCTCGAGGCCGAGCCCCTGCGCGACGCCGCGTTGCACGTCGCCGCTTCGTTGGACCTGGGTGTTGGAGGCAAATCGTTCGATGAGGGCAAAGCCACGGAAATGCCTGCCCGCCGAACCATGTACATGGCTCGGGGCTACCGATCCTTCGCCGATGTCATGCCGGATTTCCTGCAGACTTTCGACGCCGACGACGGCCGCGTCGCTTGTCCTCGCCGCACCCAAACGGTCACAGCGCCCCAGGCCCTTTTCTTTATGAACAGCAGGTTGATCGACGAGGCCTCCGCTCGTTTCGCGGAGCGCTTGAGGACATCGTCCGTCGGCGACCTCAACGAATTGGTTCGCCTTGGTTACTCCACAGCTTTGGGACGCCCCCCGAAGGCGGAGGAACGGGTGGCGGTTTTGAATTTTTTGCAGGGGGATCCGGAAAGAGTTAAAGGATTCGCGTGGATGCTCCTGAATCTCGATGAATTCCTGTATGTGCGTTAGTGACTGAACCCGATCATGACACTGGCATGAACGAAAGACTGTTGTTTCCCTGTGGCCGAATCGCCCGGAGAAAATTCCTCTTCCAAGCGGGAGTCGGCTTTGTTGGAACCGCGATGGGCGCCCTCTGGGCCGAGGAAGGCAAGCTGCTCAATCCGGAGTCGGCTCGGGCCGCTCATTTTTCGCCCCGCGCCAAATCCGTCATCCTGCTTTACATGTGCGGCGGCGTCAGTCATATCGACACATTCGATCCCAAGGACAATAAATTGGCCGGAACCATGATCGATGCGGTGGGATTTGGCGATAACATGGCGGAAATGAAACGGCCCGTGATCCCCTGCCACCGCACCTTCACGCGGCATGGGCAGTCAGGGACACCCGTCTCAGACTGGTTCCCCCACATAGGCGGGGTGATCGATGACATCGCCGTGGTGCGCTCGATGCATTGCCGCGAGACAAACCATTTTCCGGCGGTGATTGAGATGTCAACGGGGCATCGAGACCGGCTCCTTGAGCATCCTTCCCTAGGCAGTTGGGTCACGCACGCCCTGGGCGCCACGAATCGCAACCTGCCCGCGTTCGTCAGCATCGGCCGACCCTCCTCCCCTGTTCAACTCAGCGGCGGTTATCTCGGCGCCTCCGTTTCCGCCACCCCATTTCAGCAAGGCGATGTGCCCATTCGAAACTTGCATCCGCCGAAGTCCATTTCGAGCGCCGAAAGGGAGAGGCAGATTCAAACACTCGATGTGTTAAATCGCGATTTTCGGGAAGAATACGCGGTTCACAGCGCCATTGCCGCCCGGACTCGCTCGTACGAGTTGGCGGGTCGAATGCAGTTGTCGGCGCCCGAGGTGGTCGACTTCACGTCTGAACCCGACTCAGTGAAAAGGCTTTATGGGGTGGGTCAGAAAGAAACCGACGATTTCGGCAAGCAGCTGCTCCTGGCGCGACGGCTGGTTGAGCGCGGAGTGCGTTGCATCCAGATTTGCCATGCAGGCGGAGGCAACGGGGCCTGGGACGCGCATGATGACATGAAGACCCACGCACCGTTGTGCCTGCAAACCGACAAGCCCATTGCGGGACTTATTCGAGATTTGAAACAGCGCGGGTTGCTTCAAAGCACTTTGATTGTTTGGACCAGCGAATTTGGCCGAACTCCCTGGTCTCAAAACACGACTGGTCGTGATCACAACCCCAAAGGATTCACATCGTGGCTCGCCGGGGCGGGAATCAAGGGAGGCGCCGTTCACGGCAGCACCGATGAGTTCGGGTATCGCGCGGTCGAGAACCGGCATTACATCAGCGATCTCCAAGCGACCATCTTGCAGCAACTTGGATTGAACCCCGAAAAAATGGAGGTCGAGATCGAAGGACGCCCCGTGCGTCTTGTCGAGAAAAACGCCGAACCCATCTGGCCGATCATTGGCTGATCCGGAGAAATCATTTCGCGGGAACTGCATGATGAACTCTTGCCCGAGACATCAGGCACCCCTTGGGATTCCCAGGTCCGTCACCGTCGGCAGGCCTCAATTACCTCGTGCCTCCCATCCGCAATGAAATCTTCTCCAGCGTCGTCGTGGTCGGCTCCCTCAATGTCGACTTGTTGGCGTCGGTGTCTCGGCTGCCCGCACGCGGTGAAACGGTGCGATCCACAGGGTTGATCCGGCGGTTCGGAGGTAAAGGCGCCAATCAAGCGCTCGCCGCCGCCCGCCAGGGCGCGCCGGTTCGCCTGATCGGCTGCATCGGCGCCGACGCGGAAGGGATGGCTTACAGTGAATATTGGAAATCCCATGGGCAAAGCATCCAAGGCATCCGAGTGCAAAGGGACCAGCCCACGGGGATGGCCCTGATAACCGTGGAAGACGGGGGCGAAAATCAGATCGTGGTCGCTCCAGGCGCGAATGGGTCCCTCTCCGCCGCGATGGTTCGCGTGGAGGCACCCCAAATCAGCGCCGCCGCGGTCTTGCTGGCGCAGTTGGAAGTGCCATTGCCGGCGGTCTTGGAAGCGATGCGATGCGCCAACAGCGCCGGCGCGATCACGGTGTTCAACCCTTCGCCATCGCCCGAGCTCTTCCCGTGGGGAGTACGAAAACTGGATGTGGTCATAGCCAATGAACACGAAGCCCGCAAAATCCTTGGGATCAGTGCCGGTCAAGTGAAACGCCGCCCTGACCATTGGCGCGGACGGCTCGCAAGTCATCGCATCGATTCCCTGGTGATCACTCGAGGCGCTTCTCCGACGCTCGTGCTTAGAGCGGCCGGGCTGATGGAAGTCCCCCCACCCGCAGTCAAGCCAGTGGACACAGTCGGGGCGGGAGATGCTTTCGCGGGAACCCTTGCGGCAAGGCTCGCCGAAGGTGATGATATCGCTGCGGCGGTGCGAGCCGCTAATTGCGCCGGTGCCTTGAGCACGTTGAAACGGGGAGCGCAGGAATCCATCCCAACCAGAGCCCGTACCGATGCCTGGTTGAGCCGTTCGTCAACAAGCTGAGTCGCTTCATCTCCTAAAGCCGCGACAATTCAGCTTAAAAGAGGGCTGCGCGGCAGCTCGGCCCTGCCGAGTACTGCCGAGTCACGGCTGAACATCCGCATGATCCTGTGCAACCCGCCTTGAGATTAGTGTGATTTTGAGATTTGACAGCGGGCTGGCTCTCCTAAAAAATGCGCGCCCTTCTGGTTGCCAGTGTAGCTCAGGGGTAGAGCAGGGGACTCATAAGCCCTTGGTCGCAGGTTCAACTCCTGCCACTGGCACCATTTTCGAGAAACATCAATGAAATCACGCTAATCCAGCATGATTTAGGTGCAAAATGCTGCCTGAAACTTGTGTCGACTCTTGTCCGAAAATAAATTCTCTGTTCCACTTCTGTTCCACTATTACCTTCCCGAAGGGCTTGAAAGTGGATGCAACGGCCCCTCCCGCTATATTCGAGGAAGAGACGAAGATTTCACGGGCGACCGTGTTTCGGTTGATCCCCTCCCCCGACCAGCCATGGATGAAACAAATGGCCAGGAACATGACCTTGGCAGGAATCGGCTTCCTTCGTGGTTGCAAATACCTGCTCCACGTTCGCGACACAAAGTTTTGTTCCGCCTTCGATGCGATTCTCGAAGCCGTCGGCATCCAAGCAATCAAATTGCCGCCCCGCAGTCCCAACTTGAACGCTTATTGCGAACGCTGGATCCGGTCCGTAAAGACCGAACTCCTGTCGAGGATGATCCTTATCGGAGAACGTTCCCTCCCCCACCACTGCCTAGAAAACTACATGGCTCACTTTCATGCAGAGCGCAACCACCAAGGTAAGGACAACGTAATCCTGTTTTCCGAGCCTGAAGACCACCTCAGCGAATCCACCGGCTCAATACAAACACGCGAACGCCTCGGCGGCCTCCTAAAGTTCTATTATCGAGAGGCCGCATGAGTTTTTTGACCATACGGGATTGGAAGTCACCCGTTCCGAAGCGCGCATTTCCAACGCGACACGCTGGTATTGCTCCAGCATCGCTTTCGTAACGAAGATGCTGAATCGGCGGCGAGCGAACGCCGCCAAACACCGGCGCGGTTTGTTGCGCCAATAGCTCGCAGCCACAAGAACTCGCGGCTGGCCAGGCGAGTTTCCCACGCAAGGCGCTTTCCGGAAGTTACGGCGTCAGCGTCACCTTGATCCCCTTTACAGGATTGCCCTGGGCATCGGTGAACCGAATGGATCCTCGCCAGCCATCTCTTTCATTCACCACCTTGAACACCAGCACGTTCAATCCGGCGTTAAGAGCGACGTCTGGCACCCTATCCTGGTCCGCAACAAGAACACGCGCGAAGGGATACTTGTGGACCTGTTTCCCATTCAGATACACCTTCGCCTCATCGTCGCTGCCCACCAGCATCTGGAGACCACGCTGCTCGGCTTCCGACCGGATGTAGCAGACCGCGTAGGCCACGCTCCTACTTGTCACACGTCCCAGGATCGCGTTGAAATCAACCACGTAATCCTCCAGGTCCACCACCTGCCACGTCAGCTCGCCGCTCATCATGACTGTCCTCTCTCCCTCGTTGGGCCTGAGTCGGCCTTCGCCCTCAATCTGCTCCGCATCCAATCCCTCCGCCCCTCTCTGACCGGTGGCTAACGCGATCGGCGCCAGGATGAGCCACCGTTTGATGGCGCCCTCGTCGCGGGCGCGAGCAATCCGTTGGCGCTCCTGTTCGGCGGTCCACTCGCTCTGCAAGGCGGCCAGATGCTGTGCCGCCACCCGTTCTTCTACCTGCCACGCAGCGACCTGTTCCGCTCCAGCCGCCTGCCACAGCTTGGCCGTCTGATCCTCACCGCCGGTGACAATTCGCTGGCCGTCCGGGGAAAAGGCCACCGACCAAATCGGAGCGCTGTGCCCCGTGAGCGTGAGCAGTTCCCGGCCGCTGACCGCTTCCCACACCTTGGCCGTCTGATCCTCACCGCCGGTGACAATCCGCTGGCCGTCCGGGGAAAAGGCCACAGACCCCATCCCACCGCTGTGCCCCTTGAGCGTGAGCAGTTCCCGACCGCTGACCGCTTCCCACACCCTCGCCGTCTGATCAAAACTGCCGGTGACAATCCGCTGGCCGTCCGGAGAACAGGCCGCAGGCCAAATCCGATCAGTGTGCCCCGTGAGCGTGAGCAGTTCCCGGCCGCTGGCCGCCT
>SXGS01170765.1_pt1 | contig 24974 bp, 29 predicted proteins | sample 3174681 | NCBI WGS metagenome assembly SXGS01 (sample SAMN11356861, study PRJNA531348) | freshwater metagenome | isolation source: freshwater sample F1-80 | place: China: Fuxian Lake, Yuxi | collected 2017-12-25 | reverse complement strand
GCAGGCGGCGGAAGTAGTTTGTTTATAGGTAGTTGCGGTGATTGACTGGTAGATTGATAAATCTACCAGTCAATCTACTAGTTTGATCCGCTAGGAGCACTTTTAAAACCGCTCGTTCAGAGCGGTTTGAGTGGTTGTTGTCCTCGGTTGATGCTAGTCATCCCCTACCCTACTCTCAGCCTCCCATGGCCGATAGGGCATAGCGTTTCCAGTCCTCAAAGGACGGCAGGTTGAGCGCTTTCAGCGTCACCTCGATGAGGTGGTTTTCCACAATCTTGTGAAACTTTTCGTATTCCTCATCAGCCATCATCTGCCGGAACTCCTCTGCTTGCGGATGATCAGACAGCATCTTGGAGCGGAGGTCCTTGAGCCGTCTCCCCCGCTCCAGCATCCCGACCTGGTCCAGAGCTCGTCTGGCTTCCTTGGCGCGGAAGTTGTTGTAGCGCTCAAGGAGCAAGCGGTCATCCGGGGCTGGGGCTTGGGTCGCGGATTCGGCTTTGGTCTCGGCTTGAGGAGCTGGTGAAGCTACGGGGGGTTTGGGCGCACCCTCTCTGGCTTCAAATTTGCCCTCTAGGGGCTTCGTTTTTTGGGCTTGGCTACCTTGACCCCTCCGAGGTGGTTTCAGCTCGCCTTGGGGCAATTCTGGCGCTGTGGCAGGCACTGGAATTTGAGACTCGGACACGGGTGCGGGTGCTGCCAAAGTTGCGCTGGCTGAGAACAGCGACATCTGGTCACTGCTTCGCGCTTGGCAGAACTCTTGAAAACTCTGAAGCCTTACCCGCGGACGCACCTCTGCCTTGACTGCACCCCAGAGCATGGTCTGCTGGGTGCTTGGTGGCATGAGCGCAAAGTTCTTGAACACAGTCTGGATGCTCGCGCGTTTCCGTTTGGTGATCTCATCCACCTCGGCTTGCGAAAGTTGGGTCTCAATGAACCGGTCCAGTTCTACGGCTTGGTATTGCTCGTAGGTAATTTCCAGTTCCAAACGCTTGAGCGTCTCCTCTTGGACTGCGGCTTGCATGGCTTCCCGGTTTTTTCTTTTCCGACTGGTTTCAAAGTTTGGTGGGACCAGCACATTGTCGGTGAGAAAGTAAATATAAAAGCCGGGAGGGGAGGTGAACTTGCGGGGCTCGGAAGCGATGAGGTGGTCAACATATTCCAGTTGGTCTAAAACTTCTTGGCCTTCACGGAGTGAAGCGAGAATTTTCTTCGTCTTCGTCTCGCTGATCCCGCGCTTGATGAGCTCGTCATGAAGTGGGTGTTTGGGCTCTGGCTTTTCTCGCTTGGGTTGGGGGGCAGGTATGAGTGCCCCTGGACTCTCCCCTACCTCGTAATCCGTAATTTCAATTTCAGATTGTGAGGCGGCGAGTGCTGATGCCTCTGCTGCACGTTTACTCTTCCTTGCGAACGCCATGTACTCTGCCCGAGCACGAGGTCCTGGCTTGTAGCACATCATCCAATCAGCTACGTTCCCCTGCCCGTCTCGCTGATCCTCATAATGAACTTTGGCGATGTAGCCAGACTTCAGGTGAGGCTGGTGAATCTTTGCCATCTGGCTACGAAAATTGCCCGGGTCCTCATAACGAGTCAGCGCAGAATATGTACAAAAATCTGAATACAAGATTCTTGCGAACTGGTTGCCATGCTTCAGTGCTGCATAAATTCTTGCACTGATGATTTCGTAGAAGCGTTGTGGCGCTGGTGAAAGGGATTTGAGGTATGCGTAATTGAGCGGCCGGACTGGTGCTGAGTTGAGTACTTCCCTAAATGGTTTGTTGAGAATAATGTAAACTGCATCCGCTTCTTTTCCATCAGGAAGTTTTTCTCCGGTGAATATCACGCTGTAGCGAGTGAATCCAGCTTCTAAAGTTTTTTCACCTCCACCTTCAATCCGATATTTTATTTTGGCCGTGATATAAGCCCCTGCATTTTGGTGGAGTGCTTGCTTAACCCGATTCGTGGCAGAACCACCACCATCATCAAGACCTAAGTCTTCGGCAATTTCGCGCAAGGTTCCTAACTTAATAATATCTGGAAGAGGTCTAGACTGTTCATCTATTTTTCGATTGATAACTAACGTGTCCAACTTGTATGCAAATTGTCTAGCTTGACCGTGGCGCTCACTGTACGAAACTTCCCATTTCAGGTCAACTTCACCATCTGGTCTTTTTTTGACAATTTGAATATCCACTCTCCCCCGCTTCGCGAGATTGTGGATCGGGTAGCGCGAGAGTTCGGTTTCAACTCCGATTCTCGTGATGGGGGCAAGTTCAACACCGACTGGTTCGCCGGTCGTGATCGGGTCGAGCTGCTGTTCGGTTGTGCTGTCGTTTTCGTTCATGGAAGAACCCCACAACAACAACTGGTTCCTTTGTTGTTGTTGTCTAGCACCTGTCTAATACAGTCTATACAAAGTCTAGAGACTTGTAAAGCATTGATTCATAAATACAAAACACAGTTTTTCAGGCTCCAAAGGACGCACTTCATTGCTCCAAAGGACGCACTTCATTGCTCCAAAGGACGCACTTCATTGCTCCAAAGGACGCACTTCATTGCTCCAAAGGACGCACTTCATTGCTCCAAAGGACGCACCCGGCGTACCTCAAGTATGCACTACCAGGTCAAGGTGGGGGAGTGGTGCTGTACAAATCAACTGAACGAACAGCAAGAGTTTTAGTATCAACAACTTGTATGTTTCATCTACCTCTTTCCACGCATTCAAAATTTGCCTGCAAGGAGTGTTTTAAAGAACACTCTCATCGTCCTGCTGTACTTCAAAGGACGCACCCGGCGTACCTCAAAGTGAGCGGGGGAGGATGGGGGTGTGGATTGTAAAAGGTTGAAAATAAATCACATGTAGTGTTTTAGAAAGGGATTCACTGGCGCCAGGCGGGAGCCAGCGGAGCAACGGACGGTGTGCCTCTTCTCTTGCAATGCCGCGCTCCATCTCGTGCACCCGCGTAGTCCAAAGCGGACTCTTCCGTACCCCAATCTCACCACCTGCTGTGCGACAACCCAAGCAGTGGAACGAGTCGGACGGATCAAAATTCAGCGCTGCCCCCAAAGCCAACGTCCTCACGGCCAGAGCGTTAACAGACGGAAAGCTCGCTCACGGCTTCCTATCGCAATAGCCATGTGCTCGATGGTTTTACCTGGGGTCCTCCGTCTGTCAAAGAGCCCCAGTTTGCGAGAGGGAGGATTGGCTAGGGGACAGCGTCTCTAAAGTTTACCAGATATCAAACTCTCAACTTGTTGAAAACAAAAAACTTATATACAATACCTCGTCAACAATCCGTTGATAATCTCAACAACTGACAGGAGGCGGTATGAGCAAAAGAGCGATGATGTTTTTCATCGCCGGTGTGTACGCTTTGATGGGACTGGGGATCGGATCCGCGGCCCTGCGGGAGGGACTCCCAAGGGCACTCTGGATCTCGGGTGCGAGCTTTGGGTTCGCCGGACTGTTCGCGGTGGTCGGGTGGAGAGCAGGAAGAGAGGAGCGAGAAAATGGCCACGACCAAGAGCGGTGAGTGGGTGGACTTCCGGGCGGTCAAGGAGGCGGTCTCGATGTTCGCTCTCTTGGAGCACTACCAGATCGCCGGCACCTTGAAAAAACGCGGAGACGAACTCCGCGGGAAGTGTCCTCTCCACGACGGAGAGGGGACTGACACCTTCCACGCGTCGCTCACGAAGAACGCGTTCAACTGTTTCTCGTGCAAGGCCAAGGGGAACGTTTTGGATTTCGTGGCCGCGAAAGAGAAGTGCTCGGTGAGGGAGGCTGCGGTCAAGCTGGCAGAGTGGTTCGGGGTTCGGGCTGAAGTGCGAAGCGCGGAAGCCAAACCCAAGACAGAGCCAGTGGAGACCCCAAGGCCCGAGGAAGTGGGGGAAAACAAACCGCTCGGGTTCGAACTCCAAGGCATCCAGTTCGATCACCCCTACCTTGCAGAAAGGGGAGTGGACGCTGAAGAAGCCGAACACTGGGGAGTCGGATTTTTCCCCGGCAAAGGCATGATGCACGGACGAGTGGTCATTCCGATTCGGGATCACAACGGCGTGCTGGTCGCCTACGCGGGACGCGCGATCGACGGGAGCGAACCCAAGTACAAGTTCCCGCCGGGCTTTCACAAGAGCCAGGTGGTGTTCGGGCTTGATGGAATTCGCGCCCAAGACGAACTCATCGTGGTGGTGGAAGGGTTCTTCGATGCCATCCGTCTCAACAGACTTGGATTTCCAGCCGTGGCGCTCATGGGTTCGTCCATGAGCAAGCGGCAAGCTGAACTGATCGGTCAGGTTCTTAAAGACTGCGATGTGGTGCTGATGCTGGACGGCGATGAAGCAGGGCGACGGGGGATGGAGGAGGCAGGAAATCTTCTTGTGCAACAGCCGATCTGGGTCAGGGGCGTGTGGCTCAAGGAAGGGGAACAACCAGACTCGATGACAGAGGCGGAGATGGAAGAACTGCTCGATTCGTGTCTCTAGCCAACCTGGAAACTTCCGGCAGGCGTGAAGGGCAAATAATAAACGGTCAGACTTCGTGTGCTGGCCGTTTTTCTTTTGAGCATCTGGACGTCCAAACTCTTGAACGTTCAGACACCTAAACATCTAGACGTCCAAGAGTCTAGATGATGGTATATATAGAGGGATGATCCTCACCGTTGCAAGCTTCAAAGGCGGGGTAGGGAAGTCCACCACGGCCATTCACCTGGCTGCCTATTTTGCAGCCGCAGCAAAAACCGTGCTCGTGGATGGTGACCCCAATCGTTCAGCCACCTCCTGGGCCCGGCATGGCAAGCTTCCGTTTCAGGTCGTGGGAGAGCATCAGGCTGCGATGTACGCTCGGGAGTGCGAGCACCTCGTCATCGACACCAAAGCCAGACCAGAGATTGAGGATCTCAAAGCCCTTGCCCAAGGCTGTCATCTCCTGGTCTTACCTTGCACTCCTGACCCCTTGTCGCTCGAAGCCTTGATGCTGACCATCTCAGCACTCAAAAGCCTCGGAAGCGATCAGTACCGGATCCTGCTCACCATCGTGCCCCCAAGGCCAATTCCAGAAGGGGAGAACGCCCGCAAAGCCATTGTGGAAGCCGGGCTACCAATTTTCAACGGGGACATTCGAAGGTTGATGGCGTTTCAGCGAGCGGTCTTGGAAGGGGTGACCATTGACCAGGTCAAGGACGAGCGTGCCTCCCTTGGCTGGGCAGACTATGAAGCGGTCGGGAAGGAGATTGAGAGCCTAAATGTCCAAACGTCTAAACGTTCAAGAGTCTAAACGTTCACCGTTCTCCGCAGTCATTGACGCCCACCGGGACGCGCTGGAAATCCAGGACACCGCTCCCAAAACCGAGCTGCCCTCAGCAAACGCCAAGGAACGGATTCGGGGCAAGAGTGCGAGCGCGGAGTTCATCAAGCTGACTAGCTACATCCGGCGAGGCACCCACCTAGCTGTCAAGCGAGCGGTGCTTGAGGAGAACCGCGAGATCAGCGAGCTCGTTGAAGAACTGCTCGCCAAGTGGTTGAACGAGCGGGTCAAACCCAAAGCGTAGGGAAAAATGGCTATGAACTCTATGTGGCCCTGTTGTGTCACATCAGCGCTTGACAGGTGTTTAAGATCCGATAATCTTTAAATACACACCCATGAAAAATCACAAGAAGCGTTCCCGCTTGGGCACCGAGGGCAAGGAGGCCGGGGTTTTGAAAGCCCAACTCGCCTTGGGCTACCAGGCCAGCGCTGAAGACTCTCTGCGGATAGCGGCCGAGTGGTTTCCGCTTGAGGAAGAAGCGGCGAGCGCTGACGAACAGCAACGGAACGGAAAACCGTCTTAAGGCCAAACGAAAAACATGCACTCTCAATCGGGGGAGTGCGTCTTCCTCTATATATATGATGTAGACGTCTAGACGTTCAGACATCTAGACGTTTAAACAGCTAGCTGGTTTTGCCCGAGTTCTCCACATCCTCCAAAGAGAGTTTGGTGAAATCAGGCAAAGCCCACTCCTTCTCCAGAATGACCTCGGGCTGATCAAGGTAGCGCGCCGTCTTCTGGCCGTCCTTCGGATCCGTGAACTGGGGAGAGATGGTGAACCAAAACAGCCCGGCCCGTTTGCCCTGGCCAGAGACCAGCGGATGGCTGGCGACCTCCATGAGCCTCAAGGCCCGCTGTTCATCCGGCGCTTCAATGAGCACAGCGCGCAAGGGATGCACGCCAAACGCTTCCTTGTGGCCCTGGTGCTTTTTGATGAGCTGGTAGTAGCCACGGAGTTTCCGCATCATGTCGCCGAGGGGCATCGTGCCCCTGTCCGCCTCGTAGGCAAAGTGAACCAGGCGTCCAGAAAAATCCAGCGTGAACAGAGCATCTGGCTCCACTGGCACCCGTTCTTCCTCGTCTGTCTCTTGCCAGAATCGTTGACCGCTTGGGTGCTGACTGGTACGGAGCTTGGGGGTGATCACTTTGGTCTTGAGCTGACTGCTCTGGTGCCAGGCCTTGAGCGCGACATGGCCGCCTGACTTCCAAGCAGCCATCTCCAGCATGAAGTGCATCCGGGAAATCTGGAGCTGGTGCTTCAAAAAACCGAGCTGCATGTGCTTGCCGAGGAGCGCGGCGCCTGCGTAGTCTTTCTCGCGGTTGTGGCTGATCTCCTCCAGCATGGACGGGTGGATCTCGCTGAGCCGTCCAAACTCCACCAGGGTTTCAAGTGCCTGCCGATTGTCCAGGTAGTAGTTGAACTCGTGCTGGCCCATGCCCACCTTGGGAAACGCAAACCGGTTGATGATCTGCCATTCCCACAGCCGACGGAGCCGCCGGTGGGTCACATCCTCGTTGCCTCGGGCCAGCCGAACCAGCTCAGAGGTGGGAGAAAAACGGTACCTCGAAATCGCCTCGATCAGATCGAGGTCCCGAGCACTGATCCGACCCCGATCAACCTCTTGGGGCCGTTTGAATTTGGAGACCTTGGCTTCAGCCATAGATGGACTGGCTACTAAACTGGCTAAGAAAAAAAGAGAGCTAGCTTCTGTTCCAGATGGACTTCTTGGAACGCGCCTCCTTGGCAGGCGAGGGATTGATGACTTCTGGGGATGAGGGCAAAAGCTCGGCAGGTGCAGAAGCGGGCAGGGAAGCGGGAGCTTCAACCATCTGAAGTAAAGCACGCTCCTGGGCAGTAATCAAGGCATCGGCTGCCTCTGGGCTCAAAGCACCATGTTCAGCGAGCTTCTTTTGCCGATACCACGTCAGGTTCTTTTCAGAGACAAACCTGTCCTCCACCAAAGGCACGAGCAAGGGCTCAGTGTCCCTACCTTGGAGCTTTATAAAACAGTGGCGCGGGAACTGTTCCTTGAGCGCCGCGGTCATCTCAGTCATCTGTTCTTCCAAGGAAAAATACTGCACAGACGAGAGCTCCTGGAAGGGAACAGGAAAGAAGATGGGGATGTCCGCTTCGCCCTCGCTGTCAGACCAGGACTGACTGTCGCTGTAGGAATCACTCTGACCAGAAGAAGAATTCCAGGAAGTGCCAGAGCCGGAGACTTCGGACTGGGTAAAACCGTTCTGCAGAGCGAACCATTTGTCCGGAGTGAAAAACGTCCCCTCGTAGGACATGCCGGAAGAGAACGTGGAAGAAGCACCAGAGGCAGAGCCAGACGAGGAACTGTGAGCAGTGCCAGAAGAGGAGCCGCGGGAAGTAGAACGGTTGTAGACTTTGTCTCTACGATACTCAGGCCAAAATTTAGTCTGCTTGATTGCCACCTTGACCTTCATGGGATCTAACTTCCCTATGAACATCTCACCAGCCATGATGCGGGCGCTTTCCAAGGGCAAGCCGCCGAACACGGCCTTGATCCGGCAATTAGCAAGCACGGCATCCGTGATGTTGTCGTCAAGCTGACCGAAGCGCTGGTGAGCCAGAACCAAAAACAGACCAAACTTGCGAGTCTGATCCAGCATGTCATCAATGTCCAAGGACACGAAATTTTGAAACTCGTCCATGTACAGGTAGTAGGGTTTTGGAGGACGTCCCAGAGGATCGCGTTTTCTGCGCTTGGCACATTCGTAGAACTCGTTGACCAGGAGCGCACCAAAGGTACGGGCGTTGTCGGAAGAGAGGAAGTCCGAGGTGGCCAGATTCACCAAAATGATCTTGCCCTCATCCATGGCGGAAACGAGATCGATGGAGTGGTCAGGCACGCTCATGAACCGGCCCAAGGTCTCGGAGGTGAGGAACTTGAACAGGCGGTTTCTGGCAGAGAGGGTTTCCTCTCGCCACTCGCGCTGCTTCAGGCTCATGAGTTCCATCCACTCCTGCTTGACGAAGGGATTGGAGGTCATCAGATCGATGAGGCTTGCCCGGACTTCTTGTGCCTTCCAGTCGATGAGGTGGGCTGCCTGCATGAGACCGAGTCCGTGCTCGATCATCACGGCAAAGAGCAAACGCAAGATTCTTGCGAGCGTTGGAGTGGCATCCGTGTTCTCCACGCCCCAAGCGCGCATGATGGCTCCAACCCGTCGGTCCACCTGGACACTCAAATCTCCTTCGGGGGCTCTCCTGAATGTATTAAAACCAATGATGGCGTCAGGACGCGAGGGGTTTAAGAGAATGATGTCTCGGCTTGCCACCCGTGCCGCTGCAAAGCGCAAGACATCGTCGTAGAGCGTGCCGTGTGGATCTATAAGGCAAAACCCTTGGCGTTCCTTTATATCCTGTCTCATCAGGTGTTCAAGGAACTTGGACTTTCCAGAGCCACTTGAACCAATAACGTGGGTGTGGGCTCGGCGATCATCAGGTTCCAGCCGAATTGGGCGTTTGTCTGCCCCATAGCCCAAGAACAATGGGTTCATAACAGTTTGCCAAGCTGGTCAAAAAGTTGTTCCAACTTGGCTCCGTAGAGATTGGACAGGCGCATCTGCTCTTCCTTGTCACGAGTCCGCCCCAAGACCTCTGCTTGCTCAATCCGGAGCTGGTCAATCTGCTTCTGCACCTCAGCCTTTTTCAGGGCTGCCTGCTGACTTGGAGTGAGCTTGGTTTCAACAGGCGGGGGCTGTCTCTCCTCCTCGCGAATCTTGCGCTTGAGGACAGCGATCTCATATTGCACTTGGAGGCGATCCCGATCCAACCGGAGCTGACCGAGCTGGCTTTGGTTCTCGATCTTGCTGTCGAGATCCAGCCGATCGAGGTGGAGCTTTCGCACCCGCACTTCCCGTTCACCAGCCAGGGCGGACAGATCATTGAGCACGGACTGGAGATCATGCGAGAGCTTAAACTCCTCGATTTTCTTCCGCAGGAACACGGCTCGAGCTTCAGCGGTCCGGCCGTCTTGCCGAAGGAGAAACCTATCCCTGAGCCGGGCAAAAAAATATGCAGACATGGCTGGGGAGCGGGCCTTGAGATGCCGGAGCTGTTCAGCAATCTCAGCCTCATCCCAAGTGCTGGGCATGACAATGGCGTTGGGAGGTGGTGCGGGCAACAGCCGCGGTTGCGGAGCCGGGCGAGGAAACGGGTGGACCTTGGGACGGCCAAGCAAATCGTCCCAAAAATCAGAGAGCGCCATGATCCGGCTCCCGATCAGAGCAGAGGGGGCAGTCTGGCTTTTTAACGATGGTTCGAATCAGATCAATACCACCGAAGGTAAAATCACGGCAGTTATATTCACCAATGGGCTCGCCCATGATTTCTCCCATGGCGGCCCTGGCACCCAGACCCACTGCCACGTGCAAGATGTCGGCAATGCCTGGAACCGGCAAACAAGGTGTGCGCGAGACCACGCGGGGAGCGAGCGCGTCAGGCAGGTAGCAGACAAAGCACGGGGCGTTGGCTAGAGGGCGCTGAATGAACACTCGGCAGGCCTCACCGTTTTCGGACACGTTGATGAAGATGACCGGCGTCTTCGTCTTAACGCCAAAGCGGGCGACATTCGCCATGGTGGGTATGGAGTCCACGCCGCAGCAAATCATTTCAAAGCGACTCCGGCGACCGAACTTCACCAGCCAATCTTCGAAGGGCATGAAAAAGCCACGCAGGTGAGCGCGGGCAGTGGCAAACGGTGCGAGGTTTGAGAGCAGGCGGTGCGCTTTGGGCTTGCCAACATCCTCCAACGTAAACATCTGACGGTTCCGATTCGAGGCCTCCACAAGGTCAGGATCGAGGAAACAGACTGATGATGTACCCATCTGAACCAGAATTTTCCCGAGGTTGCTTCCCAGACCACCAGCCCCCACTAGGAGGAAGCTCTGGGATTGGAGTTTCTTCTGGTCCCACCACGCTAGGCGCTGCTGCCGGTCGGTTAGGGAGAAATCCAGAGAGTTGATCTGCTTCGGAGAGCATCTCTTCGCCATGAATCGCGGGAAGCTCAAACAAGAGGGGATCGGAACTGGCTTTGCTGTTGCCATAAATAATTACCTCGGAAGGTTGACCAGCATTGAAGAAGCGAACCCAGCGTCCGTGTTCGCTGAAAATGGCGCCAATGAACGGTCCGCCTTTTTCCCACCGCTGGGCAGTTGCGATGTCGATGTGGGATTGAGCTGTGGCGTATTTGCTCTCTCCGGGATGCGAATGAAACTGGGCCTCGATCTCCATGCCCATGTCGTGAAGCCGCTGTTCGATCTTGAAGAGTGAGGCAGGGGATGGAGTGGCATGAACTCGGCTCACACGGGCTTCGACCATCACCAGTTGGGTCAAGATGACGATTTGCTTGCCAAAATTCGTCTGCCGGATGCCCGTGACAAAACAGACTTTTTCAGGTGGCTGAAGCAGCCCCGCCGCTTGGTAAAGCAGCGGGGCCGGAATGATGTAGGTGGTTGTGGTCATCAAGCACTCCTACGCTTTTCTGCGCGCTTCTCAAACGCCGTCTTGAGCACGTGCTGGACTGCTGCGATACCGCTGTCAACGTCTGGTGGAAGCGCTTCGGGCCGGAACCCGATGAACCACCAGCCATCATTGCGGGCGTGAAAACAGCCCGAGAACTGTGTGTCCCTGATCATCTGAATGGGCGGATTCAGAACGAAGAAGTCGAGTTTCCCTGACTTTTGGCGGACGTAGCCTTGCCAGCGCAGCCCCGTGGCTCTGAAAAAACCTCGATGAACCGTGCCTCCTTCACGCTGAGCTTCAGAGGTCCAGCCGAGATCACGAGAAAAGGTGCGAACCTGTCGCTGATGCAGAGACTGGGCAAGCCACTCCATAGTGATTCACCTCTTGCCGACTCCAGAGAAAGGGACAACGTGGAGCTTGCCGCCGTCAGTGACATCGGCAAAGGGCAGAGAGGTTGGAGGATATTCCTCTTGCCCGCTCGGCTTCATGAGCATGTCGCGCGGGCTCAGCCCCGCCTTCTCCAGGATGGCTGCGGCCGTGTCGTCCGGGAGGATTTCTACCAAGATCTCTTTTGTTGGCTTGGATGAAGAGATGGTGATGGTTTTGGTTTGGGTAGCGATCACAAAAGTACTTCCTTTCTTTTCTAAATCATCGGTTCAACAGGCAGTGGAGCTTGGGACAACGTGGAGCTTGCCGCCGTCAGGTGCGGACTCCCACACAGAATCGCCGGGGGCATAGTCGTTCTGGTTGCCGGGCATCATGAGCATGTAGTCGTTGGCGTCGAGTCCTGCTTTCTCCAAAACAGCGGTGGCTGTGTCGCCGGGGACGATCTCAACGAGTACTTCCTTCTTGGGTTTGGAAGAGAGTATCCGAACCATTAGGGTATCGGTGGTTGTCATGACTGAGTTCCTTTTTCTTTGTGAATCAGCAGAGGTATGAAGACCTCAACTGCATCTGAGTTTGAACCAACATGGGAGTGTGATAAAGCCGTGTTGTCCGAGTTGTCCGAAAAAGCAGCAAATTTGTGCCGCCGTGGCCGGGTTGTCCGAGAGCAGAGTGAACCCTTCCAAAAGAGATAGCGTTCAGGCAGGGATAAATGCGCTGAGATGCGCCACGATGGCATGGCGAGCAAAGCGCCACTGATTTCCAACTTTGAATCCTGGCAGCCCGGTCTTGCCTTGAGTTTCATGCCACGCTTCGGCCAGTCGCCGAATTTCTCGATCGGACACGCGAAGAACAGGGGCCACTTCTGCTGGGGTCAAAACTGAACGATTCGGGAGGAGGCTATCCCAGTGGGGATCCACGCTGAGAACTGAAGAGGATGGGCGGGGGCCAGACGGAAGACGCGGATTATGAGGCATGGTCCACCTCTTGCGTGTGCAAGGATGCCTGCAGACGGCTGATGGCCGGACGCCAGCATCTGATACACAGTCTGTGGAGCCGAGCAGCCTTGACGCGACCCGCGCGCCAAAAAAGCGCGCGGTGGCTGCGACATCGTTCGCATTGCTTGCGGGCCAGTCGTCTCAAAGGTTCGGCATAGCGGGTGGAGACGTGGGGAGGGTGAAGTGGGGTAGGCATGATGACTCCTCACTCGCCCGAGTCCATAGCGTCCTGCCAGGAACCGCTGGTCCGTGCAGGCCATTGAAGAGGCGTCTCACGGGGCAAGAGCATCAGCACGAGCATGACGCTTGCTTGGCGAAGCTCAGTTTGCAACCGGAGGAGCTGTTCGGTTGTGGCAGATTTGGTCAGATTCTTGACGATGTCAAAGAGGTTGGGACACGGCTGTTGGCTTTCGGCATCCCGCACATCATCAATGCCGTTTTGGGTGGAATATTGACAAAAACCGTTTGTTTTGTTATTCTTGCCAGAATCCTCTTTTGGGGATGGTTGTAGAGTGGGGCTCATGTTTCAGAAGGTCCTTTCTGGAATGTGGGCATTCACGAGGCAACCTCGCGTTGCCCTGCTGGTCGGCAATCATCGGAAGTTCGTTGCTTCCGAGTCGACCCTGAAGTGGATGGGGCCCCAGGTCTAGAACACCTGGGGCTCATTTCTTCAAGGAATATGGGTGAAGATGTCAACCATCGTTGTTAAGGCCACTCCAACACGATTACGCGATGGGAGCGGGGAAGATGGTCTCCACTTTAATAAGCTTTGCTGCTGATAATAGCATGGATGTTCAAATAAGAGATCTCGAAAGGCATCAATGGTAGCATCAGCTTTGTCCATTTGACCGTGATGCAGGAAAGATTCAATTTCAGCACGCCAGAGAGCAAACGAAGTCCAGGGGCAAACCGTAGAGCACTGTTCTGATAGTGTGCGCGCTCTTGCAAGAAGCTCAGCAGCATAGTCGTAGTCCCGGCGGGAGGTATAGTACCCCGCAGCGAGGGATAAACCGTGAAGTAATATGGTTGGGGTACCAATGGTGCTTCCTAAATCTATCACCAATTTAATTTCATCCGAAGCTTTGTGATGATTCCCTTGTTGAGATAATACCTGGGCCCTACGGTGCGCAATTTCTCGTTGCAAAATAATGTACTCCGGACTGGAGGTTCTTCGAGAAAGATTAACGAGACGCGAAGCGGCTTCGCTTAGCTGATTAGCCTCATAATAACTATTGCTGGAAATCCATGGATAGGCCCGCAGTAAATTCACTCTACGGAGCAATGCGGATAAATATCTAGGAATATCCTTTTGCTTTTCCCACCCTTGCACCAATAAGGTGCATCCTTCGCTCAGTGTTGCGCATGAGGATCCAAGAGACCGAGACACTTCGGTGGTACAATCCAGCAAAAGCTCGTGACACGATAACAGAAGTCTGTCGGCATGTTGAGCTGGCCTAATATTTAATGCTTCGATCAGTACTTCAATCCTGTGACGCGCCCCGATCTCTTTACCTGCAAGAAAAAGATCCCAGCATAGCTTTATCTCTTTCCAACAATACTCCTCATAATCATCTGGATGAGATGGTGAGTGTTCCAAGCAAGAGCTTAGTAGGAATGTAGAGATGTTGCCGATGAATAATCTTCGCTTGATGTCCTCATGCCTATTGAGCCAGCGATGGAATGCCGAGAAGGCGCGAGAGCGGATCGGACCGTCGATATCCCCGAAAGCCTCGATGAAAGGACTGGTTAACTTGTCCACTCGGTAGTTTCTGGTGTCGGTTTGCCATTGATGTCTGCGCGCGATCATGGTGCAATCACCGGCGTGGTAGAGCGAGCGACCTCTTCCTGGCGCCGTCCCAAGAGGGGTAGCACAAACCGCGCATAACTTTACGGAAGAGTGGCTTCGGCCAGGGTTCTGGGTGTTCTCCAGAGTCATGGCGGGAGCTAATTCTTTGGTCGAATGGGGCATGAGTTGTTACCTCATTTGCCGTGTTCGTTGGTTGCTAGATCTTGGCGGATCTTGCAACTCACCGGGGGATTGGCTCCCCAGACCCAGTGTCACCAAAATTCGGCTCAATGTCGAACTTTGCTGACGGACATCAAGGAGGAACGAAGGGAAGGCGCGAGCAACAAGAGCACTTGGACTGATCCAAATGCTCTTTTTTCAATTGTTTATAGACTCTAGATCGGCACATCATGGCTCGCACTCTCCGACACAGCCCGGCGGCGCTTGTCGTAGATCTGGGTCGTGGTGATGTGTCGGTGGCCGAGCAGGCCTTGAACTTTGGTGATGTCCACACCCGCGTCTAGAAGAAGTGTGGCCGTGGTGGCCCTTAGCGAGTGCGGTGTGAACACGCACTCGGTTTTCACCGTGCCGTCTGGAAGGGTGACCTCGCGCGTGGAGCCGGGAAGTTCTCGGATGTAGCGTTGAACCAGCCGGTACATGGACGTCTCGTCGATCGCGTTCGGTGAGAGCTTCTTGCTTCGGCCTGAAGCCAGAGCTCGGAAGAGGGGACCGGTGGTGAGCTCGGCCTTCTGGATGTACTCGGCGATGCCTTGAGCCGCCTGGAAGTGGAGTCCAATGGTGCGGGTACGATCGCCCTTCTCGTGAAGGCGAATCGTTGCCTGCTCGCCGTCCTGATGGAAGTCGGAGACCTTGAGACGACAGGCGGTGCCGATCCTCGCTCCGGTATATAGGAAGAACTTGAGGATGGCGCGGTCGCGGTAGCCGGTGACGGTCTCCTCCGTGGGCAGGCCAATGAGCTGACGAGCGCGGGTAGCAGTCAGCGCCTTGGTCTCCTCGCGGGCATCAGAAGTCTCGCGCGCGATGAACTGCGCATGAGCAGGGTTCGGAATGGTGATGGGAAGGCGAAGTTCAGCCGCGGCTGCAGCCATGTACTTGTAGAAAGACGACAGGGAAGAAATGCGCCGGTTGATGGTCTTGGGTGCGGACTGCTTTTCGTAGAGCAGTGCACGGAAGGCGTGCACGTCCTTGACCGTGGCTCTCAAAAGATCGGGTGCGGACGCTGGCCAGTCGATCTCTAAGAAGCGGACGAAGGCCATGACGTCCTCGCGGTAGGCGCGCTGAGTGTGCGGAGAGTTGCGCCTGGCTAGCCAGGCTTCGAACATGCTCTCCACGGAAAAGAAAAACTGACGCACGCGCTCTGAAACCGCCGGAGTGAATCGTCCGGCTAGGATCGGTGGGAGTTCGTCATTGCGTCGGCTCGCCACCGTGACCAAATTTTGATCATCAGCAGGCATGGGCTTTTTTCTAGAGCCAGATTTTCGGGTGCAGTCTGGGGTTCCCAAACGCACGGTCAAGGCTCCAAGGGAAGCCTATCACGGAACCCTGTTTTGTGCAAGATAACGGATTTTATCTTGCGTATACCAGTCCACAAAGGTCTGCACAGAAGGTCACAGCCAACGGACCTCCATGATCACACCTTCGTAGCTTGCAGAGATCCCCAGTCGATTCGGGACGTGCGCTCAAGATGGAAGCGCCCTACCCCCGCGCGGTGAACCCTCGGCGCGTTTAACTCAAAAGTGCTCAAAAAACGTCGTCCCTATCGGCGGTGAAGAGGTGTTGGACCGATTGAATCGTGTCGTTCGCCCGGACCGGGCGACCCCACGGCCATCGTCAGGATCGTGATCGGCTTGGCGGGAATCACGAGTTTCCTCTTGACCATGCCTATCACCTTCAGGCACCATTTTGAGTGTCGGCGTCGCTTCGCTCCGAACTCGTCCCCGAAACCTCCTCTCGACCTGATCCGCTTCGCAGGAATACGCACGGTGGCGACGCAAGCGGCCCAAGCGTACCCAAAAACTGCTCATGTTTTATGCGTCCATCTTCAGATGCAGTACGTACCTATGACCAACGATAATCTTCCACGCGGATTGTTCACGGGCGTAGCGATATCTGTCCTTGCTTTGTCTGCGGCTGTTGGTCGGGCCTTCCGCGAAACGCTCTCTGCCGCCGCTCAGTTCATTAACGATGTTGCAGGCGCTTGTTCACGGGTCATCCACAGCCTAGCACGTCGGGCCATCACGCAATACATAAGATTCGAGGCACGAGTCGCCGCACTCGGAGTCGACGTGGCTATCACAGTGTATGCCGCAAGGTACCTCGCAATTATTGTCGGAATCGGTGTGATTTTGGCGATGCTGCGGTTCTGGATATGGTTCGGACTATACTGCACGTTTGTTGGAATCGCGTTCCTTGGTTACTTCAGACCGGCCAGTGTCGACACCGATGAGGCAGCGGCCGCCCATGACCGCACTCGGTTGTGGCTCCGTCCCCTGGCCGTGTGGACTCTTCGGATCTTCGTTGCTGCCTTTGGAACCGCCGGGACATTCTTCTTCTGGAGTGCCCGCGACGTCGGCGTGTTAGAGCTATCTTCGACCAAGACAGTTAGACCGTCCATTGCCGCAACCTCGTCACCGACGCCGCAGGGCGTCTCCTCAACGGCGTATTCACCAAGTTCGGTACTGGTCGGTCGTTCTGGTGGCACAAGCTCGAATGCGAGCAAGGACACGAGGACGAGTTGCGACGACGCGCCCCAGACAAGACTCATTGCGGCACCGAACGGAGATTTCTGGCTGAATGTTGGAGAGACCCGAGAGCGGCTGCTCTTGCGAGCAATCTTCTCGGACCGGCGAAGGCCAGAGGTCCACGTGGACGTCAATGAAAATGGCGTGGAGGATTTTTCGCTCGACTTCGAGTACAACTTTGACGTCACGGCGAGGTACGTCAATGGGCGGCTTCTTGCGCCGCAGCTCAGATCCGAAGCACGCTATAACATATCTCGCACAACCTCATATGGCGACTTTATTACCAAAGGCGAGACGCGCGCTCGAAAGATCGCCGGGACATATGAGTATGTCTGGTGCGTTCCGAAAGCCGAAGTCTCCTTGTCCGGCAGGTCAACGAGTCTGATGTTGAACGCAACCGGTGCATGGGAGGCACCTAATACGGCACGCCGAACGTACCACTTCCAATGGCCCATAGGAACGACGAGCACCGAGGAATTTCGCAAAAGGCATTTTCCAAACCATTGAAGCCAGGCTGACAACTCCCCCGAGTCCAGTCCTTTATGCATCCGATGCAGCACTTTCTTCAGAGATGCGGGGTGCGTACGGTGGCCAGCCGCGTGAACGAGACATAACCTCCATTATCGGCTTCACGCCATAACCGCTGAAAATGGAGCGCAAAGTGACACGCAAAGTGACAAAGTGAACAGCACAGAGTATTAATAGCGAAGACCATCACCTCGCCGCCGCCAGACGGTTGATCGTGGCAACGTGGACGCCAAGCGTCTCGGCGATCTCCCAGACGAGTTTCGCTCGTCCAGCAATCGTTAAGCCAGCTTGGTTGCCGTGGGGTGCGCTTCCGGGCCGGGAACCCACGTCACATTAAATTAAACTACGACAGAAATCCACTCTCGCGGCTACTGACTGGCGTACCCAAAATCAAATATGTCAGCCGCGCCAGACGCGCCCGCTCCGTACACACCAAGAGCACCGGATGACGCGAGAAAGCAGTACTCACCGGCTTGAAGACCCTCAACAACCACCTTATAAAGGCCCGGGCGGAGGCGTTCTGATTTGAAGGCCTTTGTAGCCTTGTCGTCGGTTCCAGACGAACTCCCAAACGCGCCAAATTGACCGATGATCGTTTCGCGATTGGATTTATTGACTTCTAGCTTAAGTAATGCAAACTGGTTGGGATTTGATAAATTACCAATGCCAAAATAGCTCTTCCCAAGTCCAGCCGCTTTGTCGTCAAAATAGAAGTAAAAAACAGGAGACGGATCGGAAACTCTAATGCTCGCGCGAGGACCAGGGATGACAGCCTTCATCTTGGCTTTCTTGATGCCATACGTCATTGCGGACGTAAGAATGCCACCAGTTTTTGCACCTTGGTACGCGGCGCGCTCAAGTACAATCATCTGTGGCTTCCCCTCACGGTCCTTTGTATATAGATAGATGCCGGAATCGTGCGGGGTCATCGGATTATTCGGGTCCCCTGCTGCAGTGGAGCCAACGGTGGGCGTTGCGCCTGATGGGTTAACAGTTGAGACACCTGCAAGGATCGGAGCTTGAACAACCACAGAAGCTGGAGTTGCTAATGGTGCCGGTCTGCTAGTCTCCGCCTTAGGGTCCATCATTATCTTGACCACATTGTCACTCACGTTGGCCTTTTTCAATCGAATGATGTCATCCGTACTAAGGTCAAACGCTTTGTCTTCCTTACGAAGCTTTGCAGTGATGATTTCTTCAGAGATGCCAGCCTGGACCATGGATATGACGCTGTCGATGCTAACACCCTGCTGCTGACAAAAGACAGAGCCGGTGGAAAGCACCAGGAGCAGCGATAAAAGCACTCTCGGATTCATCAATAGTCTCCTCGTCTTGCTTAGGATAGTTTGGAAGCAATAATGCCGTAGAATCCCGGCAAACTGACTCCGCTCAAACCATTGATGGTACACACACATGCCATTGAGTGAAAGCGAAAAACCACGCAAAGCCATGCAAACTCAGTCTTCTTCACACATTTGCGTCCAGACGACGCGCTCTGGTAGCCTTGACCAGAATCTATGACGCCAGAGGGAAAAACGCCAGAACTCCAAACCTGGAAGCAGATCGCGGAATTTCTCGGTGTGAGCATTCGCACAGCCCAGGAATGGCACGACAAATCCGGGCTGCCAGTCTACAAGCTGGAAGGCACGTTCAGGGCAGATCCTGCGGAGCTCACCGCTTGGGTGGAACGACACAAGCAACCCAAAGAACAACCAGTGGCACCACTTCCTCCCCCTGAACCGGGTCCGCCGACAACCCCGCCCTCTTCAAATAACAACGGGGCCGGACTCCTTGCCAAGCTCGCGATTGCCACCTTCCTGCTCATCTGCCTAGGCAGTGTAGTGGTATGGAAATTCTGGCCAGTCAAAGACCCACCAGCCAATCTCCGGGTGGAAGGCTCTGATCTGATCGTCATGAACCACAAGGGCGAAGACCTCTGGCGCTACACCTTCCCCTACCCTTTGGCCCAAGCCCTCTACTCCAGACCCGAGAGAATCCAGCACAATGCCAAGTTCCTTGATCTGGACAAGGACGGCAGAGTGGAAGTGCTGTTCACCTACCATCCGGTGAACGATTCAGATGTGGGCGCTCCCCTCTACTGCTTCTCTGAGACCGGCCAGGTCAAATGGAAATTCACACCTGGCGAAGCGGTGCGCAATGACAACCAAGCCTTCTCCAACATCTATTTTGTCAACTGGTTTTCCATCAACCAAAAGAACGAAGTGCTGATCGGAAGCAACCACGTCTCTGGCTATCCGTATCAAATCATGGGCTTGACCAGCCAAGGTAAAGACATTGATGGGGGGTATTGGCACCCAGGACACCTGCTCCGACGGCTCCTCTTGGATCTGGACAGAGACGGAAGCGAAGAGCTCATCGCCGGAGGAGTGAACAATGCCTACCAGCAAGCCACACTCGTGGTGCTTGATCCTAACTTGCTCCACGGCAGTGCTCGGGTGCCAGAGGGCAGTCCACTCAGAATCCTCAACCAAGGAACACCCCCAGAAAAAGCCGTGGTGCTTTTTCCCAGATCTTGCATCACAGAAAAATTTGAACCCTTCAACCGTGTGGCCATGATGAGAGGCTCAGCCGAGCTGATGGAAATTCAGGTGTCTCAAACCCATGTGCTGGAAGGTCCTTACCTCATCTACCAGCTCAACGCCCAACTGGAAGTCACCGCGTTATCCGTGTCCGGTGGATTTGAAACCAGACATAAGGAGTTGGAAGCTGAAGGGAAATTGGATCACAAGTTCACACCGAGTGAACTCGATCGGTTAAAGAAGATCACGGTCATACGAAAATAGCCGTCGTCAGCCACGTCAGCCACACAGCCTGCCACATCTGGCACCCACCGTCCCCAGAGGACATCATATTCCCTTCTCACTCCCCACGCTTGAGGGGGTGCCTTCGAGAACCGCTCCTGCAAGTGTTTGATTCTGCGCACTTCTGCACGCATTTTAGTGATTCCGCGCTACACATCTTCCGTCCTCCTGTACTACCCTGGGGAGCGAACAGGAGCATTATCGATGCCTCTCCAACGATACGCACTACTCGTGCTGGCCACCTATTCCGCTACCATGGCCGCAACACTCGCCGACTTGACAACCTTTCGGGGGACTTATCCCTTTGGAGATCGCTGTGGAGTTCCACCTTCCGTACCTGTCTTCACTTCAACAGATACATCCGTTAACACATATTTTATGTTAAACGATCTCACACCAGCCGATACCGTCAGAGTCCAATGGACGCATCAACCAACTGGCGCTTATTGGTGGAGAAACCAATCACCAGTAAGCAGAATCGATAACTGGTGTTCGTATTGGCCGACCTTATTTATTACAGACATCTCACCCCGCTGGGGGCAATGGAAAGTTCAGGTGATCGTCAACAACATAACTCTAGGAGAGAAACTATTTACCATTAATCTTGAGACTCCGCGCGGACAACAGGAATTCCACGAAGGTTTTTTTGACCCAATTCATCCAGGCTGCTCTCATTTTGCTGGCTGGGCACGAGATGGTAACGATCTCACCGCTACACTGAGTGTAGATATCGAGGTCGATGGCTTTCCACCATTAAGAGGCATCCGTGCAGACGTTGACCGCGGAGGGACTGTTGGACGCCATGGATGGAACAAGTATGATTTACAGCTTTATGAAGATGGATCTAATCCAATGGTGAGTGTCTTCTATTCTGGTACAAGAAAACACCTTGGTGGGTCTCCTCAACGATTTCCTCCCCCTGACGCACAGCCAGGCTGTTTTCCCCCGAAACCCTCATCGTTGACCATTAGTTGGGTTGCTAGTTTCGCACCACCACAGACCATTATGACTGGACAAACAGCTACAGTCCAATGGCAGGTTTCCGGAGCAAGCCAAATCCAGTCCCGACTGTGCTACGGCACAAGTTCGGACAGCGCCACCCTGTGCCAACAGACGGCAACATACTGGCAATATACGGGAACAAACACGTCCGGCACACATACCGATTTCATAACAGCTCTCTCGCAAACGACATCTCAAACACTGTATGCTGTCGTTCAGGCACAAGCTGGTGGTCTGACAGCATATACACCACTTGCGCTAATGACTATCATTCGGCCACCACCAGCCAACACGGAAACTGGAGAACTAAGGGTATATAGCGGCGATCTTCAGTACAGCATCGGAGCTCCAATACACACCAATCTCAGCGATTTCATATTTTTGCTGCACAAACGCCAACTGTCACAAGGATCATCTCGTTACTCATACAGTATCATCGCGTTTTCAACAGCGCGCAACACTGGAAGATGGACTCCAATAATCAATGCGCACGCAACAATGGTCATACGAGAAAACATTGATGCATTCCCAGACTCCTTCACGATAGCTCGCCGAACACATCCATCTGGACCTTTAGCTCTATTTCGAGAAGTAGTTGGGGGCACCGACAATCTGGCATTATGGGAATATGATCAAGCGCCAACCGGCGATGCAGGACTTCTCGATGATGCTGTAGGGATTACAGCGAATCTTATCCAAACACTAGTCCGTGCCAAATATCCTGCCTCATATACTTTGACAGCGCTCGAAGCCTTGAAGCAGTTTTCTGATTTCTTCGCATCTCGGCACGCCTTGGAAATAGGTCCTAAATCTAACATCCGACAAGCATTGGCCAGACCAAATGAGTTTGACGTATACACATTAACACCTCATATTGACCGCTTCGGAGACAACGCCATTAGATTCTTTTTTATTGTCGATGAATCTAACGGCCAACCACAATTCTTTTTGCGCGTCCAAAACAACCAAGGTGTTATGGTGTCGCTTGAGATAGACTCAGATCGATCACTTCTATACGCCGACCGGAGACCATAATCAATAACTATTCCGCCGAGAGGCGGTCCACTCCTCTAAATCCCTATCAGGAATGTCGAAATGCTCTTTATAATAGAATGCTCTGGCCAGAAGAGCGTCGCGGCTCCATCCTTTGGGCATTCTTCTAATCTCCATGTAGCGTAACGCAAGACGACGCGCGCGGGCAGATTCATATAAGACCAAAGTTCCGACGCTAATCATCACCATAAACCAATAGCCAACAAATCGGGCACGCGTTCCGCCGTCAGTGGTGATTAAGATTATGCCAACAAAAAGAAGGGTCGCCAATAAAGAGAGTTTGGATGCCTTGAGAAGGCGTATGTGTTGATTGTATAGTTTCTCCGCAGTATTCATTCGAGTTTGTTAAGTTAATGCTATACACAGCGGAAGTAGTGGCTCTCGTTGGGCCGAAGCTGGGCTCCACACTTGGCGCATCTGGGCTGAGAGGAATGGTCCGCCATGTGGCGCGAGAGACTGCCATAGGAACGGAAATGGCGGCGACAGGTCGGACAGCGAAAAGGGCGGTCTTCTCTCTTCATACCACCCCTCTTTTTTCTGTCACCAGTTGAAAGCCAGTCGCTTCCCTGCCCTGCACTTGGCGCAGTTCATCAGTCAGATTGTTGAGTGCTTCATCCTGGCATGCTCCATAACCAACCACGCCAGACTCTAAAGAGCAGGCAAGATACAGGCTGTGAATTTTGAGTGTGGACAGAATCATATATATATGGATGAGGGGCTTCTGGCTTTAAGGTCACAATCTGTGACCTTAAGCTCCTTATTGATCTTCGTCTGGAGCGCGAAACCCGATGCGACGCTTGGGGGGAACTGGAGGCGGTTCAACCAATTTCTTGATGACTTGGAATATAACTTTAATCTCGTCATCATGCTTAGTGTACTTCCGCTCCAGTGCTTCGATTTGGTGGGCAAGGTCCTTGTGGGTTGCCATCACCTCACGCATTTTAACGAAGGCCCGCATGATGGCGATGTTCACCTCAACCGCACGATCGCTATTCAGGACCGATGAGAGCATGGCCACGCCCTGTTCGGTGAAGGCATAAGGCATTGTCCGGCGACCTCCTCTCCCCTTTGGCATCGCAGTTTGCGATTTCAAAGAATCTGCTTCTTCCGCCGTGAGTTGAAGCATGAAGTCTTCGGGAAACCGCAGTCGGTTGCGCTTCACTGCTTCATTCAGACGGAAGGTTGGAACTTGGTAGAGTTCTGCCAGATCAGAATCCAGCATCACTTTATGCCCACGAATCACATAGATGCGTCTTTCGATAAGCTCAACTGGCAGGGGCAACGATTCGGCTGGGGATTGTTTAGATGGTTTTGGCATTGTCTATGATTATTTAGCCATGGTCTTTAAGGTTCCAAATTGGAACCTCAAAACTCATTTGGATGACATCTTCATTTCTCTGACAAGGATCAGCTTTGCATCCAAATCATAGCATCCAAACCGGATTCTGTGAAGTGCCCGAAAATCCGCCCCGCCGTTGCCCAAAGGGAAACAAGGGGCGGGGGTGGGTGGGAGCCGCCCCCCTTCCCTTCTCCTGTCCCGAACACGAAAAAAAGGGCAGGGGGTTAATCCCCTGCCCTGCCGAAAATCCGCCTTTGCGCTGTTTCTGCATACCCCTGGTCTAGCTCAATGCCAATGAACCGCCTACCGAGGGCTTGCGCGGCCAGCAAGGTGCTCCCACTGCCACAAAACGGGTCAAGCACCACCTCCCCTTTACGGCTGAAAGCGGAAACCAAGGGCATCAGGCTGGCCACTGGCTTTTGCGTTGGGTGATAACGATTTTGCGAGTATTGCCAAGTCAGCACATCCCCAATAGTCTGGGCGGGCTGGACCGGTCTACCCTTAGCCAGCAAATAGGCTTGTTCGTGCTGATAGCGGACAAACCGCTGGCCAGAGGTGTAGGCTTTCGGCCACACCAAATGACCCACTGGATAAAAACCCGCTGACCGCCAAGCCAAAAAGAACCTATCCACCTTGGGCCAGCCATAGAAGCTCACGCAAAAGCGGTTGTCTTTCAGCACCCGAAAGATTTCCGCAAAGGCCGGTTCCAGCCATTCGCCAGTCGCGTCATTGGCCAGTGTCCTACCCTGCCGGTCGCGATATCGCGCTAAATAGGGCGGGTCAGTCAGAACCAAGTCAATACTGCCCGCTGGCAGTTGGGGCAGGATGGCCAAGCAGTCGCCGACTTGCACTCGGTCAAAGAGAGTGTCCAAAGTCTTCATAAGTGTTGAAATTAATAATCTTAGGGGCAGGCCTCCTTCCTGCCCCAGGTGCCGAGTTCATCGGCTGTAGCTTTTCTTGGCCTTCTGGCCATTGTGGTAGCTATCCAGCACCTTTTGGCGGATGGCCTGCTTGACGCCTGCTATGGCATCTGGGCCGTCGTCCAAGACAGGCGTAATAACGGCCTGAAGGCTCCAGTCATCAAGCTCCTGCATGAAGCTCTTCTTTGGTTTTTCGTGTTCGGACATGGTTTGGTTCCCTTTCCGCAAGCTGAATGGTTGAAACGCGGATGTGCAGCTTGCCTTGCTCACCGCTCCACTCATGGGAAGCGGCCTGGGTGCCCGATTCCTGTCATAGGCTCCGCCTCCCGCATTCCGCCCGGCTGGCGAAACCCTGGCGGGGCCTTGACAGGTCGGGCTGGCCGCTACAATTCAAAAAGCGTGAGCAAGGCAAGCTGATCGTGTTGGGCTCAGTTGAGGTTGCTTCGCGTGCGACGAGGTTGCCGGTGGGGCGGCGGGGGGTTTATCTCACCTTTGTGGATCGAGTCAGCGGAACGACGGGCTGACCAATTTTTCTGCAAGGCAGTTCTCTCGTCTCCTGCCTGTGTCCCGGATGGAAATCGGCTCG
>SXGS01017105.1_pt1 | contig 24974 bp, 16 predicted proteins | sample 3174681 | NCBI WGS metagenome assembly SXGS01 (sample SAMN11356861, study PRJNA531348) | freshwater metagenome | isolation source: freshwater sample F1-80 | place: China: Fuxian Lake, Yuxi | collected 2017-12-25 | reverse complement strand
TCAACGAACGTGGGATAAGCTTCCAGCTTGTCAACCTGTAGCGGAGTTTCGCACAAGATATTGACAAGCTGGAAGCTTATCCCACGTTCGTTGAACGGTATTGAGTCTAGAGGAGCTACTGGCGTCAATCCGGGTACGCGTCAATCCTGGTTCGCACTCGCTTGCGCGTCGGACTTGTATTGGTAAGGACCCATCTGCCGCTCGCCTAACCGAATCGCTCCAGAACAAAATCTTACATCGTTCGACCTAGTAACGGCAATTGCCGTTATCCCCTAGAGCATGTCGTTGCTGGGCGTCAGCGGCGAGCCCAAATCAGCCAGTCCGTGAGTTTGAGGCAATGGACGTTAACCGCGTATACTCGTGACTGGCACGGATTTCGTTACTGACGCGCGCTTTCGATCAACTCCTGCAATTTCTTTTCGGAGACACTCTGGCGGGTGCCTAAATGCTGGGCGAAAAGGGACACTCGCAGTTCATCTAACAACCACAGCGCTTCGTTCAATTTCGCGGATTGTGCCAGCGTTGGGTTTGGGAGTTCGTTGAGCGTCTGGTTGAGTAACTGGGTAAGGCGAAGAATGGGCTCACGCGTCTTGCGATCTTTGGGTAGACCGCCGCTGCGCAGTTTGTCCCAACGAAACTTGGCGGCTTGCAGATAGCGAGGATACTCGCGCAGCCATTGCCAAGGCACCTCGCGCAGAAATTCTGCAGTCAACAAGCTCTTCAATTGTCGCTCGATATCTTGCTTGACTTCGTCCCACATCGACGGTGCGTTTTCCAAAGCCAATCGCAGTTCGTGATATTGTTGTGCGAATTTCGGTAGCCAAATGGCAATTTCTTGCACGGCAATCGAGATCGCTGATGTGGCTCGAGCATTTCTAGCTTCCCATTCGACTCGCGTGCCAATGAGTGGCTGGCCGTCGACCATGGCTATACGGGCGATCAAGTCAGTTAACGCTCGATGCAGCCGATCTCCGGGGAACAGCTTGTGTAGCGTTATCGCCGCTTTGTCCAAACCTGGCATGTACGCTATTTGGCTGCGCAGTTCCCGAAAGTGCTTGAGCGCGAACAATCGCACCCAACCACCGCGCGACAAGTGCTCTGCCTCGTCGATTGAGTCGGCCAATTTCAATTCCACGGCATTTCCCACGTCTACCAAGGTCGGATACGCGGCCACTGGCACTCCGCCCCTAACCACCGCGAGTGTACGAGGAATATTCTCTACGTCCAGTGTCGTAACTTTGCGTCCGTTCCATCGAGCGGCTTCGCCTGTTACCGTTGCAGGCAGCGGCATTTTTGGTGAATCAAGCCCGTGTAGTTCTTGCAGCTTGGGCAAATTGCGATCAGCCGCCAATGTCTTTCCGCCGTCATCCACAACTCGCACCACGAATTTAAGGTGATCGGGCAGTTTGGACCAATCGATGTCTCTAGGTGATATCGGTTCTCCAGCGATGCGCGCCATACTCGCGCAAGCTGCGGTCGAGAAGGGAATTTCGCGCGAACATGATTGTAGCTCCGTCGCCAGCCTGCGAGCGACATCTGGCGCTGGAACTAATCCGCGCCGGAGCTGCTTGGGTAAAGCGCGAATCATGTGCAACAGTTTCTCTTCCAGCAAACCGGGCACCAACCAACCTAGCGCTTCGTCGGTGACCTGCCGCAACGCTACTCGCGGAACCGTCAGCGTGATTCCATCGGCCGCATGTCCTGGTTCAAATCGATACTCTAGTGGCAAGTGAGTCGGACCAATGGCAATCTTGTCCGGAAAATGCTCCGCAGACTGCGCGACTTCGGGGTCGTCCACCAAATCCTGCTTGGTCATCCACAGCAATCTCTCGGCGGCGTTTCCAGAATTCTGTTTGAGCCACGATCTCAGTGACCCCAAATCAACAACGTCGCTGGGCAAGCGCTGGCGATAGAATTGTTCCAAGCGGAACGGATCGACTATGAATTCGCGGCGCCGAGTGCGCTGAGCCAAGGTTTGCAACTCGGCAACTAATTGATGATTGTGCAAGTAGAACTTTTCACGACAGTTCCAATCTCCCTGCACCAACCCATGTTCGATCATCATGTTGCGAGCCATCTCGGCATCGACGGGCGCCAATGGAACTCGCAACTGCTGAACAATTGGCAAGCCGTATAACGTACTGCGTTTGTAAACCATCGCCCCTTGCGACTTGCGGCTCCAGTGAGGATCGCTGTACGAGTGCTTCAGTAGTGGTGCAGCAAGCGTCTCTAACCACTCCACATCGATTTGGGCGACCGTGCGGCCATAACGCCGCGAAGTCTCGAGCATTTCAGCGGCGACAATCCATTTTGGTTTGCGATGAAACAAGCCCGATCCCGGCCACAGTGCGAAGGTAATGCCGCCCGCGCCCGTATATTCAAATCGCTCGCCGGCCATCGCCACACCGCTGAGCAAGCCCGATAGCAGCGCTTGATGAACGCGATCGTAACCTTGAGGACGAGGGTTTGGCGTAGCAGGTGCGGCAGTCGTGCCCGCTGACTCAGTTCGACTGGATCGCCGATCTGACTTCGTTGATTGATGTCGCAACTTATCATCCGATTGCGTCTGCTCGGTTATGGCTTGCAACTTTATCGTGCGCTTGCCGACTTGAATATCGGCGGATGCGAGCAGCTCTTTGAGTTGTCGCAGGATTTCCGACCATTCGCGAAATCCTTGCGTAGACAAGAAGTTTTGCGATAGCGCTTTGGATAATCGCGAGCGTCCCAGTTGCCCGCGCATGCTTTCGTAGAAATCCCATAACCTCAAATAACTGAGAAAATCGCTGTGGGTATCCTTGAATCGAACGTGCGCGTCGTCTGCTGCCGACTGCTGACCAGCCGGTCGCTGGCGAACATCTTGAGTTTCCAAAGCGGCAGCGATTATTAGTACGTCCGCCAAACAATTCCGTTCGTGTGCCTCAAGCAACATCCGAGCGACGCGAGGATCGCACGGTAGTCTTCCCAGTCGACGTCCCAGGTCCGTCAAGCGTCCCATCGGGTCGATCGCCCCCAGTTCTCGCAGCGTACGCTGGCCATCGCGAATCGTATCGTTTTTGGGTGGATCAAGTAGCGGGAACTCTTCTAACGGACCAAGATTCAACAACAAACTTTGCAGCAGTACTGCCGCCAAATCGCTTCGCCGAATCTCCGGTGTAGTGAATTGTGGACGAGACAGAAACTCTTGCTCGGCAAACAATCGAATGCAGATTCCAGGACCAATGCGCCCGCATCGGCCGGATCGTTGATTAGCCGACGCTTGTGAGACTGGCTCGATCGGCAATCGCTGCACCTTGGCTCGCGGAGAATAACGACTCAGCCGCACCAAGCCGGTATCGATCACGTAATGAATCCCTGGAACCGTCAACGAGGATTCAGCAACATTGGTCGCCAAAATGATGCGCCGCTTGGAGTGTGGTAGGAAAATACGGTTTTGTTCCGTTTGGCTGAGACGAGCGTACAGAGGCAATATCTCGATGCGATCCACTTGGCCGCGACGCGTCAAGTGGCCTCGTAAATGCTTGGCAGTTTCACGAATATCGCGCTCGGTCGGCAGGAAAGTCAGAATATCACCTGGTCCGACCAAGTTCAGTTCGTCAACGGCAGCCGCGATGCACTCCAAACGACGTTGCTCTTCGTCCTCGAATAGATCAATTGGTGTTGACTTCGCTGCCACACCACCAGAATTCTCGCCAGGCATATCAACAAGGTCAGCAGGGCGATAACGGATTTCGACGGGATAGGTGCGCCCTGAGACTTCTACAATCGGCGCTGGACCGTTCTCGTCCGCGAAATGTTCCGCGAATTTTTGAGGATCAATCGTCGCCGATGTTATGATCAAGCGAAAATCGGGACGTTTGGCACATAGTCGCGTTAGGTAACCTAGCAAGAAATCGATATTCAACGACCGTTCGTGCGCTTCGTCCACGATGATCGCGCTGTAGCGATCGAAAAAGCGATCGGATTGCGTTTCGGCCAGCAGCACTCCGTCGGTCATCAGTTTGACGAGTGTACTATCCGCCGTAGTGTCGGTGAAACGAATCTTGAAGCCCACCAGTTCGCCCACTCGCGTACCAAGTTCGTCCGCCAAACGGCTTGCCACCGCTCGCGCAGCAATTCGTCGCGGTTGAGTGTGGCCGATCATTCCCGACCGGCCTAGGCCCGCCTCGAGGCAGATTTTTGGCAGTTGCGTACTTTTGCCTGAACCAGTCTCACCACACACGACGATGACTTGCCGCTGACGAATTAGTTCGATTAACTGCTGGCGATGTGCCGTGATGGGTAGATCGACATCGTATTCCAGTGACGGCACGCTGCGCTCGCGACCCTCGGCCTGGTCGCGTGAGCGTTCCACTCGAGCGCGCCATTGAGAAAGCCGCTTTTCTAAACTGGTTTCTTGCGGTGCGCGCGCTAAATCCTGTTGCAGTCTTTGCCAGTCTCGACGCAACCGATGCCGGTCAAATTGCATGACCTCTGAAAGCAATCCCAAGTCAGCATCATTTGTCATGCGGGCAGATGTAAGGCTAGAGACTAGAGTATGGAGGCTGGAACGAGGCTGGAACTTTGAAATTCAATAATATCAATTTGGACGCAAGACGTTGTCGAACAGTTCGTATGCCTGGTTGCGCAGTTCGGCGGGAAAGTCGTGATCGCAATCGGGATGCTCGACTTTCAATCGTTCCGGCAGACGGTACAGTTTGTAGACTTCGCTGGCTGCTGCAGCTACGCGGTCAACGCTGGCCCAGCGAAAATTGCTGTCCTTGATCGGTGCCGATATTAACACATGACGAGGTGCTAAGGCTCCGATCATTTCGTGAAAGTCGAACGGAATGTCCTGGAGTCGCCCGCGATAGTTGGCCATACGCAACATATAGCGTGTTTGGCACCAGCCCTTTTCCGGGAACCAGTTTCTTTCGGCTCCATCATAGTAGTCGAGGTACGAATCCAGCCCGCAACTGGAAACGACAGCTCGAATGCGATCGTCGAAGACTGCGGTATAAACAGAATTGTGCCCGCCAAGCGAATGTCCGATCGCCCCGTACCGACCATGGATAATGTATGGCAGCGTATCGAGGTAATCCAATCCACGTATGTTGTCCCATACCGCTTTTAACGTTCCGCTGGTCCACCCCAAGGCAACAACATCGGGCTGATACTTCGCAAGGATCGGATAATTGGGTGCCAGCGTGACGTAGCCTCGCTCGGCCAGCTCACTCGCATATTGCCGATTGGCTCGCCCGCCCAAGCCCACCACTACACCGTGTCCGACCGTATTATCGGTTCCATGCAAACACAAAACTGCCGGCACCGGTTTCGCGCCAGGCAACAACGCTGATTTGGGAACACACAAATAAGCCGGTGTTCGGCAGCCCGGTTCCGAGGCGTAGGAAATCAAGCGTCGAATGTAAGTCCCACAATCGGTTTCATCTTCGATTTTAACCTCCAAATCGCAGCGTTTTTCGTCACCTGGTAAAACACCCATCACGACTTGCATTCCACCAACAATTTCACTCCGACGAAATTGCCAATCGTCTATCGAATTGACTTGCTGCGGTGTTTTGACTGTGCTGCGGTAGACCAGCAGATTATCGCGCGGCAGTCTGGGCGCTGGAGCCAGCACATCGAGACTGGCAAAGACAAGTTCTCGGTTGGCGCGATGGATGCCAACTAATCCTCCTGTCTTGAGATCCAGTGCGATACCTTGTCCGGTAAATGGTGCTGAGTGTTTCCCAATCAGTTCAAGTTCGTTGCCGTTCGCAGGCAAGCGGAGCTGATACAAAACTTCGTTGTCGTGGTCGGTTACCAGCAACGAGTTGTTCCACCAAAGGCCGCCTGACACTGAGTAATTGCCGAGGCTCTTGACGACAGCTTGAGGATATGTCCAACGTAATTCCTCGCGCCAGTTTTCGTCGAACCGCACTAAATGTGTTTTCGTGTTCTGCTCGCCATAATAGGCGAAATTGCCATACCAATGATCGGCGTGGTGAACGACCCAAGTCAAGCTGCCGCCAAATTCACCAAAATCCTTTTCGATCGTCAATTGCATATTTTTCGGATCGAGCACTTTGACTTGACTTCGTTCGGGTTTTTGCGGGTAGTTGGAATGGGCGCAGTAGATTTTCCCTCGCCAGAGAAATCCACTGTTCAGATGCTGCGCGTTTCCGGAGCTGACATTCATTCTCTGGCCCGTAGCGCGATCGTAACTCACCACGGAAGTATTGTTGATCGCGTACACGAACTGCGCATCCGCCACAGCCGCTTGCACTGCCTCAGGGGAAGAAATGGAGCGCACTTTCTTACATTGCAGCTCCTGGCCGTTGACCGAACCAAACAGCAACCACGAGAGGCAAAATACAGTCCAGCATGTTTGCGGCTGCGAAAAACGGACCTGTATCGCCAATGATGGGAAACTCATCTGCAATCTCCTTTGGAACGTCTTGTCACTTGTGACCGAGCACTAGTTTAGTCATTTGACGACTAACCGCAGGTGGTAGATCATAGTGCAAACTGAAAATAACTTTGTACGATTGGAGCGACTTTTCAATGTAAGCGGCATTCAGTACCGATGATTTGGCAGATAGAATCAATCTCCAAGAAAAATTCACGATTGATATTGATAGGAATCGCCGCTGGTGTCTCTTGAGATCGTGAACTACTTTCGCAGCGTTCAAGCAGGTTATTCTCCAACTTCAGGTTCATGGTGAAACTCAAGAAAGTTCCCGGATGACCGCAGCTCAGGCCAGTGAGCCGGCCCAACCAAGTTCAGTGGACATAACCTGCTACGGCATTCTTGTGGCATTGGGTTTTTCGCATCTGCTGAACGATTTGGTCCAGTCGCTAATCCCGGCGCTCTATCCGATGTTAAAAGAGTCGCTCAAGCTGAGCTACTCGCAGATTGGTTTGATCACGCTGGTGTTCCAAATTACCGCGTCGCTGTTGCAGCCTGCGATTGGCTTGTATACGGATCGATCGCCCAAGCCCTATTCGTTAGTTGTAGGGATGGTATTTACGCTGATTGGATTGATAGCGCTTTCATTATCGACCAGCTTTGGGCAAATTCTCATGTCAGCGATGCTCGTTGGTTTGGGGTCGGCGATTTTTCATCCCGAGTCATCTCGGATGGCGCGAGCCGCTTCGGGTGGTAGGCATGGTTTGGCTCAATCAATTTTTCAGGTTGGCGGGAATGCTGGAACCGCGCTCGGGCCCCTGTTAGCCGCGTTCATTATTGTCCCTCAAGGGCAAGCCAGTGTCGCGTGGTTCTCGGTGGCGGCAATCGTCGGAGCGATCCTGTTGTTCCGCGTCGGTCGGTGGTACGTTGGCTATTTGGCTCATCACCAACGTACCCAACAGTTTGCCCAACGGAATTCCCGCAGTGGGCTATCGAGCTGGCAAATCGGCTTGAGTTTGACGATCTTGATTTGTTTGATGTTCTCGAAATATATCTATCAAGTGAGTTTGAGCAGTTACTACACTTTCTATCTGATCGACAAGTTTCAAGTTTCCACGCAAGTATCGCAACTGTATTTGTTTGTTTTTCTTGGCGCGTTTGCGACGGGTACCGTTGCAGGCGGAGCTGTAGGAGATCGCTTTGGATACAAGATCGTCATTTGGGGTTCCATCCTTGGCGTCGTCCCATTCACGCTCTTGTTGCCGTACGCCAATTTGTTTTGGACGTGCGTGCTAACGGTACCCATTGGCCTGATTCTCGCCTCAGCTTTTTCATCGATGTTGGTCTACGCTCATCAGATATTGCCGGGGCGTGTGGGCATGGTTTCCGGATTATTTTTCGGACTCGCGTTCGGCATTGCAGGCATCGGTGCGGCAGCACTTGGAGAATTGGCAGACCGCACGAGCATCACGTTCGTATACCACGTATGTTCCTTCTTACCGCTGGTTGGTCTGCTGGCTGCCTTCCTACCTCGCACGGAACATCTGCGATAGCAAATAATTGAGATGTTCGAGCGCAAACGCTCGAGTCTGGATCGATCATGCATCCATTGCGTAAGTCACGAACGAATTGTCGGGGCTGTTTCCACATGCGACGTGTATGCGGCGCTGAGCTGGCTCAGCAATAATCGATGCCACTGTGATACCGGCGGTTACCCAATCGGCGTCAGGATGTTCCGTTTGAGCGATTCGGCAAATTCCACACGGTTGGCCATCCCGGTCGCGCAAGATCCGCTGACAGTCATCAACAGTTATTCTGCCGTAGGCTTCGCGGATCAAACTGTTGATGCGATCGAGGCGAGTGAACGAGTCTTTCGCTGACAAGCGGTGATTGATATCGGTCGCATATTTGGAACATAAAAAGTGATTGGAATGGCAAATGAACCCTGTGCCGGAATCGTCGATGAACTGAGGTCCTTCGGGGGTTGCTTCGATATCCAGGATTCGACCTTGACCATCGCACAGCACATAATTTCCGTTGGCCCAAAACTGAGTTCGCCGTACTAATGCTTCTACTTCGACTAGCGACGAACATTCGAGCATCAAGCGCTTGGAAGGATAATGAGGCATACCCAAGCGAGGCGCTGGGCCGCCGCCAAGGTCGTTTGCAAAGTGGCCGACGCCGAAGCTGTTGATGCCGTGATAGCCAATCATACCACCGAACGTCCACATCAATACTTCGGGTTTATCGATGGGTTGCAAGTACAACACGTATCCCAATGCCAAGCCTGCTGGTAATTGGTCGCTGTTCTGGCCAATCAGGATTTCGCCCTTGGCGGTTCCTGACGCTCCAACTACAAACGCTGTGCAGCCGCCATCGCCAGCTTTGGCCAGCGCGCCGCGAATATTCACTGCCAAGGCATCCGCCAAGCTGATCTTGGAACCTTCAGATAGCCCGTGAATTTCGTCCATTAAGTGAGGGCAATACCTCTGGAACAGCGGTGCGAATTTCATTGAGCGATTATGCAGGTCGTCTTTGGACAACTTTAGACTGGACCGCAAGTACTCCACATGCGACTGGATCTGAACGATTGCTTGTTCGCCATGCTGCCTGCCGAGTTCGCGAAAAGTGCCACGGGCACGATAAAACGGAAAACTCTTCATCTTCATCACGCTTTCTGGCGAATTTGCATCATCATCAGCGGCAAAGGCGAGACGCATGTCGGGTTGAGCGCTGACGCTGCTCGTGATCATCGCCGCTGCTGCGACCCCACTGCGCACGAATTCGCGTCGCTGCACCAGCGGTTTCATGGTTGATACTCCAATTAGTTCTGCACCTTCCAATTTACAATATTGACTTGCGTTATGCCCACAGACTCTAATAACATTGTTCTCGCATCAATCCATCGGTATCAATTCGACCTTGATCGCTAGATTCTGAACGGGGAATCGATGCTAAGCTACTGACCACCCGCCGCATTTCTCACTCCACAATCGCCCGCCCTATAAACTTGCAATGAATGTGTCCCGTCCCGCCAAGCTCGCTGCGTTATTAATCACTGCCACTAGTTGCTTCGCTGGTCACGCGAACGAGCCGGTGAGTTTTGAGTTGGATGTGCAGCCGATTCTAACCGCAGCGGGCTGCAATGCGGGTGCTTGTCATGGCAAGCAACGTGGTCAAAACGGTTTTCAACTATCGTTGCTCGGATTCGATTCCGACTTCGATTATCAAGCAATTGTACAACAAGCACGCGGTCGCCGAGTCGTTCATGGTGCTCCTGCCAGTAGTTTACTGCTGCAAAAGGCGACCGCAACAACTCCTCACGGTGGCGGACGCAAAATCGATCCCGCATCGGCTGAATATACCGTGTTAGCAAACTGGATTGAGCAAGGAACCCAGCGTCGAGTTACTGGTGAGCCGAAATTGAGCGACGTGCGTTTGGACAATGTCGAGCTGTCTTTGGCCAGCGGAAAAAAACAGAGACTGAGCGTTCACGCGAGCTATTCTGATGGCTCGATTCGCAATGTGACGGATCGCACAACTTTCTTGTCGAACGATGCCACCGTCGCGATTGTCAGCGTCGACGGCGAAGTAATTGCTGGGAAATTGCCCGGTGAAACCGCGATTTTGGCTCGATACATGAACCACATCAAAGTATGCGACGTGGTAATTCCACGGCAGCAGGTAGTGGCTGCGGACTTTTACGATCGACTGCCACGCAACAGCTTTATCGACGAAATGGTTTGGAGCAAACTGCGCAAGCTTGGTATTCGCCCATCGGAACCGATCGATGATGCGACCTTTCTCCGCCGAGCGTACACCGACATCATTGGCCGATTGCCTAGCGCCGATGAGGCTCGCGAATTTCTAGCCATCGAGAATCGTAACCAACGTCGCGAGTTGGTGGACGATTTACTGGAACGTCCCGAATACGCAGACCATTGGGCCAATCAATGGGCGGATCTTTTGCGACCGAATCCGTATCGAGTCGGTATCAAAGCGGTCTTGAATTACGACAACTGGATTCGTCAACAATTTCGCGAGAATGTGCGGTATGATGAATTTGTTTCCCAATTGGTTACGGCCAAGGGGAGTACTTGGACCAACGGACCAGCAACTCTGTATCGCGACCGCCGCAGTCCCGACGAAACGACCACTTTGATCAGCCAATTATTCTTGGGCGTACGGCTGGAATGTGCTAAATGCCATCATCATCCGTTCGAGCGCTGGAGCCAAGACGATTTTTATCAATTCGCGGCATTCTTTGCCAACGTTGATCGCAAGGGAACTGGACTTTCTCCTCCCATCTCTGGCGGCGAGGAAACCGTTTTCGCAAGTTTGAAAGGTGAAGTGCGTCACCCAGTGACGGATGAAGTGATGTCAGCCCGCCCGCTGTTCGGATCTTTGCCGCCGATAAGTACGAATGGCGTTCGTTCCAACGAGCAACTGGAACCACGTGAATTGTTGGCTGGCTGGATGCGCTCCGAGGGGAGCGAATTGTTAGCGCAAACTCAAGCAAATCGAATTTGGGCAGCATTAATGGGACGCGGTATCGTCGAGCCGGTCGATGATTTTCGGTCGACCAATCCTCCATCGAATCCTGAATTGATTGCGGAGCTTGGCAGGCATTTTCGATCCAGCGGTTTCGATCTGAAAGATCTGCTTCGTACCATTGTCAATTCTAACGTCTACTCGCTGAGTTCCATTCCCAATGAAACTAACGTCGCGGATCGGCAGAATTTTTCTCGCCATTATCGGCAGCGATTTCGCGCCGAAGTGATGGCTGACTCGATGCGGCAGATCACTGAGGTAGATTTCGATTTTGAAGGCATGCCGGTTGGCTCGCGAGCCAGTCAAGTATGGACGTATCGTTCCGACTCGATATTTCTCGACACATTTGGCCGGCCCAATGAAAATCAAGATCCACCCTGCGAACGAACTCCGGAAGCGACCGTCACCCAAGCCTTGCATTTGATGAATGGCGTCGAGATTGAGCGACAAATCCGTCACGATCATGGATATGCTGCAAAGCTGGCGTCCGGAACTTTTTCGACCGATAAAATAGTAGAGGAATTGTACCTGGCCATTTACAGTAGATATCCGACAAAGTCCGAGCTGGCAGTGGGAGCACGTTTGCTGGCCGCGAACGATCCGGTTCACCGTAGGCAGTCAATCGAGGATGTTATGTGGGCGATGATCAATTCGCCTGAGTTTTCCATTCAGAATTAGGACGCAACCATGGCATGGTTCAACAACTGCGAAGGAATTTCGCGGCGCGACAGCCTCAAGTTAGGTTTGGGAGGCTTGATTGCTGGCGGGTTAGTTGGCGGATTGAAAGCGCGCGCGGCTTCGCCACTACTGAACCTGTCGCGCCAGGCCGATGCCTGCATCTTGATATGGATGGATGGTGGCCCAAGCCATTATGAGACGTTCGATCCGAAACCGGACGCGCCATTGGAAATACGAGGTGCCTACGGAACGGTTCCTACCAAGATTCCAGGCATTCATTTCTCGCAGCATTTGAAACGCCTGGCCTCCTTGTCGGATAAGTTCGCGGTGGTTAGATCGATTCGGCATGATCAAGGCAATCATGGAGCCGGAAACCACTACATGATGACTGGCGCTCCACCGAGGATTCCGGTCGGTTGCGGTGCGTTCGTCAGTTTTCATCCCAGCTTGGGGAGTGTCGTGGCGAAGGAGGTTGGTGCTCCGCACGGAATCCCCGCCTATTTCTCCATGCCGCGCATGTCGCGCTCCGGCGGCCCTAATTTTCTAGGTGCGAAATATGCTCCGTTTGTCGTTGCGGACGATCCCGCCAATACAGCGTTTCGCGTTCGAGACGTCACGATTCCCAATTCTCTGACTGCAGATCGGTTCATATCGCGTCAAGACTTTCGTCGCGAAATCGATCGCATGCTCCGAATTAACGATGCTGCCGCAGGTGATCCAACTCTGGCGGCAGACGAATTTTTTCAACAAGGGCTGCAGATTATCAACAGCCCCGAAGCACAGGCTGCATTCAACATTCACGCTGAATCGGACGCGGTCCGCGAAGCATTTGGCCGCAGCAGTTTTGGACAGCGAGCCTTGTTGGCCCGCCGATTGGTAGAAGCGGGCGTTCCATTTGTAACTCTTTACGAAGGTGGTTGGGATCATCATCGAGATATTTTCAACGTGATGGACGAGCGCATGCCTTCGTTCGAGTCAACTTTGGCGGCCCTGATTGAAGACTTGGCCAAGCGAGGCAGATTGGAGCGAACGCTGGTGGTCGCGCTCGGTGAGTTTGGCCGCACGCCCAAAGTAAACAGCCGAGGTGGCCGCGATCACTGGTCCAACGCGATGAGTGTTCTGTTTGCCGGTGGTGGAACCCCCGGCGGAATTGTCGTCGGAGCGACCGATCGACTTGGTTATGCAGCGATTGATCGCGTCGTTACACCAGAGAACTACGTGTCGACCATCTATCGCAAAATGGGCATCGATCCCGACAAGATTGTGCACACTCCCGAAGGGCGTCCAACGCACTTGGTCAGCGAAGGGACTGCGATCCACGAATTGCTTGGATAATCGCCTCAACAGCGTGCTCGATTGATTTCCCTCTTGAGTTCACTACATGTCCAACAGATCCCATGTTCCATTCGTGCTGGTATTGATAATCAGCTACGTCGTTTCGCCTAGATATATCTTGGCTCAGGCTGAGCTAGAGCGATTTTTCCCGTCGGCTGTTCAGGCTGGTGTGACATCGACGGTCAAAGCCGAAGGAAAATTCCCAACTTGGCCGACGACCGCCCGTTCGGACCGAACTGACTTGATAGTCGCGGCTGCTACCGAAAACGGCCAGTTCAAGATTAGCGTGCCTGCCGGCGCTGCTGCTGGAATCGGATGGGTGCGCCTGACGGATTCCGCTGGAGCATCCAGTCTCGTTCCTCTAATTGTTAGTCCAGTTGCGGTTTTAACAGAAACGGAACCTAATGACCAGCTCTCCACTGCGACGATCGTTCAGATGCCCGCAACCGCTGCTGGCAAGCTTGAGAAGAACGGTGACGTCGATGCCTATAGAATCAAACTTGAGGCAGGGCAAACGCTGGTCGCAAATGTGATCGCAAATCGAATTCTCAAATCACCGATGGACTCGGTCCTGCAATTGACGGATCACAAAGGGAATGTCCTGCTGCAATCGGACGACGTTCGAGGATTGGACCCACGAATCGTTTACAAAACCAAAGCGACCGGCGATTACTACTTGCGAGTTTTTGCGTTCCCAGAGACCCCGAATAGCACCATTGGATTTGCTGGCGCAAGTAATTTTGTGTATCTGATCGAAGTGACCGTGGGCGCGTATTTGGAAAGTGTTATGCCGCTGGCGCTCCTTCCAAACGCATCAGCGGATTCATTCCAGGTGCTCGGCTGGACTAACTCAAACTCAGCACAATCGATCTTAACGAAGTTTCCAGGTCGCAACGAAGCGCAGTTATCATTGACGGGCGCTTTGGGATGGCAATCGGTTCCCTTCGTCGCGCAACATACAAGCGTTCTGACCGAGCAACAACTCGAGTCGGCTGGTGCGTCCGATGTCGTGAAGCCGGTTGCATTACCCGCAGTATTGACTGGAGTAATTCAACGTCCCAAGGAAGTTGACGTATATCCTGTGGCTGTCAAGTCGGGGACAAGGTATCGCGTCGAAGTTCATTCGCGAGAACTGGGGTTTCCAGTCGACTCGGCGGTCACCGTCACGGCGGAGGATGGAAAGGAGCTTGCTTCGAATGACGATTCGTCGGGGAATGACTACGACGCTGCCACTGAGTTCACGGCACCCACTGATGGGCTGGCACGGATCGCCATTCGCGATATTACCGACGCATATTCGCCTTCACACATCTATGTTGCGCGAGTATCGCCAGTCACTGCCGAGTTTGATCTCAAAGTCGATGCCGATCATTTTCAGATCACCGCGGGATCGACGCTCGACCTTTCCGTCAACATTGCTCGCACTGGTGGTATGAACGGCGAGCTTGAAATCGTTGCAACTGACTTGCCGCTTGGAGTGACGTGCGCAGTTGTAGAATCGGCGGCCAAGGGCGATTCTTCGAAGAAGGTAGTGCTCAAATTAGTTGCCGATGAACGGGCAAGTGTCAGTGGCGACATTCGCATTTCGGGCAAAGAAAAATCGACGGGAAGTACTGCGGTAACGGCGCGTGAGGCCACTTTTCAGTTGCGCGACAGTTACTCGCTCAGTCAATTCTGGCTGACCGTGATTCCGAAGAAAGCAAATTAACTTCGTCCTGCCAAATGGAATGCGTCGGTGGTGTCTAGCAACACATAAATTTTGGCGTCGGCGACAATTGTCAACTCTTATTCAGAGCGGCCTGAAGTGCAGTTCCAGAACAATTGAGGACAATTGCTCTACTCTCCAGCCATTTCTTTGGCGTGGTAGCTCGATCGCACAAATGGGCCGCTGGCGACTTTGCTGAATCCCAAGTGCTTGGCGATCTTTGCTAGTTCGTCAAACTCATCGGGAGGCACATAACGATCGACAGGCAGATAGCCAGCGCCTGGTTGCAAGTACTGGCCAAGAGTCAGATAGTCGCATCCCACACGACGCAAGTCTGCCAAGCACTCGAGCAATTCATCGCGAGTTTCCGACAGGCCTAACATCAGCCCGCTCTTGGTTTTGATCACGGGATTCAATTGTTTTACGCGAAGTAGCAATTCCAGAGTCCAGCGATAATCGCTTTTCGGACCGCGCACGCGGCGATACAACCGAGGCACTGTTTCCATATTGTGGTTGAAAACTTCAGGAGCTGCTGCTACCACACGGTCCAGTGCGTGGCGATGTTGGATAAAGTCGGGTGTCAACACTTCAATCGTGGCACCCGTTTCGCGCCGGACGGCCAGCACACTCTCATAGAAATGTTCCGCACCGCCATCTGGCAGATCGTCGCGAGTGACCGACGTAATTACGACGTGTCTCAAACCCAATCGCCGAGCGGCTTGAGCGACGCGCTGTGGTTCATCGGCTTCCAATCGTTCGGGCTTGCCCCGCGCGACCGCGCAAAAACCACAGGGACGTGTGCAAACATTTCCCAAGATCATGAACGTCGCGGTCTTTTGCGAGTAACATTCCATGCGGTTTGGACACTTCGCATTATCGCAAACGGTTTCTAACTTAAGTTCCTCCAACAGCCCTGCGGTAAAATTGCCGACATTACCCTTGGGGATATCGCGGCGTAGCCATGATGGCAATCGTCTTGGGATTAACGGTTCACTGAGCAGCGACTCGCCGGAATGATCACAACTTGCATCGGAACTCGGGCTGGAAACCACAGGCAGTTGCGCCATGCAACACTCGCGATCATGCGTGAAAAACTGGAAACTAAGGAATAGCCGAGAAATAAGTGTCAGGTACATTTTGTGCGAAGCACCTGAAGGGCGAGTTCCTCGCAAAAGGTACCTGACACTTATTTCTCAAGCGATACTAAACGTGAATGCGATACACGATTATATTCATCTTGGGCCATTCTTGCAGTCCAGGTACTTGATGACCGGTGTGTCACTTGCTGCGATCGCAAATCCTCGGTCGGTTATTCTGGCTCAAGTTTCTGCATTGTGGCGACTATTGACAACTTCGGCACAAATCTCGCTAATTGACGCACAGTACGAGCCGGGTCAATGTGGAATATTGTGCTCTGCGGGAGGAACTGAACTAATCCAGTTCCTCAGCCGTAATTAATGGCGAACTGCTAGGCAAAAATGATCGAGGAAAATTTTTGATTGAGTAGTCAATTTTGAGCAAAAAGGCGACAAGTAACCAAACGACCGGGACTAAGAAGAAGGCACCGGAGAATTCCGTCAAGCCGACGCTTAAGATGATCGCCGAGAATCGTAAGGCTCGCCATCGATTCGAGATCCTCGATACGCTGGAATGTGGAATTATTCTGCTCGGCAGCGAAGTGAAAAGTTTGCGCAACGGCAAGTGTTCGCTCGACGAATCCTACGGACGAGTGCGCGACAGTGACGTTTGGCTCATAGGTTGCGACATTCCCGAGTATCCACAGGCGACAGTTTGGAACCACGAACCCAAACGGCCTCGGAAGCTGTTGGTGCACAAGCGTGAGATTGGCAAGTTCGTGGGACGCGCCCAAGAAAAGGGACTAACGATCGTCCCCTTGCGAATGTACTTCAATCCGCGAGGAATTGCCAAAGTCGAAATCGCTTTGTGTAAAGGTCTCCAAATGCACGACAAACGGGAAAAGCTGAAAAAAGCGGATGCTCAACGAGATATGCAACGAGCCGTTCGTCAACGCCGATAAGGGCTATTTGCTGCTTCGGACCTACGCTTCGCGTTTACAGAATCGAGTTGATTACGCATGCTACAGTTAGAGAATTTGAAGAAATCTTTTCGCTTGCCCGAAGGTCAGCGCTTGGCGGTTTTGGATGTTCCCTCTCTTTTCATAGGCGCCGGTGAACAAGTCGTTTTGATGGGCGAGAGTGGTGGCGGCAAAACTACGTTATTGCACTGCATCGCCGGGATCATGCAAGCCGACTCAGGCTCGATCCGTTTAGATAATATCGAACTAACGCGATTAAGCGAAGCGGGCCGAGATCGCGTGCGGGCGAGCAAGCTCGGGTATGTGTTTCAAACGTTTAATCTGTTGGCGGGATTTACGGCGCTGGAGAACGTTCGCCTTGGCATGACGTTTGGCAATGGCAAGCACGATATCGCGCGCGCCCACGATTTACTGAATCGCGTCGGATTAGGTGATCGCCTCCATCACAAACCATCCGCAATGTCGGTCGGACAACAACAGCGAGTTGCGGTCGCGCGGGCGCTGGCCAATCGCCCACGACTGCTTCTGGCCGATGAACCAACTGCGAATATCGATCCGACGAATCAACAAAAGATCATCGACTTGCTACGCGATGTTTGTACTGAAGAAAATGTTGCCATGCTGATGGTCACTCATTCACCGACGGTCGCGGAACAGTTTTCAAGAGTCGAGCGACTGGAGAGTATCAATGTTGCTTGGCGAGAATCTGCACCGATTTAATCCGCCGCCCATTGCATTGGCAGCACAAGACGGAGAACAAACATGAATCTACTGCTCATCGCGTGGCGAAACATGCAACAGCGTGGACTAGCGTCCGTATTGACGGTGGTGTCGATGGCGTTGGGTGTGGCACTGGTTGTGATGGTGCTGAGTATCAGTTGGCTGGTAACGGAGTCATTCGATCGCAACAGCAATGTTGGATGCAACTTGATAGTTGGCTCTAAGGGGAGTCCATTGCAGTTGACGCTGAACACAATTTATTACCTCAGCCGCCCGATCGAAGTGTTGCCGTACGAAGACTACTTGGAATTCTTGCCGGGCGACGAGCGTCAAGCGATGATCAAGAAGATCGGCGGCAAGATCTGGGATCCGGACAAGGCAGGAATTCATAGCACGACGATGAAAGGTGGATTCGCCATTCCCGTGTGCTTGGGTGATTACTACGGCCAGTTTCGTGTTGTGGGAACGACATCCATGTTCTTCGAGAAACTGAGATACGGAAATCAATCGGACATCGAATATCGATTTGCGGAAGGGAGAAATTTTCTGGACGAATCTCCTGAACACGGGTTCTACGAAGCGGTAATTGGCTGGCAAGTCGCCCGCGAAATGGGCAAGCGAGTGGGAGACACATTCCAACTAAACCACGGAGATCCCGAAGGCGAAGGGCATGGTCAACAGTTCCACATAGTTGGCATCGTCGCGCCAACTGGGACACCCAACGATCGCGCTGCCTTCGTCAATCTTGAGGGTTTTCTGCTTCTTGATAAACACTCGCGAGCGTTTGAGAATCCTGCGATTGCAGGCCATGCACTCGTTGATGTCCAACCCGATGTACCTTCCACCCCAAAGTTTGCCGGCAGATTGCCATTAGGCAAACGAGACTTGACGGCGATACTTCTGAAACCATCCTCTGGGTTCGGCGCGATGCGATTAGAAATGGCGGTCAACAAGTCGGCTCATGCAATGGCCACTTCGCCAATCCAGCAGATCGCCATCATGCTGGATTTCTTTGTGCGTCCGGTTCAGTATGCTCTGCTGGCGTTGACCTTCTTAGTTTGCCTTGTCAGTGCCGTCAGTATCTTGGTGAGCATCTATAATTCGATGAATGAACGGCGACGAGATATCGCCGTAATGCGCGCGCTTGGGGCGCGACGCGACATCGTGATGGCTGTGATTTTGCTCGAATCGCTGCTCATCGCGCTGCTGGGTGGAGCGGCTGGGTGGCTGATGGGGCATTTAGCTGGCTTTATTGCCAGTCCGCTGGTCGAGGATCGTACCGGAATTCGAGTCGGTTTGCTGAACGCGACCAGCAGTTTGGAATTGACTTTGCTGCCAGGAATTGTGGTATTAGCTACCCTGGCTGGGATCATTCCAGCTCTCGTTGCCTATCGCACTGACGTGTCTAAAAACTTGTCGTAAGGCGAGCGGCAGATGGGAATTTACCAAGGCCTATGCGAATACAAGCCCGATGCGCAAGCGAGTGCGTCAATCCTGGCATACACTCGCTTGCGCTGCGGGCTTGTATTGGTAAGAAACTATCTGCCGCTCGCCTAAGACGTCCTAGTCAACGAATCGATTTGTCAAGTCGCGCAAGCGCTGTACTGGCAGTGGAAGATTCTGCATATCTGTGGTTACAATAGCATGCAGCATATTCGCGTCGACGATATGGTCCTGCCGCTCGTTTCCCTCCTCCAAGTTTTCTGGTGCAAGCCAATGTGTAACTTAATGCTGCTGAGAAGATGTCAGCTTTTCTCTTGGGTTATTGGGTGCTTAGCGTGGAATGGATGGGTTTTGCCAACAACTTGGGCGCAGCAGAAGCTAGAGTTCAACCAAGATATTCGACCAATCCTAAGCGCGAATTGTTTTCGCTGCCATGGTTTTGATGAGAAGAAACGCGAAGCAAACCTGCGATTGGACGATCAGAATTCGGCTCTGGCCAAACGAGATTCGGGAGTTGCAATCGTGCCAGGCAACCTCGAAAAAAGTTTATTGTGGGAACGAATCAACTCGACCGATCCCGATTTGGTGATGCCTCCTCCGAACGCGAATCGCCAACTTTCCAGTGATGACAAGTCGAAATTGAAGACTTGGATTGAACAAGGCGCTGCGTTCGAAAAACACTGGATCTTTGAACCTCTTCAGCGACCTACAGTGCCGGAACCAGTAGCAGAATTTGCCAAATGGCAGGCCAACCCAGTCGATCGATTCTTGATCAAGAAGATGCTTGAACAAGGTTTACGACCGCAAGACGAGGCAGATCGCCACACATTAGTCCGCCGTGTTGCGCTCACTTTGACCGGCTTGCCACCTACCATTTCCGAAGTGGATCAATTTGTAAGCGACACGTCGGATAAGGCCTACGAGAGCATGGTTGACCGGTTCTTACGCAAGCCAGCGTTTGGTGAAGAGATGGCTCGACATTGGCTAGATGTGGCTCGATACGGCGATACTCATGGGTTGCATTTGGATAATGTTCGAGCGATCTGGGCGTATCGCGATTGGGTCGTCAACGCGTTCAATCAAAACAAACCATTTTCCGATTTCACTGTTGAGCAACTAGCGGGTGATCTGTTGCCCAATCCAACAAAAGACCAATTGATCGCCACGGGTTTTAATCGTTGTAATGTAACGACTAGCGAAGGTGGTGCGATCAAAGAGGAATTTCTATTTCGCTACGCGGTGGATCGGACCAGCACAGTTGTCCAGACGTGGATCGGTTTAACCGGCGGGTGCGCGGTCTGTCATGATCACAAGTACGACCCTCTGACGACGCGCGAATTTTATTCGCTGTACGCGTTCTTTTATAGCGCCGCTGACCCGGCCATGGATGGCAATGCCATCGATACACCGCCGTTTCTTTCGCTCGCTACGGTCGAACAGCAAGCAGAACTTCAACGACTGGAAGGGATCGAAAAAGCTGCGGCTGTAAGATTGCAGACCGTCGCAGAACAATTAGCCTCCAAAACGGCTAGCGATTTACTATCGAATACTGGTAGCTCTCAAGAGCCTGGAAACCAAGCGACTGGTTTTCGGGAAATCTGGTTCGATGATGAACTGACATTGGGAGCAATCAATCGCAATACCTCGCGCAATGCGCCGAATTGGACTTTGTCCGAAGAAATGGATATCCCCATGGGACGCCGCGCGCTCAAGCAGTCGTTTGGCCATTACTATCAAGAAAAGATGGACGGTGGTCTAGTTCTGCGCGTTATCCCCAATGACGCTCAGCTCGAAATGTTTGTGCGATTGGATGCACTTCAACCTTCCAAAGCACTGATGGTTGAATTGAGCACCTCGGCGGGTTCCCGTCGATTCGCTTGGGGCAACTTGTTGGAGCTGAACAAGGGAGAATTCCAGGACGCCAACAACGTGTACTTGGGCGCAATGCCACAGCCAGGAGCTTGGCATCGCATTGTTATCGGCGCGGATAAACTCAACCTTGCTGCCGGCACGATCGTCAATGATCTGACGCTGGCGCAGTTTGGCGGGATTTGTTGGTGGGATGGGCTGGTCGTCAGCGGCACTTCCGCAGCAGAAAAAGATCCGCGTACTTCGCTAGCCGCATGGTGGGCATACTGCAAAGGTAAGTCTGTGCCGGTGGTCGTTGCAGAAGTGGCAGCAGCGCTCAAAGCCGGGCCCGATGAGAAACTGAGTGAAGGCACGAAATTCCAATTGCAGCGGGATTTCTTGCAATACGTCGCGCGCGACGTTCCCGCTGAGTTGCAAGTGGCGCGAGACGCCTGGAATCGAACCCGAGTCGATCGCAAGCTGCTAAACGACTCGATCCCTGGCACGATGATCTTTGGTGATCTGGCAGAACCTCGAAAAGCGCACATCATGAAGCGAGGTCAGTATGACCAACCTTCAGACGAGGTGCAGCCCGGGACACCAGCCAGCCTTCCTCCTCTGAAATTGGCCAAGCCGAGCGCACGTACCAATCGTTTGGATTTGGCTCGTTGGTTGATCAGCCCTGAGCATCCAACCACGGCGCGCGTGACCGTGAATCGATTTTGGCAGCAGATTTTTGGTACAGGAATCGTCAAGACGAGCGACGACTTTGGTGCTCAAGGAGAGCCGCCGCGCCATCCTGAGTTGCTGGATTGGCTGGCTGTGGAATTTCAAAGCTCAGGTTGGGATATGCAGCAATTGCTGCGCACAATGTTATCGAGCGCAGCGTTTCGTCAGGGTAGTCGCATTACTGCTGACTCGCTGGCCAAGGACCCTGAGAATCGTTTGCTGTCGCGAGGACCTCGCATTCGATTAGAAGCCGAGCAAGTGCGAGACTTGGCCTTGGCGGTCAGCGGACTGCTGAATGCGCGCCTGGGTGGACCGGGATTCAAGGGTTACCAACCACCGAATATTTGGGAACCGGTCGGCTATAGCGACAGTAATACTCGATACTACTTGCAAGATTTTGGCCCCGACCTCTATCGCCGTAGTTTGTACAGTTTCGTGAAACGCACGGCGCCGCCGCCTTTCATGAGCAACTTCGATGCACCGAACCGAGAGTTCTTCTGCACGCGCCGCGAACGCAGTAATACGCCGCTGCAAGCACTGCAATTAATGAATGATGTGCAAATGGTGGAGGCTGCGCGCGGGCTGGCCGAACGATTGCTGCGCGAGGGTGGACTTTCAGCGCAGTCACGTATTCGCCATGCCTATCGGTTAGTGCTTGCGCGGGAACCGCAGGACGATGAAATTCGCTTGCTCACCAAGACGCTCGAGAAATTTAGTGAACGCTTTCGCAGCGATGAATCTGCCGCTAAGGAGTTGTTGCAAGTTGGCCAAGCAGGTTGGTCTTCGAGCATACAGCCTACCGATCTGGCCAGTTACACGTTGCTGGCGAATCTAATTTTGAATTTGGATGAAGCCATCAACCGAAATTGATGACCCACAATTGCCCGATTGTCATGAATTTGACTTAATAGTGCTTGAGAAATAAGTGTTGCCATGGACCCACGACTCGAACTTGACCAACTCCTATCTCGCCGACATTTTTTTGGACGCACGGGAATTCGCCTGGGTGGCGTTGCAATGGGGATGCTTGCCGGCCAGCAATCCACGGCGATGGCCAGTTCACGCGCTGGGCAAGTTCACCCATCATTGTCGTCGTTGCCGCATTTCGCGCCCAAGGCCAAGGCGATCATCTATCTGCATATGAATGGTGGGCCGTCGCAGATCGATACCTGGGATTACAAACCCAAGTTGTCGGAACATTTTGACAAGGACTTGCCCGATTCCATTCGCCAGGGGCAGCGAATTACCACGATGACCAGTGGCCAAGCTCGATTGCCCATCGCGCCCAGTAAGTATCGCTTTGATCGATACGGCCAGTGTGGGCGTTGGGTGAGCGAGTTGCTGCCACATACTGGAGCGCTAGCGGATGAATTGGCGGTGGTCAAGACAGTTCATACGAACGCAATCAACCATGACCCTGCATGTACGTTTGTCATGACGGGCAGCGAAGTGCCGGGAAAAGCCAGTCTCGGTAGCTGGCTGGCGTACGGCCTGGGGAGTGAAAGCAACGACCTTCCCTCTTTTGTAGTCTTAACTCCCAGTTGGTCGTCCAAAGCAGCCGCGCAAGCACTATTCACACGGATGTGGAGCAGCGGGTTTCTGCCCACACGTCATAACGGTGTTGCACTGCGTAGTGCAGGTGATCCGGTGCTCTACCTGAAGAATCCTCCCGGGGTAACCGGCTTGGACCGGCGCACGATGCTGGATGCGCTCGTTGAGCTGAATCGACGACAATTCTCGGAATTGGCCGACCCCGAGATTCAGACTCGCATCGCTCAGTATGAAATGGCATTCCGTATGCAAAGCAGCGTGCCGGAGCTGATCAATTGGCAAGACGAGCCGCAATCGATTCTCGATATGTATGGCCCCGACGTGCACGAGCCCGGGACTTTCGCGGCCAGCGTTTTGTTGGCGAGGCGATTGGTCGAGCGTGGCGTTCGCGTGGTGCAATTGTTACATCGAGGCTGGGATCAGCATGGAAATATCAGCGGCGACTTGCCATTGCAATGCCGCGATGTCGATCAACCAACCGCCGCCTTACTCAAGGATTTGAGACAACGAGGATTGCTGGATTCAACGTTAGTTGTATGGGGAGGCGAGTTTGGACGGACGGTATATTGCCAAGGCGGACTGACGCGCGAGAACTATGGTCGTGATCATCATCCCCGATGTTTCACAATGTGGATGGCAGGTGCCGGCGTTCGTGGTGGAACCAGCTACGGTGAGACAGACGATTTCAGCTACAACGTGGCTGAGAATTCTGTCCACATCAACGACTTCAACGCCACGATCTTGCGCTGTATGGGTATCGACCATGAGCGATTTACCTTCAAATTCCAAGGGCTCGACCAACGACTAACCGGCGTCGAACCGACTCGCATCATCACTGAGATCCTTGACGCGTAAACGTAAATCGCTGTCGTCAGTACACTGAATATCTCGCGTTCCCACCGGACAAACCGGCTTGCTCTGCGGTTTGTGTGGCACTCAATCCGTGTCGTCAATCGGCGGCATGCTGACTTTTTCGTCGCACCATTTCATTGATCCAAATTGGAGCGAAAGGAGACGTGCATCCTTTGGAGACGGGATAATCGCGATAGATTCCCAATTTCTCCCCAATGGAAATAGCTCGCTTGCGATGTTTGGAAAAATGGATACCAATTCCTGCAAGTGTGTTGTTCATTGTCCATTGCACTACGGGATCGGATTCGGCCATTTCCGATTCGATGCGAACCAGCAGCGCAGGTAGATCGAGCCCCTCTGGACTTTTCGCGACGCGTTCGGCGGTTAGATCCCACCCGGCCCGAGCCGCCCAGCGATCGTCGTCGGCCATCCAGGTTTGCCGAAGCGTTTCTTTATCCGGATAGTCAGAATGCAATTCTATCAAAATCAAAAATGACACCATTGCCAAGACCAAGTATTACCTTGGATGCACGTCAACTTCGAATCAGGAAGCTACCGCATCAGCGACCATCCCTTCGAAATTGAGTATAACAAGTATGAGGTTTCTCGAGCTGCATTCAAATATCGTTTAACAATACAGGATGCGCAAACAGCCCACCGGCAATTTACTCGCTGCTAGGCATATTCTGGGTTCAGCCTCAGACGAAATCGAGCGTCATTTTGACATACTTCCGCGCCGCCAAGCGGAGAATTGCACTGCGTTCAGCGGCTCATGCTACGTTTCGTGTAGGGGGTCTAGATTGTGCGAATCTCAAGGTTCAGAATACCGTCTGGATTATTTATTAGCCGCTTGACCGGCGCGAGTGATGCTGGAATAGGCGAGCATCAACAACTTCGAGGATAACAATCGATGAGACAATTCCTGCACTTAGGCGAGCGGCAGGTGGGAATTCACCAAGGCCTAAGCGAATACAAGCCCGATGCGCAAGCGAGTGCGTCAATCCTGGCATACACTCGCTTGCGCTTCGGGCTTGATTGGGTAAGAAACTATCTGCCGCTCGCCTTAATGGCTGCGGCCATAGTAATGACGTTGCCTGTCGCAAGTCGCGCTGAACAACCAG